>Ga0102930_1000226_pt1 | contig 18798 bp, 20 predicted proteins | sample SalPon1_B_H2O_MG_FD_84514 | JGI IMG/M metagenome (GOLD analysis project Ga0102930, IMG submission 84514) | Salt pond water microbial communities from South San Francisco under conditions of wetland restoration - Salt Pond MetaG R1_B_H2O_MG | ecosystem: Environmental > Aquatic > Non-marine Saline... | reverse complement strand
TATATTTTGACAAAGACTCTGGTAATATTACTTCTATTACTAATAGCAACGGTATTGGTGATTATTTTGAAACTGATTTTGAATCGGTAAAGTATCTTTTAAGCGGCGACGAATGAATTATTGATTATAAAGTTGTTTATAACACACGAAAATTTAGTTATGAAATTGTTCCAAAAACTCAGTCTATTGTAAGTATAGATGCCGACGATATAATTTACAAAATTACAAATTCGCAACAGCCTCAGATTTCAGTTATACAAAATAATAAAGAAAATATATGGACAGTTGAAATCAGTGAACAATTAAAATCAGTGTTAGAAGAAAAAGGCGCACGTCTTGAAGAAATTCTCTTTTTCAGTGTAACACAAAAAGATAATCCAAATATACTTTATCAAACATTCAGTTGTAAAATATGTGATCTAATCAAAGCAAAAACAATTGATTTTGATTATATTAGCCAAAAGGAACTAAAACACATTAATTTAAGTATATATACCAGTAGAAAATTTGAATACTATTCACACGAGGTAATAAATGAGTAAAAAGTTTAAAGTTTTAGACTGCGATATTATATATCTCAGTTACGACGAACCTAATGCAGAACATAATTATGCAGACCTTTGTTCAAAAATCCCCTGGGCTAAACGTGTGCACGGTGTAAAAGGATCAGATGCTGCACACAAAGCCTGTGCTGAAATATCAGAAACTGATAGATTCATTACTGTTGACGGGGATAATGTCATTTACCCTGAATTTTTCACACAAGAATTAAATTTTGAGGATTATGTGGATTTGGAAAATTCAGTAATTTCTTGGTGCGGAAAGAATAACATTAATGGATTAATATATGGCAACGGAGGATTAAAATGCTGGTCAAAAGAATATGTTTCAAAGATGCGTACACATGAAAATGCAGATGTTAACAATAAACATGCACAAGTAGACTTTTGTTGGGATACACAATACATCCAAATGACAAGTTGCTATAGTGAGGTACACAATAACTTTACACCGCAGCAGGCATGGCGCGCAGGTTTTAGAGAGGGTGTAAAACTTGCGTTAAACAGAGGAGAAAAAGTAGACAAAAGCGATTTCCTACGTAAAACACACTGGCGTTGCCTGCATATGCTGTATATATGGACCATGGTCGGTGCAGATTCAGACAACGGTTTGCGGGGCATACATGGTGCAAGACAAGGACTGTACAGAACAATGTGTACAGATTGGGATTTTGTAAATGTTCGAGATTTTGAATATCTAAATGATTTTTGGAACTCAGAAGTTTCTCATATATCAGAAGAAAATCTTATAGAACATATTAATAATATAGGGGAACTTCTTATAAAAGATCTTGAAATTCCTATTGCAGAAACTCCCTTAGACATTTCACAAAGTAAATTCTTTAAAAGCGTGTACCAGAATAATAAAAGAAATCCTAATCAGCAATTAATAATAGATCCAGAATGAAAAAAAATCAAAAAGGCGACGAAATTAAAAACTTCAAAGGCAAATATCTGTCTAAATACTTTGAAAATAGCAAAGACTTATTAGAAGGATTAAACAGTGTTAGTCCTAGTTTTTGCCTGGCAAAATGGTATAATGTAAGCATACACATTCCAACAGGTCAAACACATAGTTGTTATCATCCACCAAGTCATCATATTCCTTTAGAAGAACTTCAAAAGTCGTCTGATGCATTGCATAATACTAGTTACAAGAAAGAGCAGCGACAAAAAATGCTTCAAGGTGAGCAACCCAAAGAATGTTCTTTTTGTTGGGCTATTGAAGATCAAGGGAATATTAGCGATCGAGCTTATAGAAGTAATGACGTTTATGAACCAGGGCTAATCGAAGAAGCGTTAAAAGAAAAAGATCCTGTTCCTAGATATTTAGAAGTTAATTTCAACCAAGCCTGCAATTTAAAATGTTCTTATTGTAGTCCTCATTTAAGTACTGAGTGGCACAAAGAAGTAAAAAAGCACGGTGCGTATAAGTTAGCAGACAAGAGTCACAATGATCCGCATTGGGTTGATAATTTAGGAATTGATAATTCGCCAAAGTCGCCTTATGTAGAAGCATTTTGGGATTGGTTTCCTGATGTTTATCCTAAATTAAAAACATTTCGAATGACTGGCGGTGAACCTTTAATGGATAAAAATACATTTCGGGTGTTTGATTATGTAAAAAATAATCCTAGTAAAAAACTGCATTTAAGTATTACAAGTAATTGTTGTCCTCCTGGTGATCAGTGGAAACGTTTTAAAGATGATTTGACTGAAATTACAGAAAAAGATGCAATCGATCATTTTATGCTGTTTTTTAGTTTAGATAGCTGGGGAAAACAAGCAGAATACATACGACATGGTCTAGATTTTAGTGTATTATACAATAATATTACTCAGTATCTTAGAGATCAAAAAAAACATAGTTTAACTTTTATAATTACTGCTAATCTTTTAAGTTTACCTAATTGGCTAGAATATATTAAAAATATACACAAATTGCGTTGTGAATATAACACTGATAGACAACTTATTTGGTTTGATACTCCGATGTTACACGATCCTAAATGGCAAAGTATGAAGTTAGCTAATGAAGAAATGTTGCATACTTTAAAAGAGAGTATAAATTTTATGAAAAACAATAAAGAAACCAGTAACAATAGATTTAAAGGTTTTAAGGATTACGAAATAGACAAAGTTAAACGGCTCTACGACTGGGCAAGTGAACCGCTGGATACGGAGGATGATATAATGGCTAAAAAGAATTTTAAGTTGTTCTTTGATCAACATGATAAAAGAAGAAATACCAGCTTATTAGATACATTTCCTGAATTAAAAGATTTTTATAAAAATTGTGAAAGTAAATTTTAATGCAAAATTTAGAACATATAAAGAAAACTAAAGACAAATTAAACAAAGTTGGCTGTGGATTTTGTACAATGAAGTGGTTACATCAAACTTTATATCTACATACAGGCGATAATCATAGTTGTTATCATCCTCGTCCTCATCATATTCCGTTAGATGAAATTGCAAGAGACCCTAGTGCATTACATAATACAAAATGGAAGAAGCAGCAACGAAAGACTATGTTAGAAGGCGGTCGTCCAGATGAATGTTATTATTGTTGGAATATTGAAGATTTAGAAGGAGAGCATATTTCAGATAGGATGATTCACAGTTCCAGCGATTTTTCCGAACCGTTAATTGAAGAAGTAGCTAATATGCCATGGGACCAAAATATTAATCCACGCTATCTTGAAGTCAGTTTCGGTAATGGTTGTAATTATCGTTGTGGATATTGTTCGCCTCAAGCAAGCACACTGTGGATGGATGAAATAAAAAAGCATGGTAACTATGATCTAACTTACAATCAGTACGGGATAGAATTTTTAGATCAGGGCAGATATTACGGCCCAAAAGACAATAATCCATATATAGAAGCATTTTGGAAATGGTGGCCTGATTTAAGAAAAGATTTGCATACACTGCGTATTACCGGAGGCGAACCTTTAATGAATCCTGGTGCTCTACAGTTTTTTGATTTGTTAGAAGAGAAACCTGCTCCTCAGTTAGAAATCAGCATTAACAGCAACCTAGGAGTTACTACTCAAAAGATTGATAAAATGTATAATAGAGTGCAAAGTCTTTTGGATCAAAACAAAATTAGAAAGTTTAGTCTGTTTACAAGTATCGAAGGTTGGGGTTCTCAGGCCGAGTATATGCGTACAGGACTACAGTGTGATCACTGGGAAAGAAATTTTGTAGAAGCAATCGAACGAGGGTTTAAAGTTAATATAATGTGTACTTTTAATATATTATGTGTTGCTACTTTTACAAATTTCCTCAAAAGAGTAATACATTGGCGTAAAAAATATGGAAAGGAATCTCTTGGTTTTGATACTCCTTACTTAAAAGAACCGCCGCATTGGATGATTAATATTTTACCTCAAGACTTTTTAGAAAAACACATGGAAGAAAATCTACAATTTATTATTGATAATAAAGAATGGTTTACTGATGTTGAGTATGAAAAAATGAAAAGAGTTAGAGATTATGCTTTTCAAAATCCTATAAATACAAATATAATAACACAAGGTCGTAGAGATTTTTATTCATTTTTTTCAGAAAATGACAAACGAACAGTTGGATTAAATTTACTAGAAGTTTTTCCTGAATATAAAAACTTCTATATAGAATGTGAAAAGGTATATAAAAGTTATGATAAATGACGACAATAAACATAGTTGGTGTGTAAATGCTTGTCATGCAATGAGCGGAATGAATGACGGAACTACAAAAATATGTTGTATGCATAGTGCAGAAGAACACAAAATGCTTCTTGGAAAAGATAGAATATCTGAAATTTTTCAAAAAAATGAATTTTTGGATATTCGAAAATCTTTGCAAAAAGGTATACGTCACAAAGGGTGTAAACTGTGCTGGGAAGAAGAAGACGCTGGTCGAAAAAGCAAACGTTTGCGAGACAATGAAAGATATTTTTACGAAGTTGAAACAAAAGATAGAGAACTGTATCAAGGAATAGCAAAATTAGAACTTAATTTAGGTAATACGTGTAATATAAAATGTAGAACTTGTCGACCTAATATAAGTTCTACATGGATGAAAGAACATTATGATTTGCATGAATCAAATAATTTTGATTCCTACAAAGATTATGCTAGTCAAATGAAAAAATATCATCGTACTTATGACATTGATAGTCCTTTTTGGGAAGATTTAAAAAACAATTTAAAAACTATAAAACAATTTGATTTCTACGGCGGCGAACCTTTTATGAGTAAAAAAATGTGGGAAATTCTCAATATCTGCGTGGAAAGAGGTTATGCAAAAGATATAGAGTTACATTACAATACCAACGGAACACTTTGGCCAAAAGAAATAGAAATTTGGAAACATTTTAAAAGAGTTAACCTAAGCTTTAGTATAGACGGTAAAGAAGATAAATTTGAATATTTACGATATCCTGCTAAGTGGTCTATAGTTAAGAAAAATATGAAAAAAGCACAGCAACTAAAAAATGCAAATCAGAACATGCATATTAGTTGGTGTATAACTTTAAGTTCAATTAATATATTTTATTTACAGGACACACTTGATGCATACTATGAAGATTTTTCTGACTTTGGTGTCTTTTTAAATTTAGTGCATTATCCTACGCACTTTAATATAAGTAAATTACCTACAGGAGTAAAAGAAGCAATAATAGACAAATTAAATTCAATAAACGACCCTAAACAAGCAATATTACATCAAATCCCAGGAATTATTGGCTTTATAAGTAACGGAAATTATGATAAAAAAGATTGGGAAAATTTTTTAAATTATACTAACATCCACGATACATATAGAAATCAAGACTTTTATAATATTTTTAAAGAATACGGGGAAATAATAAACCGCATTATACAGGAAAACAAATGAAAAAATATTTTTGGAATTCGAAAGAATTGGTTCAGATGCACATTGAATTAACAAATGCTTGTAATGCAGCTTGTCCAATGTGTGTTCGTTTTCACAATAATAGCCCTCTTACCCGACCAGACTTAGAAATTGGACAAATAACATTTGAAAAATTTAAACAATATTTTTCTCCTAAAATTTTAAAACAGTGTAATTTAATATTATTTTGCGGAGTTCACGGGGATGCCTGTGTAGCTAGAGATTTTTATGAAATTTGCGAGTATATAAGTGAAATAACAAAGGGCAACACTATTGTAAGAGTAAACACAAACGGCGGCATGCGTAATGCAAAATGGTGGGAAAAAGTTGGTAAGCTTTTTTCTAAACACAAAAACTGGCATATAATATTCAGTATTGACGGATTAGAAGACACAAATCATCTATATAGAAGAAATGTAATCTGGGATAAATTGATTTCTAATGTAAAAGCATATCTGCAAAACGGTGCAGTAGCAGACTGGGATTTTTTAATATTCAAACACAACGAACATCAAATAAACGAGGCAAAGAAATATTCTGAAATTCTTGGATTTAGAGAGTTTATTCCTAAAAAGGCTTTAGGAGTTGACGATAGCGAATATCTAGAAAAAATGCCTGCTTTAAACAAACAAGGCAAATTGGATTATGTAATAGAAGCACCATTAGGTCCAAAAAATAGAAACCTTGAAACTCCAAAAGGTACAAAGGAAATTAAGTATTCTCCTTTTTCTTTTGAACAATATCAAAAGCTTAAAAAAGATAAAAGTTCACGACCAAAATTTCAACAACAAGTAGATAACGTATATGTTGAAAAAATACTAAATCAAGATAATAGCAAATATAACAATATACCTATTAGTTGTAAAAGTAAACGACCTGGAGGAAAAGAAATATTTGTTGATAATTTTGGGAGAGTAATGCCTTGTTGTTATGTAGGAACACATCTCAACGGTGTATATAATGATTTAAGAACTTTACAGTTACATAATCATATAAAAAGTTATGGCTGGAGAAATTTTGATTTAAATCTTAAATCTCTTGAAGAAATTTTAGACGAAGGCCATCTTGATAATGTCTTTGCAAAAAGCTGGTCAAAGAGTAAAGTAGAAGACGGTCGTTTAGCTTATTGTGCTGACACATGCGGTGTATGTTCTAGCATAGACAGAATCTTTAGTCATGAAATGAATGATAAAAGTAGGTTTGACAAAAAATAAAGAAAGTGTATAATACAATTAATGTTTGATGTATTTTATATTGGTTCTATAAATAAAAATTATTATAAAATTAAGGAAAAGATTCCTACGTTAAAACTAGTTAACGATTTTGAAATTGCGCAAACTCAATCTTTAACAAAAATGTTTTGGTGTATTTTTGATGATTTGTGTGTGTTAGACGAATTTGACTTTTCCTTTATACCGGAATCGTGGGATCAGCAATACATACATGTCTTTAAAAACAAGGATACTTACGACGGTGTAATATTATGTCCTAAAAATGCAGAAGTTTCGCAAAAAGAAATAGATTATCGTTTTTTTCTAAACAAAAAAGAAATAGACATAATAGCAAGTACACCTAAACCATATGATTTATTTGAAATAGACACATACGATGAATATCAGGATGCACTAGCAAACAGCACCACTGAAATGTTTTGGATGAGCAGTAGAAATATTAAAGTTGATACAGATGTTATTAATGAATTTTATATAAGCCACCATAACAGTATTGATAGGAAACAAAATCATGCTTTTATACATCATGAAATTGATGAATTTTTAAAAAATGGATTGTTTTTGTGCAGCAAACATACGCCTTTAACAAAACGAGAAGTAGAATATAGATTTCCAGTAAATCGCAAAGAGTGGGATATAATAGCAAGTGCTCTTAAACAGTATGACGTTGTATTCATAAGCTATAATGAACCTAATGCAGAAGAAAATTATCAAAATCTTCTTAAAAAGGTACCTGATGCAAAAAGAGTACACGATGTAACTGGAATACATCAAGCGCACATTGAAGCAGCTAAAATGTGCAGAACAGATATGATTTGGATAGTAGACGGTGATGCACAAATTATAGAAGATTTTGACTTTGATTATCAGGTACATCGCTGGGAAAAAGATATTGTACATGTATGGAGAAGTCAAAACCCTATAAATGGATTAGAATACGGTTATGGAGGTGTAAAACTATTTCCTAGAAATATGACTATAAACATGGACACTACTAAACCAGACATGACTACTAGTATAAGTTCAAAATTCAAAGCTGTTGAGCAAGTTAGTAATATTACAGCATTTAATACAGGACCATTTGAAGCATGGAAATCAGCATTTAGAGAATGTGTTAAACTAGCATCAAGAACTATCAATAGGCAACAAGACGACGAAACAGAAAGCCGGTTAGAAATCTGGAAAACTGTAGGTGCTGACAAACAATACGGCGAATATGCCATCAAAGGAGCCATTCAAGGTCACGAGTACGGTATTAAATATAAAGATAATGCCGATGCTTTAAGATTTATAAATGATTTTAACTGGTTACAAAAAAAGTTTAAAGAGCCATAAACTTGCCAACTAACATATATCGAGTACCTCTGGTATCTTCAACTTCTTCCTGATATAATACTTTTGCTCTTTCTGGTAGTTGGTTACAAAATTCATCTAGACTATTAACACAATTTATATGTCCGTCGATGCCAAACATGTTGTTTGACTGGAATGCAAAATAGCAGTTGGATGATATTTTTGGCGATCCAAACCCTTCACCTTTTAACCCTTTAAATGAATCATCTTCGATAGCGCCCGGACCAAACCATTTCCAATCTTTCATTGGAGGCATGTGTTCGCAGCTTGTATTAATAATTAAATTGGTATCTTTGTAAGCGTTTAAATATTCATCAAACACATTTACATTTCGAAATTCTAAGTTACTATAATTATGAAAAAACTTTTTACCTATTTGAATTGCAGTATCGTCTAAATCTAAACCAAATATTTTTTTAACTTTGTTAGACAATGATGGAACAAGTATGCTGCCATACCAGCAGCCCCAGATAAAAACAGTTGAGTTACTATCTAAAATATCCAATGAATTAACAGCATTTAAAAGTGCATTTTTTGAAGAAAATTGATTTGTGCTGTAAGAATCAAAAATATCGTCCTTTAATTCTTGATTATGTTTAATTGTTTTTAATACAGAATCTAATAATTTAATATCCATATCAGGGTTGGAGTATTTTAATAAATTTGTATAAAAAGAAAATTCATCGTTTTCTTTTATAGAATGCAGTAAAGGAATTAATGTTTCTTTTAACTCCTTAATATTATCAAAATATTCTAATAAATTTTCAAATAATTTTGCGTTATCGTTTTCTTTTACTGCTGTTAAAATATCGTAAACATGATCTAAGTTAATATTATCGTTATCTAAACTTAAAATATTTTCTATATAAGTTAAATTCTCTCTTTCTATCATTTTTTAACAATCCAATTATCTATTACTAAAATATCAAGGTCGCATTTTTTAAAAGTATTAATGGCATCAGTTGGTGTTTCAACTATAGGTTCTTGACAATTGAAACTGGTGTTAAGTAACATCGGAATACCAGTTAGATTATAAAATTCATTTATCAAGTTATAATACTTTTTGTTAAACTCTTTTGTAATTGTTTGTATACGAGCAGTATTGTCTACATGACTTACACCTGGAATTTGATCACTAATGACCGGCATAATTCGACTCATATACGGACTTGGTTGATTTGTATCGAAATAATCTTGATAAAAATCTTCTAACACACTAGGAGCAAACGGACGAAAATCTTCACGCAGCTTGATTTTACTGTTAATAATGTCTTTTATCTCAGGATTCCGAGGATCGGCAAGTATGCTACGATTGCCAAGTGCTCGGTTTCCTGTTTCACTTTTATCTTGAAACCATCCTACAATTGCACCATTGGCTATAGAAGACGCAACTTCAACATAAATGTCTTCCATAGACATTTGTTGATAATTTAACCCTTTAAACAATGCAGTATCGACGTTATAACTTTTACCTAAATATGCTAACGGAGCATGTATACAGTTATTTAGAACATAATCAGCGTGCATATAAGTACCAAGTGCTTGACCTTCGTCGCCTGTTGCAGGCGGCACGTGTACATTTTTATAGTGTTTTGTGAATTCTTCGTTTATATATCCGTTATATGCAACTCCTCCTGCTACACATATATTTTCACAGCTTTTAAGAGGATATACATATTTTTTAATTAATTCCGAAGTATAGATTTGAAGTGTATATGCAACATCTTCATTTGGAATACGATTTAGCGTATTTTTAGATCCATCAGGAAGACGATGGTTAGGATTTTCCATGTAATGATCGATCATTAGACGTATTTCTTTGTTTTCTTTTCCGTATCCTGCAAGTCCCATGACTTTTCCTGCACCCAAATATCCTAATCCAATATCCTGTGCTAGTCTATTCCAAAGACCGCCGATTGACAGTTTATCTGATAAATCAATTATTTTACCCGATTTGTTAACAAAAATACAATTAAATTGCCATCCCCTGCCGTCAATTGCCAATATGTCTGATTCGTTAAAACCTGAACTTAAAAAGGCATATGCTGCGTGACTTTGATGATGATCTATATAATAGTAGGTATTTGTTTGATAATAGTCCCATAAACTTTTTGGTTTAAAATTTAAAAAATCCAATTCTCCTAGAGTTTCTTGTAATAAATCTCTTACAAACTCTTGACCTAGGTTTGATACAGTAAATGCAAATGTATCATTGTTATTTTTATAATTTGGTAAAAAGTGTTCTAAAAAAAATTCTCTACTATATGTAGGATCATGACTATTATCTCGGTTGAGATTGTGCTTTCTTCTGGTATGTCTTTCAGCTAGATAATGATAATCTCCATTGTACCAGTTATGGTCGTGTATATTAACTGCTATTGAAAAAATACTCATATTTCGCCTTCGTTTTTTAATTTAGCTAGAATTGTTTCTCTTTGCTCGCTTGGTCTTTTAGGAATTATATCCATACAGGATTTGCAATAAGATTCAAACTGAAACAGATCATAACTCATCATTTTGTCAATATTTTCTTTTGTAACGTCAAATTGCCTAGATCCATTGATAACTTTTCGACTACAATGTCTAATTCTTTGTAATTCAAAATCTATAACAGGTACTAATGGAAACCTTGCACATACCCTTCTGTCTATTTCAGGAGCCTGTTCTAATGTATGATCTTTAAAAAAATCTGGAGAACGACTGTTATATTCTTTAAATTCTGTACTTTTATGATCGATCATAGATAAATCAAAATTTTCTCTATACTTAAAATAATTTGGAGTTTCGATGATTAAATTATAATTATTTTTGTCGTTTTCTTCAAAAAACTCATAATTTCCTAATTTCTCGATTCGATCTTCGTAAAAATCTAAGACCAGATGCTCGATGTAGATAATTTCTGGATCTTCAAGTATATGAGGATAAAACTTTCTAACCAAGGAGTTAGATAAAACCTGTACAATAAGATTATCGTATTTTTTAATTTCGGCAATAACTTCGTCAAGATTTTTAATTAATCCTGGTTCGCCGCCTAGAAGACAAATTCTTGTCTTATATGGGCTTAAATATTCTACAGTTCTCTTCAAAAAATCCATATCTACATGTAAATTTCTCATTTCAAGGGTCCATGCAGTGCAGTAGTGACAACTTTTGTTACAGCTTTTTGATAGGTAAAAGTCTACTGTTCGATATTCGGAACCTTTTAAGTCGGCTAGAGTTTTAATTGTCATTAATAGATACCTTTATATTTTTTTCAAAACTAGGAAATCGCCAATGTTCGTTTAGTTCTCCATTTCTGGCGTATTCAACTACATCTTTATTTAATACTTCGGCATGTAATCGTCTATCTACATTGAAATTTTCAAATCCAATTCCAACAATAAGTCTAACCTCGTCGTTGGCATTAATAATTTTACTTACTTTACTTCGATTAAATCCTGAACATAATCCTGTTTTATAACCTAAAAGTGCAGCTGATAATAGTAGTTCTCCAACTGACACTCCTATGGAATAAGTTTGTTGTTCTTCAAAGATTTTCTTTACTGTTGAATCTTCATTTTTGTCACGTTGTTTTGCATATAATAAATGATCTCCTGCAATTACATTATCGTGGTCGCTGTCATTTACATAGATAAAAAGAGCATTTGCTAAAGTTTGCGAATTGGTTACACTGTATTCAGGATTATGCCATACACTTGAATCTCTTACTTCGATTATTCCTTCTGGATTCCCTCGACGATGTAATGTAAAATTTTTTGTATGTTCATGGATTTTTTTTATTATACTTTGATCAGTATATATTTTAAGACTATAATGAGTTGCATTTTGCTTACTAGGAGAATTTGTAGCAGCATAAATAAGCGTATCTAAGTCTTTTTTTGGAATAGATCTGGATAGATCAAAATTTCTTTGAACTTTTTGAGCAGTATCTACTGCTTCTTTAATTTTGTTATTCATTTATTAGTCCTAATTTATCTTTAGTATACAATAAATTTAAATAAAAGTCAACACCTAACGACTATTTTTGTGTAAAATTTTGTTTTTTTCTGGATCGATTATTTTTAATACCTGAGTGTCTTTTTCTTCTTTGTTCTTCCGACAGGTATGAAAACAGGCATGCGGCCCTTTGTTGTTTTTTAAGTTTTCTTCAAACTCGATCCATTCTTTGGTTTGTAGTATTTCATTAATACTATTATAATCGCTAATCTTGCTTACAGAAAGTAGTTTTTGGAATTCGGAATCATTCATAGTCTGAGGATCGTCGCATCGGCAACACGGTATTAAATGACCACGATTTGTAACTGCATATGCTATAGTCCCGTTAATGCATTGCGGATCTAGTTCTGTTTTTTTTGTCATTTGCTTACCTTCTTATTGTTGGTGTTAAGGGATCTTCGGGTCCTGCCCATCGGCTAGAATTTAAAATAATAAAATCTAGTCCATCTTTTTTTGCCATTTCCATAGCAAGATCGACGTGATCTTGATTGTACTTAAAAATAATATATTGCCATATAGGTTTAGATTTTAAATATTTTTTAGATTCGATCATTATGTTATAAAGTTTTACACCGTCTTGGTTTACTCGGTATTTGTGACTTTCTTCCGGAAGACCGTCTATTCCAAAAACCCATTCAGCATCTGGATAAGCTTTAAAAGCTTCGATATAAAACTTTTCAGGTTTAAATGACGAAGCAACATGAACTTCTACAGTTAAAAACTTTCTTTTACACATCTCTAAAATTTTGATAAATTTTGGATGATGTACTGGATCTGAGTACTGTCCACAAAATGATATTCTTTTAAAATGATTGGTAATTTTGTCAAAATCATCTAAGGATAAATCTTCGCCCGGTACTGACTTGCCTTTGTTTCGAAAGGATGTTTGTCTTCCACATCGAAGACATTCTAATGGACAACGATGTGTTATGTCCATGTTTAATCTTTTGTGTGTTCTATTAAAGAATCTGTTTTGATTAATCATAATATTTTATTATTCTTTCTGGATTTGGTTTATAGTCATCGTAATCAAGGGTACGATAGAGTGTAGCTTTTCCTATGGTCATTGTTAGTACAGGACGATGTTCTACAATTTCATAATTTTTTTTGTTAACAAGTTCATTCCAAAAATGTCGTTCTTGACGGAATGCCATTGTATACGAAATGTCTAGATCATTTTCCATACAAAGTCCGCATAGTGCAGTAACAAACATTCCTACTTCTAATGAAACTAAATCGTTTATTTTTGGTATAGTATCTATGTTTAAAGCATCATAGTGTCTGCCTTTGACAACATTTCTTAACACATTTTTGTTAGGGTTTTTTTCAAGTCTAGTTGTAAATAAAAGAACATATGGTGCTTTTAGTATATTAGCATACTCAGGATTTAATCCTGGTGCGTCATAATCATTTTCAAAATAATTATTGTTATTAAACGAGTTTATATAATCCTCTTGAGAAACGCAATTTTTATAAATTATCTTTTTTTCTTTTTTGTTTTCGGGTCCAAATACATTCACTTGATATGGCATTATATTGTTTTTTGATGGAGTAACATGCCAGGCCAGTTTAAGCAAACTATCAACAAGATATTTAGAAGGAATATGATTTGCATCATAATCTCTAACATGTCTGCGTTTTCCTAGAATAGTATCAATCATTTTGTTTTTACTTTATATCTTTAGTTACGTCTTCATTGACAAATTCTATAATTTTATCATAAGATGGTTTATAATCAAGGACTGACTGGCCTATTTTTTCCATCTCTTGTCTGCGTGATATTTTTCCTTTTCCAACAGTCATAAGAAGAATTGGCCTATTTTTAATAAAAGGTAATTTTTTCCAAAAAGACAGATCCCTTCTAAAACACAATGTATAGGAAATATCTAAATTATTTTCCAAACAAAGCATTGCTAAAGTATTTGCAAAAAGACCAACTTCTAAAGATATTGTATCTAAATAAGATGAAATTCCTTTTTCTGATAATGGTTCGAGATATATACCTTGATTAACATGCATTTTCTGCATTGGATTAGGATCAGTTTCTATTCGTGATGTAAAAACTAACAGGTACGAACAATTTAAAATATTTTTGTAATTATCATTAAGTTTGTTACCTATATTCTTTTCATTAAAACTGTTCATGTAATCTTCTTGAGAAACACAATTTTTATAAATTTGTTTTTTAAACTCATTGTTGTCGGGACCGATCACATGAATTTTATAAGGCATAAAGTTGTTTTTTGATGGAGTAACTTTCCAAGTCTTATATAAAAGATCATTTATTAGGGTTTTATCTATTATATATGTTTCGTCGTATTGCCGTATATGTCTTAATTTTTGAAGTATATTAAATATCATATTAAATTTTCTCTAACAATTTTTATTACAGTATTTATTTCATCTTGAGTAAGCCAAGCATGTATTGGTAAAGACAGTACAGTGTCAGATACATTTTTAGATATTACACATTCATCTGTTTTATAGTCTGTTGTCTGATACATATCATTCTTGCTTAAAGGTGTTTCATAGTGTATACTTGCATTTAATGCGTTTTTAACACGTTTTCTAATTTCTTTATCTGTAAACCTTATAACATACTTATGATAATTGTGATCTAAACCATTAGCTGTTCCTTGAGTTTTAATCGGTAAATCTGCAAAAGCATTATTGTATTGACGAGCAATTTCTTGTCTTTTGGATTTTGTTGTTTCTAAATGTAGCATTCGTTGTTCTATAATCTTTGCATTGAGAACATACAACCGACTGTTATAACCTAATATATCAAAGCTTTTATTTTTACCATGTCTTCTGATCATTTTGATTTGATCAGCAACAAACTCGTTATCTGTAAGTACTACTCCGCCACCGTTAATACCAGCTATGACTTTATTGCTGTTAAAACTAAAGACACTACAATCTCCTATAGAACCAGCTTTAATACCGTTTAAGCTACTGCCTAAACTTTGAGCAGAGTCTTCAATAAATATTATGTTTTTGTGTTTGCAGAAATTTTGAATTTCGGTAGTATCTACCATATTGCCAAATAAATGTACATATACAATTGCTTTGACTTTTTCTGAATACATGCGTTTAATACTGTCAAGACTTATATGATAAGATTCCGAGTCAATATCGCAGAATACAGGAGTAGCACCTGCCATATTAACACAGCTAGCACTGGATATCCAACTAAAGTCTGTTACTAAAACTTCGTCTCCTGGCCCTATTCCGTGTGCTAGCAGTGTAAAGTGTAATGCATCAGTGGCACTTCCTACACCAATGGCATATTTTCGACCTATATGTTCTGCAAGACTTTTTTCAAGAAATTCTGAATCTTCATAATTTAACTGTGACATAAAATTGTCAAACAGTTCTAAATATGATTCTTTGTTTTTTTGATATTCTCTATCCCAGCCATCATATGATATCATTTTTTAATATTTCCTTGTTTCTTTGCCAAATGAGAATTTTGTTATTAACTGTGTAAACAATGTTCTATGTAGTATGCGTAGATATGTTTACTTCTCTATTATAATACGGCATATGTTTTAGATTGACAAAGGTCTTTATAGGCTTTTAAAATCGCAGACGCATCGGGTTCTTTAATGTCTCTTCCCCAGTATACACTGCCTCCGTCAATAATACTTTTATCTCTAATATATATTACATCTTTTTTAAAATATTTACATTCTTGAAAAATTCTCGGTGCCGGATCAAATGTTTCTTTGGTATATACGTATGTTTCAAACATGCTCATAAGATTTTCAACAGGAACAAATATATTATTATTCTTTACATTGATATAATCTGCATTATATGTTAAAATTCCGTGATCTGGATATTGATCAATGACTTTTTCAATTGATTGATAATATTTGTCATTGGTTCCTAAAAATAAATGCTTAAATTTTATATCTTCGACATAGGATTTAAAAATCTCAAAATTTATAGTTTTTTCAAAATGATCGCCTACACCGTCTGGATAAACTTCTTTATCGCAAAGGTCTACTACTTTTTTTGGCGAGTAAAATTCTAATGCCAGCGGATATTTCGTAGGATGATTCTCGGAATATACACTTATTACATTTTCTCCAAAAACTTTGTATAAAGTTTTCTGTTGTGTACTTGTATAATCTTTAAAGTCTTGCCACGACAAAGTTATCATACTTCTTCCCATAACAAGTGTAACATCAGATGGACTTGGATTAAAGTTATCAAAAATTATATTCTTACAGTGAATATATTTGTTTAATATTGAAGAAATATAGTCTTCTTTGGAAAATTTTCTATGACATACAACTACTACTTGTGATTCAATACCTAAACTGTTTAGATAAGAGCAGTACTCATAACTATAGTAAAATAGTCCATCAACTGGTTTACTAGTACAGACAATGTTAATCATTTTTTAAAATTTATTCTTTTTTCTTCATTTATTTCAGGATCTACATGAAGTGGAGTAGTACACATTTTCCAACACTGTTGCGGTGCATCTTTTGGATTTTTTCTTAACATTTCGAAGAATTGTTTCCAAGTTTCAGTTTCAAAAATTTCTTCTACAGTATCAAAATTATCAATATGCATTTCTTCAGAAAAAAGATCACGACACTTAATGTCATTTTTATGATTGTTTAACCAGCAACACGGAAGAACGTGTCCGGTATGATAAAAAGAAAGGTCTTTACCATGTATACATTTTGGATTTAATTTCTTGGGCATTATTTTCTTCCGGTATTTCTTTTTGTATCTATAAACATGATATTTATGCTGTGTTCTTTTGCTGTTTTTTTTGCTTTTTTAACATTATCTTTGTTGTAGTTGAATATAATATATTGCCATACAACCGGTACTCCTAGATCTCTTCCAAGTAACATTATGTTAAATAACTTATTTCCGTCTTGGTTTTTTCTATATAAATGGCTCTGCTGAGGTAATCCATCAATGCCAAACCACCATTCTGCATCTAAATTAGCGGCAAATGCTTTGTTGTACCAGCTTTCGTGTCTGTGAGATGCAGCGTTGGAAACAACTGTTTTTATATTTTTTTCCCTGCAAACTTTTAACATTTCTATAAAATCTGGATTAAAAACAGGATCTCCCCATGTTCCACAAAAATGTATTCTTTTATTTTCGGCTATATCTGCAATTTTTTTAAACTGATCTAGTGTTATATCTTTTTTAGGAATTGTATTACCTTTAAGCATATATCTAGTTCTCACGCATTCTGGACATTCTAGGGTACATCTAGTTGAAATATCTAAATTCCAATTTTTTGCTGAATGATCTATTTTTCTCATGATATCTTGTGAATGTTAATGATTCGTTTACGCATAGTGTTTATTTTGATTGACGATTCTTCAGGTATGTTATGAATATTACCATAAGGATCAACTGCTTCGCTGGTTTTTCGAATATCTACAATTTCTACTTTACGCATTTTTTTACCTGTAACTGGATGTGTATCCATGTTTAGATCAGTTGTTAAATTACTGCCGTTACCTGAACCAATAGCAAGTTCGTAATCGTCAGTTTCCCATCTTGGCCTACCTTCCTGAGGGAAACCAATTCCTATTCCGTATGCGATTTTTTTATGACCTGCTAAAACCTCTTTTTCAATGCCCAATTTTCTTTCCCAAAACATATCACCGTTTATATCACCGTGACTTTTATTACAACCGGTTGCATACCCAAGAGCATTTGCTGCTCGCATAACTAACCCCATTGCAATTCCTATGCTTACATATGCGTTTTCCCATCTAGCTGGATCTTTGTTTTCTTTAAGACTTCCGTCTGCATGACAGTTTAACTTTGTTTCTGGTTCTTTTGCTACAAAAAGCATATACATATTAGCATTTGCTTGTGTGTTACGCCATGTCGATGGCGGATTTCTACTGTGAGTACTACCCCAAGTATACTTACTGCACTCGCTAATTACTTCTCTGTCAGTAGTCCAGTATACATCATAATATCCTTCGTGTTGTTTTGATGGAGCATTTTCGGCATGCCAAAGTAAGTAGTCGGCTACTTCAGGATGTACTTCTTTTGTGTAGTCCCAGTTCCGCTGACATTTTTGCATCTGACGAACAATTTCCATTTCATTGTCCCAATTGTAAAACATACGTTTAATTCTAGTTTCTCTATCTCCTCCTCGAATGTGAAACCCATTGGTAATTTCATTGTTAAAGCCATTGGACATTTTATTTTTTAATCTATCAACTGCACGTCTACAAAAGTCTAGTGCATCCTTTTCATCTAGAAATAGTTTATCAATTTCTTCGAGTAGATAATCGTATGCTTCAAACTCTACATCGGTTGATTTGAGCTGTATCTCGCCTCCTTTAAAAAAGAGTCTAGCTATAAAGTCAATGTGTTGTGTGTTGTTTTCTTTTAAGCAAGATTCTAATGCTTGTATAATGTATAAAACATCTCTAAAACACTTTTCAAATTCTCGTGTGCGATACGGAAATTTATCTCTTACCCATCGGCTCACAGTCTTTGCTAATTCTTCGGAGTGTGCATTGAGTATGCTGCTTGCGTTGACGTACATTTTTAGGTCCTTATATTTTAACATATTTAGTATTTACTGGGTTGACTTTTTTTAAATTTTATGTTATATATATACAATAGAGCGAGAAGTAAAAATAACATGCAAGTACTTACATTAAAACAGTTTGGCGAAGAACGGTTCTTACATGAGCTAGAATCTTTGTCAAACGAAAATTTTATAGGTGATAAAAGAAATAAGGACT
>Ga0102930_1000225_pt1 | contig 18800 bp, 20 predicted proteins | sample SalPon1_B_H2O_MG_FD_84514 | JGI IMG/M metagenome (GOLD analysis project Ga0102930, IMG submission 84514) | Salt pond water microbial communities from South San Francisco under conditions of wetland restoration - Salt Pond MetaG R1_B_H2O_MG | ecosystem: Environmental > Aquatic > Non-marine Saline... | reverse complement strand
TTATGATGATTGATTTGAGAGCTGCTTAATTTTAGAATACCTTGCTAAAGTAGGTGTTTGATAGAAGACTAATAAATGGCTTTTATAAGATTCATTCAGCTGATATAGAGCTGTTTAAATATAATCTCATATCCCATTTCTCATATCTCCTATCTTAGTCGGACACGACTAGTTTTTTTTAGATTACCCTTTATACATTCTTTTCTATTTCTTATATTTGCAAATTATAGTTGAAGCTTATGGCTGATTTTGATGATTATAAAATCCAGCACGTTGGATTAAAGAAAGGGAAGCACCACTATCACTATAAAATTAAAAACACGTTCTTTGAGCTTTTTGATTTTACTGATTTTCATAATGCAGATGTAGATGTGTATTTGGAGTTGACTAAAAAAGAGAATATGATTGAATTAAGCTTTGATATGCAAGGCTCAGTTGGTTTAACTTGTGATGTGTCAACTGAATTATATCAACAGCAAATTGATCATCAAATTCACATTGTTTTAAAATATGGAGATGAATTCCAGGAAATAGATGAAGAATTAGTGATAATTCCACGTTCCGATGATGAAATCCCTATGCAGCAATATATTTATGAAGGAATTATTTTAGCATTACCGGCTAAACGAATTCATCCTAAAGTTGAAGATGGAAGTATGGAAACAGAAATTACAAAAAAGATAGAAGAATTAAAACCAACGAATAACAATAATACCCTAGAAGGTAAAACAGACCCAAGGTGGGATAAATTAAAAGAATTATTGAACGATAAATAAAGAACAATGGCACATCCTAAAAGAAAAACATCAAAAACAAGAAGAGATAAACGTAGGACACACAAAAAATTAAAATCTCCTCAAATAGCAAAAGACTCTACTACCGGAGAATCACACTTATATCATCGTGCCCACTGGCATGAAGATAAATTATACTATAGAGGGCAAGTCCTGATTGATAACACTGAAGATATAGTAGAAGAATAAATTTTTTTTAGTAATTTCTTATCTAAACTCATAAGTTAGTTCTTATGAGTTTTTTTTATTGGGTTTACTGTATTATAAATTATAAATCAACAAAAAAAAACACCGCAATTTGCGGTGTTTTTTGTACTCGGGTAATAAATTAAGTAATATTCTATATTATTAATCTAAGATTTGAACGTTTGTAGCGTTCATACCTTTTCTACCTTCTGCTTCTTCGTACTCTACAGCGTCGCCTTCATTTAAAGTTTCGCCGTTGAGTTCTGTGACATGAACAAAGATATCTTTGCCTGTGTCATCGTTTGTAATGAATCCATATCCTTTTGATTCATTAAAAAATTTAACTGTACCTTCCATGTAATTATGTAATTATTTAATTTATTCAAAAATAATTAAATTTATTGATCTGAAAATAAATTAGAGAATAAATATTAATTTTTTTCCATTGTTGTCTAATTAAAATCAATAAAACCCATGCTTTGTACTTATTATGATGAACGATTTGAGCTGCTTAGATTTATAATACATTGCTATAGGTTATCTTTGATAGAAGGCTAATAAATGGCTTTTATAAGATTTATTTAGTTGATATAGAGTTGTTTAAATTTCATCTGATATCTCACATCTCATATCTAAGTCGGATATGACTAATTTTTCATCTATGTCTTTTATTGTCTTCCCGCATTTTTTTCATCTTATCATGCGTAAGGGTATAATCTTTTAGTTTTTTACCTCTCCAGCGTCGGTAAAGAAAAATAGGCATGAGGATGAATACGCTGGTCAAAACAGAAATTCCAACGATGCGATTGCCCAACAACTCATCATTTCCCACCCATTTGTAGTAGAAACCAGTAATAAATCCAAAGGCTACAGCTATAGCTATCGTTATAAATATTTTTTTAACCATTATTCATCAGTTACTTCAAGTAATTTTTGCCGATAAGCCGTCAACAATTTTGACTTTGATATAAAACCTTTGTACTTTCCATTAGATATAACCGGTAAATTCCAGGCACCGCTTTTTTGAAATTTATCAACAGCAGATTTAACATTGTCTTTTTGCAGGTAAATATAATCCGGAGGCTGATGCATTAAATATTCTACCTGATAGGTGTTTTGCGATTGCTCGTCAAACATGAATTCCCTAATATCATCTAAAGTAATTACCCCGACCAGTTTTTTGTCATCATCTACAACCGGAAATAAATTTCGACTTGATTTAGCCACTCCTTGATGCAACATTTCTTTAAACGTCATCTTAGGGCTTAAAGGTATAAAATTTTTCTCGATAATCGGTTTTAAGCGCAAAAGCATCAATACGGTTTGATCTTTATTGTGCGTGATGAGTTGATCGTCTTTCTTTAACTGACGTGTATAGATATTATGGTCAACAAAATTCTTAGAAATAAAGAAAGAAATCGATACGATGACCATCAGGGGAATGATCAGGTTATAGCCACCTGTTACTTCAGCGATGAGGAATATTGCAGTTAAAGGAGATTGCAAGATACCGGCTAATAATCCGGCCATTCCCAACATGGTAAAATTACTTTCCGGTAATTCAAAACCGATCATATTCATTATCTTAAGAAAAAAACTTCCAGTAATAACTCCTAAAAACAAAGTAGGTGCAAAAATACCACCTACGCCACCACCATTTAATGTAAGTGAAGTAGCAATAGGCTTAATCAGTATCAACAGAACGATGAAACCCAAAATCATCCATTGATTACTCAGCCATTCAAAAGCGATAAATTGGTTCATGATGGCTTCTTCATCATTTTCGATTAGCTTATTCATAAATTCAAAGCCTTCACCATATAAAGGACGTGCGATGAACACCAGAATTCCAACTCCAATACCGGCCAGCAAGGTTCTTTTATAATCGTTATTTATATTTTTCAAAAATTCTTCCACTTTGATATAAGCTTTTGTAAAATAGAGGGATACAAATGCGGTTAAAATACCAAAAATGATAAAAAAACCTAAGTTGCCTAGTTCAAAATCACCCACTTGATGAAAGTCGATTAAATATTGTTCACTTAAGAAAAATAGTCTTGTAAATACTGCTGAAACAGACGCTAATAGTAATGGTAAAAGTGATGAGAAGGCAAAATCTAAGCTAAAAACTTCTATGGCAAAAAGTATAGCAGCAATGGGTGCTTTAAATATAGCAGATAAGGAAGCGGCAGCTCCACAAACCAATAAAAGCTTGCGAGAACTTGCCTTAAGGTGAAAAAGCAATGATAAATTAGCACCAATGGATGAACCAGTAGCTACTGAAGGGCCTTCTAATCCTGCAGATCCGCCAAAACTCACCGTGATAGGTGCTGTAAGCGCTGAGCTAAATATATCTTTAAAATCCATTCTGCCTTCACGTTTAGAAAGGGACGCAAGTGCAGTAGGAATACCATGACCTACTTTCTTTTTGATAATGTATTTAGATATCAAAATAACCAATATAAAGCCTATAGCAGGTGTGACAAAATAAAATTCACTAAAATACTTATCAATGTAATTGTTCTTTAACAAATTACTAAGAATATAGGTCAGGTTCTTGATGATTACAGAACCTATTCCGGCAAATAATCCAACAATAATACTCAATATATATAGGAAAGTCTCATCGCTAATGTTCCTATACCTCCAGATAAGTATCTTCTTGTAGGTTGTCTTATCCTCACTCATGCTTTGACCATTTGTCTAACTATTTTTGATTTTTATTCGCTTTGATTTGAAGGCCTAGTTCATTTAATTGGGATTGGTTAATCATTGAAGGCGTATCGATCATCAAGTCTCTGCCGGCATTGTTTTTAGGAAATGCGATAAAATCCCGAATAGATTCTTGCCCACCTAAAATAGCCACTAGTCGGTCTAGCCCAAAGGCGATTCCACCATGCGGAGGTGCACCATATTCAAAGGCGTCCATGAGAAAACCAAACTGCTTTCTTGCTTCTTCTTTAGAAAAACCTAATAAGTGTAGCATCTTTTCCTGCATTTCTCTCTCGTGTATTCTTATTGAACCGCCACCGATTTCATTTCCGTTTAAAACAAGATCATAAGCATTAGCCCGAACTTTCTCCGGTGCGGTTTCCAGTAAGTTGATATCTTCCTGCTTAGGTGAAGTAAACGGATGATGCATGGCATGATAATCACCTGTTTCTTCATCTTTTTCTAATAATGGGAAATCAGTTACCCAAAGCGGTGCGAACTCATCTGCTTTGCGCAATTCTAAACGCTCTGCCATTTCCATGCGTAAAGCGCTGAGTTGACTTCTGGTTTCATTAGCTTTACCACTCAAGATACAAATGAGATCACCCGGTTGAGCACCGGTTTTTGCCACCCATTTCTCAAAGTCTTCGTGATTGTAAAATTTATCAACTGAAGATTTAAAACTGCTGTCTTTATTATATTTGAGATACACCATCCCTTTTGCACCCACTTGTGGTCGCTGTACCCATTTTATTAAAGCATCTAATTGCTTACGAGAATAATCAGCGCAACCGGGAACTGCTATACCTGCCACTAATTCCGCCTCATTAAAAACCTTGAAATCCTTGTGTTGACAGACTTCATTAAGCTCTGCAAATTCCATCCCAAAGCGGATATCCGGTTTGTCATTGCCATATGTTCTAATGGCATGATCATAGCTCATTACCGGAAATTTATCTGTTTCCACACCTTTAATTTCTTTGAGTAAATGCTTAGTGAGACCTTCAAATGTAGCTAATACATCATCTTGATCAACAAATGCCATTTCGCAGTCAATTTGAGTGAATTCCGGCTGACGATCAGCGCGCAGGTCTTCATCCCTAAAACATTTAACAATCTGAAAATACCGTTCAAAACCACTGATCATCAGCAATTGCTTAAAAGTTTGAGGTGATTGAGGTAAAGCATAGAATTGCCCATGATGCATACGGCTGGGAACTACAAAATCGCGAGCGCCTTCTGGCGTAGATTTGATCAAATAAGGCGTTTCTACATCAATAAAACCTTGATTAGCTAAATAATTGCGTACAGCCAAATTGACTTTACTTCTAAAGATGATTTTATCCTGAACTGGTTTTCTTCTTAAGTCTAAGTATCGGTATTTTAAGCGAAGGTCATCTCCACCATCTGTGTTTTCTTCTAACGTAAATGGAGGTGTTTTACTTGGGTTTAAAACATCAACTTCTTCAACATCAATTTCTATTTCTCCGGTAGGTATATTGTTGTTTTTTGATTCTCTTTCTATGACCTGCCCTTTAATGCGTATTACAAACTCCCTGTTTAGTTTTTTAACTTTCTCTAGTACATCAGATTCTGTTCTAGAATGATCAACAACAAGTTGTGTTACGCCATATCTGTCTCGTAAATCAATCCAGGTAATAAAGCCTTTATCTCTTATTTTTTGTATCCACCCTGACAAAACTACCTGTTTCCCAGCATGCTGTATATTAAGTTCTCCGTTATTATGTGTCTTGTACATAGCTATACTTTAGTTTTGCAAAAGTATAAAACTATTAAAACAGGAAGGGCTTTAATTTAATGTTTTACTATTAAAAATGAGTCGTGTCCGACTAAGATATGGGATTTGAGATATGGGATTTGAGATAAAAATTAAATAACACAACATCAATTTAGTAGATGTAAATGAAACTTTCAGGTTCTGCTCAATAAATAGAATTCATTAGACATATGTAAAAAAATAAATAACTTAGATTGTTGATTAGAAAGGTCATAAATGTAATTATATAATGATACACACGATTATAAAATAAACAATCTATTACTTCAAATTTCGTTTACTTTCGATTTTTATAAAAGTATAATCAAAAAAATATTGATTATGAAGCTATTGTCAGCTCAATACCTTTGCCGCGAATTTCTTTTGCGATAGCATTACTGATTCCCGAGTCTGTTATAATGTGTTGAATTTCTTCTAAGTCGCAAATCTTTCCAAAGCCTTTCTTGTTAAATTTAGTTGAGTCAGCTAGCACGATAACCTTTTGTGCAGACTTGATCATTTCTTGATTAAGGATTGCTTCTTCCAGGCTGGTTGTGGTACAGCCAAACCCGATATCTATACCATCTACCCCTAAAAATAAAAGATTACAAGTAATGTTTTTAAGCACAGATGTTGAAAAATGGCCGGTCACGGATGATGAGCTGTGTCTTACATTTCCGCCCAGTTGAAGTATGTTGATGCTTGGGCATTTTGTGAGTTCAATTGATACATTTAAAGAAGAAGTGATTACGTTTAGCTCTTGTTCTATATTCAATTCACGGGCAAAGGCTTGCATAGTTGTGCCAGAACTGATCATAATGTCATCATTGGGTTTCACTAACTTTAAGGCTTCTTGAGCAATCATTTTTTTTTCACTGATGTTAATGTTCTCTTTTTCACTTACATTTCTTTCATTAATGTAAGGATTGTTAATAGAGGCGCCACCATGAGTTTTAAATAAAAGCCCTTTTTTGTCAAGTAACTTCAAATCTTTTCTTATGGTTACAGATGAAACCTTGAATTTATCGCATAATTCAGATACGCTGATATATCCCTTTTTCTTCAATTCATTGAGTATAGATTGGTGTCTGATCATTTTTTTGTGCCAATTGGAATTTATGTTGTTTTTATTAATGTATTACTTGTTTGATACTGATGTATAATTTAAGAATCCTAAGAATCTGGAATAAAAAAATACTCTGTACTGTTCTCTTTTCAAATATAAAGGTAATCTATCAAATAACTTTTATAGACCCTAAATAAAGTGAACTGATGTTCCAAATTTAAAAAATTACACTTCATGAATGTTTTGTTTTATTTTAAAAAAATATTTCGAAATATTTTTTATTGTTATAATTAATTATATATTTGCTTATATAAATAGTATTTTATCATAAAATAATAATTAAATGAAAGGTTATTTAAAGTTTAATAGGGGCGAGCTTTTAAATAAAGCTAAGGAAGATGTTGAATTTGATGTGTTGATAATAGGCGGCGGTGCAACAGGGCTTGGAATTGCTATCGATAGTGCTACCCGAGGGTATAAAACGCTTCTACTAGAGCAGCTTGATTTTGCTAAAGGAACATCTAGCAGAAGCACAAAACTCGTCCATGGTGGTGTAAGATATCTGGCTCAAGCTAATATTTCTCTTGTAAGAGAAGCTTTGAAAGAAAGAGGTTTACTTGAAAAGAATGCACCGCATTTAGTGCAGAATAAGACTTTTCTCATCCCTAATTATACTTGGTGGGAAGGACCCTACTACACTTTGGGTCTAAAAACTTATGATTTTTTAGCTGGTAATCTAAGTCTGGGTGCATCAAAGCATGTTAGTAAAAAAGAAACAATCCGAAAACTGAAATCCATAAAAAAAGATAAACTGAAAGGAAGTGTAAGTTATCAGGATGGACAATTTGATGATTCGAGGTTAGCCGTAAACATGGCGCAAACGGCTATTGAGCAAGGAGCGACATTGTTGAATTATTTCAAGGTAGGTAATCTTACGAAAGATGATGACCAAAAAGTTAAGGGGGTGGAAGCAACTGATATGGAAACCCAGGAGAAATATAGCTTCAAGAGCAAAGTTGTTATTAATGCAACAGGTGTTTTTACTGATGATATTCTTCAAATGGATAAGCCGGGAGCAAAAAAACGCATACAACCTAGTCAAGGTGTTCACCTGGTTTTTGATCGCTCATTTCTTCCTGGAAAAGATGCGATGATGATCCCCAAGACATCAGATGGCAGGGTTTTATTTGCAGTTCCATGGCATGATAAGGTTATTGTAGGAACTACTGATGTTCAGGTAGATAATCACGATGTAGAACCTTTAGCAAAAGAAGAAGAAGTTGATTTCATTCTGGAAACCTTTAATAGATTTATAAAAAAGAAAGTAAGCAGAGATGATGTAAAAAGCATTTACGCCGGTTTAAGACCTTTAGTGGCTCCTGAAGATGAAAATGGATCAACAAAAGAAATTTCAAGGGGGCATAAGATATTTGTATCTGATTCTGGTGTTATCTCCGTAACTGGTGGAAAGTGGACTACTTATCGTAAAATAGCTGAAGATTCTGTAGATAAATTGATAAGCATTGGCAAGCTACCTAATAAAAAATGCGCTACTCAAGATTTACCAATTCATGGTTCAGTAGAAACCCATAATGTTGATGATCATTTATATGTTTACGGTAGTGACAAACCCAAACTACAGGAACTAATAGATAAAGATCCGGATTTAGGAGAAAAGATACACCCAAAGCTGGATTATTTAAAAGTAGAAGTTCTATGGGCAGCGCGAAACGAAATGGCCAGAACCGTTGAAGATGTCTTAGCTCGTCGGGTAAGAGTTCTATTTCTTGATGCCAAATCTTCCATTGAGATGGCACCTGAAGTAGCTAAAATAATGGCTAAAGAATTGAATAAAGATGATGAATGGCAAAAACAACAAATAGCCGAATTTACAGCCTTAGCAAAAGGCTATTTAATTGATAATTAATCAATAATGTTACCTAATACTAAATAATCACAAATCAATAATTATATGGAAAGTTACATTTTAGCCTTAGATCAAGGCACGACAAGTTCAAGAGCAATCCTTTTCAATAGAAAAGGTGAGATTCATTCAGTAGCTCAGAAAGAATTTACACAGATATTCCCAAAACCGGGCTGGGTAGAGCATGATCCATTAGAGATCTGGTCAAAACAAGCCGGTGTGGCTGCGGAAGCCACTACTAAGCGAGGCTTAAATGGTAAGAACATTGCCGCTATGGGTATTACCAATCAACGGGAAACTGTAGTAGTATGGGATAAAAACACCGGCGATCCTATCTATAATGCTATCGTCTGGCAAGATAAAAGAACCTCAGAATATTGCAATGAACTTAAAGACCAGGGAAAAGAGAAGATGATCCAGGAGAAGACGGGTCTTGTAATCGACTCCTACTTTTCTGCTACTAAAGTAAGGTGGATACTCGATAATGTAGAAGGTGCTCAAGCTAAAGCAGATGCCGGCGATCTTATTCTTGGAACAATGGATACCTGGCTTATTTGGAATTTCACTAAAGGAGAGCTTCATATGACGGATGTTACGAATGCTTCACGAACTATGTTATACAATATCAATAGCATGGATTGGGATGATGAACTGTTAGAATTATTTAATATTCCTAAGACGATGCTTCCTGAAGTAAAAGACTCTAGTGAAGTGTACGGTCATACTAAAACAACTGTTTTTGCCACAAAGATACCTATTGCCGGAATTGCCGGTGATCAGATGGCTGCTTTATTTGGTCAGATGTGTACTGAAAAAGGAATGGTCAAAAATTCTTATGGAACCGGTTGCTTTATGTTGATGAACATAGGAGAAAAACCTATCATTTCTAATAATAAATTATTAACCACCGTTGCCTGGAGATTTAACGGAAAGACGGAATACGCTTTAGAAGGCAGTATTTTCATCGGCGGTGCGGTCGTTCAATGGTTAAGGGATAGTCTAGGAATTATCAGAAGATCGGCGGAAGTAGAAAGCCTGTCTAATTTTGTTGATTCTTCAGATGGTGTGTATTTTATTCCTGCTTTTTCAGGTATTGGAGCTCCTTATTGGGACCAAACGGCTAAAGGAAGTATTTTTGGACTTACCCGAGGAACTACGGATGCTCATATTGCTAAGGCATCCTTAGAAGCTATTGCTTATCAGACTATGGATATCCTTAAAGCCATGCAAGCTGATTCTAATATTGACATCAAAGAATTAAGAGTTGATGGCGGTGCTACCGTTAATGATTTGCTGATGCAATTTCAGGCGGATGTATTAAATACAACTACCGTAAGACCTAAAGTTACAGAAACAACTGCCTTAGGAGCCGCTTATTTAGCCGGATTAGCAGTTGGTTACTGGGAAGACATCGAAGATATACGATCTACCTGGCAAGAAGATGTTAAATTCCACCCTACTGAAGACCAGGAAAAGATACAGGAAGGAATAAAAGGATGGTATCGGGCTATTGAAGCGCTTCAATACTGGAGTAGAAATTCAAAAAACAATTAATTATGAGTCCATTTATATCAGAAATATTAGGAACTGGTCTATTAATGTTATTTGGTTCAGGTGTAGTTGCTAGTTGTGTGTTAAAAGGAACAAAGAATAGCGGCTCCGGTTGGATGGTTATTACTACAGGTTGGGCTTTAGGCGTCTTCTTAGGCGTCTATGTGGCCGCTCCTTATAGCGGCGGACATATTAATCCTGCGGTAACATTATCACTAGCTATAGAAGGAAGTTTTCCCTGGAAAGATGTTCCGTTATATGTGGTAGGCCAAATGATCGGTGCTATGATCGGTTCCAGCATTGTATATATTTTATTCAAGGACCATTTTGATATAACCGATGATGCTGATGCAAAAAGGGCGATATTTTGTACCGATCCGGCTATTGCCAATACGCCACGCAATCTTTTAAGTGAAATCGTAGGAACATTGGTTTTACTAATAGCTGTTTTCTATTTGACCGGAGCGGAATTGCAAAATGATAGTGGCACGCCTATAGGTTTAGGCGCTGTAGGAGCCATACCTATTGCTTTTGTGGTTTGGGGGATAGGATTAACCTTAGGTGGTCTTACCGGTTATGCCATAAATCCGGCCAGGGATCTGGGACCACGGATCATACATTTTTTATTACCTATTAAAAATAAAACCCATAGTAACTGGTCTTATAGTTGGATTCCGGTTATCGGACCTTTAATAGGCGGTAGTTTAGCTGCTTTACTTTATATCATCTTAAATTAAAATACTATGAATGTCTACAAATTAAATATTTTATGTTTGGTTGTATTTATTATTGGCAATACATTAGGTTATGCACAACAAGATGCTGATCGTAAGCAATTAGCAACAAAGAAAGATAGTTTATCTATTAGTCAAGATGAATATAAACCAATAAGTCTTGGGTTAAAAGTAGAAAGTATGCATTTATGGCGCGGCTTTAGAGTTACAGATGCAACTAATTCTGTCACTACGCTTACATATAAGAGTAAAAATGGTAAGCTTGCTGCTGGATTTTATGGTGCTTATTCCTTTAATGGTTTTTACACAGAGTTTGATAATTATATATCTTACTCTACTCATGGTTTTACTGCTTCGGTTTGGGATATCAACAACTTCACAAACTATCAAACGGATTATTACGATACGAATAGCGATTTTTTTGATTACAGTAGGAGAAGCTCAAGATTTGTGGAAGCTACTTTAGCTTATCAATTTCAGTCTCCAAACTTTCCATTGTCTATTTCATGGACTACGATCTTGCTAGGAAGAGATTATTTCGTTGATCGTAACGGTAATGATGAAGGTAGATTTAGCACTTATATACAAGCTAGTGCACCCATATATAAAGATTCATCTGATGGCGTATTATCCGTTGGTATAGGAGGTGCTTTTGCTTTAAATAATTTGTCAGGTATAGAAAGTCATTTTTATGGGAGCAAGCCTAACTTGGTCAATGTTTATTTGACCTACAGTAAAAGTATATCTCTACTTAACTATGAGATACCATTATCAGCTAAGGCCATGTATAATCCAGAACGACAAATTAGTGGTCTTGAAATTTCGGTGGTCTTGTATTAAAATGCTAATGAATTTAGTCTCACATTGGTTGATATTTGAGTCTTAATTATTCACTATATTTTTTTATATTTTTAGACAACTAAGTATTTAAAATACAGATTATTATATATTTAATGTAAAATTAATGTAAACAAAAGATGTTTTATATGTAAATAAATGCTTATATTTGTAAAGTAATTATAAATAAAAGATGATGAGACAGATGATAATTTTGCTAATGACGTTTGTAGGAATAACAGCGTTTAGTCAGGAAAAGGTAGTGACAAAAACAGATGATAAAGACCAATTAAAAATTGTTTATTATCATGATAATGGATTGATTCATCAAGAGGGATTTATTAAAAATAATAAACCTCATGGCAAGTGGATTGCTTATAATAGAAAAGGGCAAAAAGTTGCTTTAGCTCGCTATAATAAAGGCGATAAAGTAGGGAAATGGTTTTTTTGGAAAAATGGAAAATTAGTGGAAGTAGATTATGATGAAAATGAAATTGCATCGGTAAAATCATGGAAAAAATCCACTCAAGTGGTTGATAAGTTCTAATGGTGTTTTACTTACAATAATTTATAAAAAGCTTTCAATTTTTTGGAAGCTTTTTTTAATGGATTCATTTTTTTGTCAGCTTTATTTTCAATAGGAAACTCAGTATTAGGTTTTTTTACCTGTAAGAAATCACAAAGTTCTTCCCAACTATCTCCGGCAAATAGATCGAATATCAGAAGGTCATCCGGCCGATCTTTAAAATAAGATCTCACATCAATGTGATGTTTATCATATTCTTTTTTCCATGCTTCAACATCTAAATTATACCACGGATTATCAGGATATTTTTTCTGCCATTTTTTTAGATTCGGAATTGATTGAACATGTTGATATCTGCTTTTGATCCAGTCTTCCAACGGTCGGGTATGAAGGATGAATTTGCTGTTCGGATATTGAAAGTCTAATTTTTTGAACAAGTGATTGGTTCGCGGGTGATTCCAATCTAGATATGCATCATATCTTTCAATTCCTTTAAGAAGCGGCTGATCCATCTGATCATTCTGTTCTATTAAATGCTTGATATTGCCCTTTTTACTTTGCCAATGCACAGTTTTAAAACCCAATATGTCTAAAGCTTTAGCTATTGATGTTGTTCCGGTTTTGTTGAGGCCAACGCCAAATATTTTGTTCATAAGTGGTATGATGAATACATCCTTCGAAATTAAGAAAAAACTTCAATTTGACATTTTGGTATATCAAATAGTAAAATAGCTTTTAAATTATTTACAAAAGCCACAAGATTTTAGAGAACTCCTAGAAAGCACTTTTATTGTTAATTTCCTAATTATAGATACTTCAAGTTAATAAGTCGTTTACCGATCTGATAAAAGAAACAATATTTTTGCATTTTATTCATATTTTATTATGATTGTTTTATGATAATTAATTTAGCAGCCAATCCCGAATAAACACTACCGAAAGATTAATCATAGGACATTGTTCTATGTTTTTCGGGACAGGCAGCAGCCTAATGTTGACTTAAGTTGCTATAACAAATTACGTTCAGACCGTTTATTGATTTTTGGATTTATATGAAGGGAAGTTTCTCCGTATGAGCTTTGAGCTTTTAAAATAAACCGATTATTTAAGCCTTATATAAATTTTAAAAAAATCAAAAACGATGAAAATTAAATTAATAAATTATATAAAAAATATAAATGACCCTTATTTGAAATTTGTTCTTGAAGATTTACAAAACGATGTATTATACGTTAAAGGTAAAACCAAAAGTGAAATAAATTCAATTTTAAACATTTGATTTTTAAGAAATACATAAATAAAAACCGGAATTTAATAATTCCAGTTTTTGGCAATTTTTGCTTGTTATCGATGCTAATCACGCATACGATATTTATAAAGCAAGGTTTAATCTTCTTTGAAGTATACAGTTTGAAAAATTACTTGATAACTCAAATATTATTAGAAACCATTGTCATTATTTCCATTGTAGCTTTTTATAACAAGTTCATAAATAAAAATATTAACAAGTATGTGAGTTTTTATCTGCTTCATTTTCCACTCTTATATGTTATGAATATTGCATTTTTTTACCTTTATGATCCTGATGGATGTTATATGTTGCTTTTTAAACTTTATGAAAATAAATTGTTTTTCATACTAAGAGTGATAATAACCATGATTTCAATAATTTACTTTGTACGTTTATCTAAAAAATTGAACACCCAAATGTTAAAATTCCACTTTCTGATTTTTTCTTTAATTATCCTATTTACTCAGTTATAATTCAACCTGAAGACTTTTTCATTAGAAACTTTCAAAGGTTGGATATAAAAGGCTTATTATAATTATTTGTTTTTCAGTTGATGTTTTTAATAAATGAATATTTAGTGCTTTTAATATCCATTTATTGTAAAATATTTATTTATTTAGCAAATACGATTATCAATTTATTCGATATTAGCGTATTCTTAAAAAACTTTATTATATTACTTTTGATAAAAATAAAAATATGCGTTTTCACACTCGTAAATGGATTAAACCGGAAGATCTCAATCCCAATGGTACTTTATTTGGCGGTAAGTTATTAGAATGGATCGATGAAGAAGCAGCGCTCTATGCTATTATTCAATTAGAAAATCAAAAGACGGTCACTAAATACATGAGCGAGATAGACTTTGTCAGCTCAGCTAAACAAGGTGACATCGTAGAAATCGGTATTGAAGCGGTAAAATTCGGTAAAGCATCACTTACCTTAAAATGTGAAGTCCGCAATAAAATGTCGCGTAAGACCATCATAAAGGTCGATCAAATTGTAATGGTTAGTTTAGATGAGAATGGTAAAGCAAAGCCTCACGGTAAAACTAAAGTCGAATTTGTAAAAGATCGCTTAGCTGATAAATAGTAATCAACTCGTATAAGGTTTGATATATTTTTTATGAGCATAAAATGGACCAAAAGGTAAAATCGCACAAAACATGACCACCAGCATGTCTTTTACTTTCCAGTTGAGTTTTTCATACATCACATAAGCACCGATAATGTATAAGATAAATAATATCCCGTGTGCCATTCCTACGCTTCTTACGTATTCCGGCATATTAAAGAAATACTTTAAGGGCATAGCGATAAATAAGAGTAGTAAAAAAGATATGGCTTCTAGATAACTAATCCAAATAAAACTTTTTAGCATTTTTTTCTGGCAAAGATAAGTAGCTAAGTCAAATATTAATTCATTACTAACATGATTTAAACAGTATTTAGAGACTTTATTTATTGTCGTTTAAAGTATGTAGATTTGTAAAAAAAATCAGCTATTATGAAAATTCTTGTTACCGGTGGCTTAGGGTTCATCGGCTCTCATACTGTGGTTTCGCTTGTCCAACATGGGCATGAAGTTGTCATTATTGATAATCTATCAAATTCTAGTTTAGATGTGTTAGACAATATAGCATCAATCATTGGCGAAAAACCAGAATTTCATCAAATAGATGTAAGAGATAAAAAACAGCTTGCTAAATTTTTTGAAGCTCATCAAGATATTGAAGGATGTATCCATTTTGCTGCATCTAAGGCCGTAGGCGAATCGGTAGAAAAACCTTTACATTATTATCAAAATAACACAAACGCTTTAGTTTATTTATTAAGAGAGTTAGTAAAAATACCGCGATGTGGTCTTATATTTAGCTCATCTTGTACTGTTTATGGTCAAGCTGATCAATTACCTATCACAGAAGATGCGCCGGTAAAAAAAGCGGAATCACCTTACGGAAATACAAAACAAATAAGTGAAGAGATTATTCAAGATACAACAAAAGTATCAGATTTACAGGCTATTTCTTTACGATATTTTAATCCTATTGGTGCTCATGAATCGGCTAAAATAGGCGAATTACCAAAGGGTAAGCCACAAAATTTAGTGCCTTTTATTACGCAAACCGCTATTGGGATACGCAAAGAATTATCGGTTTTTGGTGATGATTATCCTACAGATGATGGAACCTGCATTCGTGATTATATCCATGTGGTCGATCTGGCTGAAGCGCATGTCGTTGCCGTTGAAAGATTAGTTGACCATAAGAACAAAGGTCAATTCGAGGTCTTTAATGTAGGTACGGGAAAAGGTAATTCCGTTTTAGAAGTAGTGAAAGCTTTTGAACGGTCAACCGGCGAAAAGTTACCTTACAAGATCGCTGATCGCCGGTCTGGTGATGTGGTTGCCGCTTACGCCGATACAACCAAAGCAAACCTGGAATTAGGTTGGAAAGCAAAATTAACCTTAGAAGATGCGCTAAAAAGTGCCTGGAAATGGGAGCAAAGCTTACATTAATAGAGTTGATTTCTCAATTTTTTGAAGTAACTAAAAGCTTGTATCAACCGACTTCCATACCAACTGAAATATTCGCCATCTACGATCTTCACTTTTGCCGGATCAACAGGTAATTCTTCTGTATTTTCCTCTTTAAACGGATAAGGTTCTGTTGATAAGAAAACATGATCGGCATCTTCTAGATCAGCAAGCTTTATTTCTGGATAACGCTTTTGATGCTTAAAAACATTGTCATAATGATTGATTTTTAGCATTTCATGGATAAAAGAATCGCCACCTACCGCCATCCATGGATCTTTCCAAATTAAATAAGCGACTTTTAGTTGAGATTTATCTTTTATAAAATTAGTGAAATCAGCTTGAGCGTTTTTAAGCTGATCGTTAATTATTTTGGCTTCTTTTGCCGTATCAGTCAAATTTCCATATTGTTCGATTAGTTTATAGCAACCTTCTATGGTTTGAACATCACTCACGTGAACGGGACAAATTTTCTCTAATTCTTCAATATCTTCCGGCTGATTTTCCTCTTTATTTGCAAATATTAAATCCGGCTGCAGATTTTGTATTTTCTTATTCCTAACTTGTTTTGTACCACCTACTATATTTGCTTTTTTACGTAAATGTATCGGATGGACACAAAAACGCGTAACACCTACTATCCTGTCTTCCAGTCCTAAATCGACTAATAGTTCAGTTAAACTGGGTACTAAGCTGATAATTCTTTTTGGTTTTTTATCTAAATGAATTTCTCTATTTAGCTGATCTCGGATGTGTGTCATTTTAAACTAATTTTTATAAGTAGTCGTATCCTACTAAGATATGAGATTTTAAATAGAATTTAAACAATTCAATATCAATTAAATAAATCTTATCAGAGCCGTTTTTTTGCCTTCTAACATTCACGTATTTTATAAAAATATTATAAGATTAAGCATCTTAAATTAATCATCATAAGTACAAAGCCTCAATTTTTAATCGGATAATAATTAAATAGGTAAAATTTAATTACTCCTCTTTTTTCAGTAGGCCGGGACCGGATTGAGCTGATGGCATGACCGTTAATTCACTAATGTTTACATGATCCGGCTGTTGAAGCATAAATAAAATACTATTAGCTACATCAGCAGGTTCTAAAGCTTTATAGCCTTGATAAGTTTGTTGAGCTCTTTCTTTATCCCCTTTAAATCTAACTTCGCTAAATTCTGTTTCAACTAAACCCGGATTGATAACACCTACTTTTACCTGGGTGTCGTGGAGGTCATAACGCATACTTTTTGTCAATGCGATAACGGCATGCTTTGTCGCGCAATAAACGTTTCCTTTAGGATAAACTTCCTGACCGGCAATAGAACCTATATTGATAATATGACCATGATCTTGCTCTTCCATCATTTTCATAATTGGCCGGCTAATATAGAGCAAGCCCTTTATATTGATATCTATCATCTTATCCCAATCATCTATATCAGCATCTTGCATAAGCGATAATCCATGCGCATTTCCTGCGTTATTGATTAATACATCTATAGATGAAAATGGATTAGGAATTTGATTAAAAGCCTCTCCACAAGCTTTACGATCACTAATATCAAAACTCAGAATGTGAACTTGTGTTATTTCTCTTAGTGCAGAGGCTAATTCTTCTAATTTTTCTTTTCTTCTGCCACATAATATAAGTTGGTAGTGCTGTGCTAACTTATAAGCGCTGGCTTTTCCTATTCCACTTGAAGCGCCGGTGATAAAAGCTGTAGGTTTACTCATATTTTTTAAAACGTAAAGATACAATTTATCTCAATCCTTAAGAACGATAATAAATATCTATTAACTAATTATATATTTGATAATAAAGTTCTAATGAACAGATAAAAGTTACTACTTTTGTATAAAAATACTGATTATGAAAGCTAATCTTGAACATATTAAATGCTTGATAATAGGTTCCGGACCAGCCGGATATACCGCAGCTATTTATGCCGCTCGAGCTGATCTTAAACCGGTTATGTACACCGGAATGGAACCAGGTGGACAATTGACAACCACTACAGATGTTGATAATTTCCCGGGATATCCTCAGGGCATTGAAGGTCCTAAAATGATGGAAGAACTTAAAGCGCAAGCAGAACGATTTGATACCGATGTACGTTTTGGTAGAGCTACTCAGGTAAAATTTAGTCAGGAAGATGGCGGTTTACATTATGTTCAAATAGATGAAGATAAATGGGTAGAGGCAGAAGCCGTGATTATTTCAACTGGTGCTTCAGCAAAATACTTGGGCTTAGAAAGTGAGCAACGACTTCGTGGAGGTGGTGTGTCAGCATGCGCGGTTTGTGACGGTTTTTTCTACAAAAATCAGGAAGTAGCTATTGTAGGAGGTGGTGATACGGCTGCCGAAGAAGCCACATATTTAGCAAAAATCTGCAAAAAAGTAACCATGTTAGTGAGAAGAGATGAAATGCGTGCGTCAAAAGCTATGCAGCATAGAGTTTTATCAGCCGATAATTTAGAAGTAAAATTCAATACTGAAGTTGATGAAGTTATAGGTGATGATGTTGTAGAAGGTTTACGTATGGTTAATAATCAAACGGGTGAAAAGCAAGAAATTGAAATCACCGGATTATTCATAGCTATTGGACATCAACCTAACACCGATATATTTACGGACTATTTGGATATGGATGATGCCGGTTATATCTTTACAAAACCTAAATCAACCCATACCAATATTCCAGGCGTTTTTGCCAGTGGCGATGTTCAGGATAAAGAATACCGTCAAGCGGTAACAGCCGCAGGTACTGGATGTATGGCAGCCCTGGACGCTGAGCGTTATTTAGGCCGAGTAGCCTCAGAAAAAGAGCAACAGGCCGAGAAAGTTGTTGCTGATAAAT
>Ga0102930_1000224_pt1 | contig 18842 bp, 30 predicted proteins | sample SalPon1_B_H2O_MG_FD_84514 | JGI IMG/M metagenome (GOLD analysis project Ga0102930, IMG submission 84514) | Salt pond water microbial communities from South San Francisco under conditions of wetland restoration - Salt Pond MetaG R1_B_H2O_MG | ecosystem: Environmental > Aquatic > Non-marine Saline... | reverse complement strand
GTATATCAACAGACAGGATTTATTTTGATTGAATATTTTGTCGGGTGGGGTAATAAGAAGTATGTCACTCACGATTGTATATACGCTTCCATATTGATGAGGCCGATTGTTCTTGGTTTTGTACGTAGGCAGTTGGTTTGTTTATTCTAGATCCCGTCGAATCTGTTCGTTGTTCTTCTTCATTATATAGGATCTTTTTTTTTGGTTCGCTGTAATACGCTTCCCAGGGCAGTTGATCTATTTCGCCTTTAAGATATTTTTCTTTTTGCTTCTTAAGTGTTTCATCAGGATGATCTGCCTTCCAATCTTTTTTGGCTTGGTGCCAAACCTGTGATTCATCCTGCTGGCGTATAACTTCGTGCCTATCGCTGTTTAATTCTTCCCACAACCCTATATCTTTTTTTTCGATCGATTTGTCAAGGTCATAACCTCTGACTAACCTGTCGTCGTTGTAAGCATCGTGTATCTCAGATTCTATATAAGGCTCGGCTGCTTCTTCTAGAGTTAATCCGAATTCTTCGTTTGCTGCTTCTGGCAGATCTTTAGACGCTGTAGGCTTAGTCGGCAGTGTATGATCAATATCAGGTTCTGGCGGTGCTATTGCTGTACCGCCTTCAAACAGTTCTCTACCGTTCCAGCGGAATGTGTATTGGCTGGCAATAAGCAGGAGCACTGCTAGGGGATCAAACACAAATATAATGATTACAATTACCCAGCGCACTGCTTCTTCAAGCAGATCTTTGTCTGCGTCTTCAGCATACACAAACTCTGCGATATACTTGACAGGACCAACTTCTGCTTCCAACTGTCGATACTGTGCCTCTAGTTCAAACTTGTCTTCCGTTAGTGTATCTATTTGAGTGTTAGCCGCGACAATTTGTTCGTTCTGTTCATCTATTACTGTGTCTATGTCAGCACCTGTGTTTGTGCCTAATTGTGCCCGCAGTCTATTAATCAACTCGTTTGACTGTGCTACCTGTGCCTCTACACCAGAACGGATGCGTTCAATTTCTTGTCGTGCTGCCTCAACCCTGGGATCATTACCTACTTCGCTTAGGCGCTGTTCTAGTTCTGCTCGTTGTTCTGCTTGGCGTGTTTTGTACGCTTCGATTGCTGCTCTAGTATTCGGACCATAAATGCCGTCTGCTTCTGTGCCGATAATGCTCTGTGCTGTAGCAACATCGCCGTTTGCAACAGCAGCATCTACTCTTTCAACGTCTCTGTCTATTGCATCAATTTGATTGATAATACGACCTTCTGAACGCTGAATAATCTCGCGCTGTTCTTCTATGAGAGGCTCTGCTCGGGCATAGGCTCGATCTATTCTTTCCTGTTCTCTGTCAATCTGCGCCTGAATATTAGCGTCACCACCTACACCCTGGTCCTGTGCAGTCTCAATCTTGTCTTCTGCTCTTGCTATTACAGCCTCTTGCCGAGCAATTTCGGAATCTATTCTTTCAATCTCTGCAACTGCAGAATCACCCTGTGCTGTTTGCTGAACATGAGCATTTGACAGGAAGCCAAATATGCCCATTGAAGTGATAAACATTAACACAACCACAGCAGTGGTCAAATAGGTTTTTAACCACCATGTGGCTTGGTGCCAATATCGATGTAGCCACACTGCTGTGACTAATTTAGATACCTCCAGCACTGTGCCCATTATCACAATAGGCACAACTGCTGCGGCAAAGATAGCAGCCAAACCTGCCACAGAATACCAAATGGCAACTGCGGAGATTGTTAGTGCTGTAACTAGAGTTATTATTCCAAAGAACATATTATATTTTATTCGAAATCAGAATCCAGTGTTATCTTTCCGGATTCAAGCAGTATTTCTCTGTTTCTGAGATGTTCTGCTTCGATATCTTCTTTTGCCTGTCCTTCATATCTCACAGCAAGGTGCTCTGTGATAAGAGTTTCTGTGTAAGTTGTGTTGCCAATTACAAAATCTCCCAGTATTCTACCAAATTTACCTTTCATGTCTTCACCGTCCTTATTGATTTCTGAAAGTAGAATCTGTGTAGAACCTACTGGTAGTAGTTCGGTACAACGCTGTGTTGCTGCTTTACCGAACTGTTTTTCAATCAAATCTGCTGTTCTAGATTCTGGTGTGTCTATGCCTTTGATTCGAACTCTTTCGTCGTGTAATATTACACCAAATCCTAAATCGATATCAACATCTACTGTATCGCCGTCCACGATATGAACGATCTTGCATCTGTATTCCCACATGATAAATACCCCCTTAGGGTATTTACCTTACATTCCGAAAATTTTCAGCAACAACCAAAATAGGAAAATTGCAACACCGAGAGAAACAAAGCTCATCAAAGTTTGCACAATTAAAAAAACTATTTGATCATAATAAGATATTTCACTTAAACAATGATGACATTTAGGTTGTAGGAATTTTTTTTCCTGCCAGCAGTAAGGACATTGAGCCATTTTAGTACCTTTGGTCTGTTATAAATTTAAAATAATTTTATACAAGTTTAATAACATAATACATTATTATGTCAATCAGTTTTAATTCCAGCGATAGAAGATGTGATCGCCGTTTCTGCCAATGAATTGAAAACTATCGGCCCAGTATGGATCGACTTTGTAGGAATGGTAGTGGGTTGCACCTTCAGTTATACCTATAAATCTCTTATTATAGAGCATTTGATAGGCAATTACTTGTGCTTCATACCAGGCATCTACTTCTTTAGGTTCGTCGCTTTTCCCGTCGCAAAACCAAGAAAACTGACACTGATGGCGAAGCGGAAATCCGGTAATGTCGGTACGGGCCTGATATACTACATCACAAATTGTGTTAGGATACCGAGAGTCTTTAACGCGATTGAGTACAACATCCGTTACAGATACCTTATCAGCAAAGCTCGATCCTCTCGATTCAAAATATATATTTTGAGCTAGACAGTAAGCTTCTGGATAATCTTCAATAGCAAAAGGAGTCGGTTCAGTTACAGTTTCGGCAACAGAATCAGAACCGGAAGTAGCCCATACTGAAATGGAAAGAAAACTTGCAAACACAAGCATTAATAACTTCATTTTTTACCCTCTTCTCATACGAGCAATGTCTTTGGCATGCTCGCCGTTGGTTACCGGTACTGCGTTACTCTTATGAGTCTGGGCGATGCCAATAACATAGTCCCCGGTGTATTTAGTTGATTCTTTTTTCAAACAGTTGTCTGCTGTGACACCGTGACTCTTAATTTGTGCTGCAGGCTGCGCTGACTGTCTAATAGTAGGCTGTTCAGGCACAAAGTCAGGTTTATTGTCTGTGATTACCTGCGACACAGTGTGCTTGGGTCGGCAATAGTCAAGATACTGTTCGAACGACATCATCATATGACGATTGTTGGTCTGTTTAGCCCGGCGATTGTGTGCTCGATGCTGTTCAACCAGTCTATAATAGTCTTTCTTGGTTAGTTTCTTATGCTTAGGGCGAGCGTGATTAACAGTGCTCAACCCCTGCTCTAGATGCATTGTCATAGAAAAACCCCTGCTATACAAAAATACAAGTATAGCAAGGGTTTTTTACAAAGTCAAACTGTTTTGGCTAACTTAATTAGTTGGGAACAGTAGTACGTCGTCTTCGGTGCCTATGACTGTTTGATCAGCGGGGTTCTGCGGGAATAGCAAGCTATCACCTTCGCCGCCGACAATAGGTGGTTGGGGTGTAAGAACTCTGTCTCCTTCGCCACCTACAATTGTAGCCTCGTCTCCGGCTGCAAGTTGACCAAATCCAAGCATTGTGCGATTAGAGTTAATCGACACATCTCTATTAGCTTGAATCTGCTGCTGCTGTGTTGATGCTGCCTGATCAACCGCGTACAGTGTAGTTAAACTAGGCACTAAAAGTGTTGCCCAACGAAATGCAGTATCACCTGCGCTCTCAGGCTTTTGAGGAGCAACTGCGCCTGACGAGTTACTGTTACCGCCAGACTGTTGTCCGCCAAATGCAAGAGCCATAACGGCTGCTACCTGGGCACTTTCGTTGCCAGACTGTGAAATATTAGTCAGCATTCGCATTCTTTCAACTTCTGCTTGAGCCTTTGCTAGTTCTACTTTTGCGTTTGTTTCGTTGGCTCTGTTCACTGAATCATAATATAATTCATTAGAAGCACAGCCTGTTAAAAACACAAGCAAAATTGATGTCAATATAAATTTTTTCATAATAAACTTCCTAGGTGTTATCAACTTTATTTAGCCTTGCAAATAACATAAAGCCAGTCCTTTGGGTAATAAGGAAGGACTGGCAAAAACCCCATCTAGCCTCAAGCGGCTAGAGCAAATGCTTCTTCTGCATTTATTTTAGTTTGCTTCTTCGACCGGGTAAACCCAATCCTAACGGCTTTCGCATTGCCGATTCTCCACGATGACTCGTCTGCTCCGTCGAAACCAATGACGCCCCCATCAAAAACGTTCTGTATTGAGGTTACAAGCACCACTGACATATAGACAGCCAAAACGCTTATGGTGGAGGCGGCGGGAGTCGAACCCGCGTCCGAAACATCTCACCATCGCTTCATCGAATTCAACTCTTATTTATTTTTTCTAAACTTTGATAGTCTTCTAGTCTATCAGTTTCGACCCATTCTTCTAGAGTATTTAATTCTGTTTCATAGTATTTCAAAAAACTATAACCACTAGGGTCAAACGATTCTTTTTTAACAATTTCCACTTTATTGTCAGAATCGCGTCTAACAAAAATAAATTCTACATCTTTACTCATTTCTTTCTCCTTGATGATCTTCTACTTGCCAAGCCCAGTGCACCGCTTTCCAGTCTTTCAAACAATGGTCTTTGGTGTATTCTTGATCCACTGTGTCCTTGCCAAAATTTTCACACATACCAGTATACCAGTAATCCCAGTAGTAGTCAAGTATTTCCTGCTCGCTCAGTGTGACTATTTCTGGTGCAAAGTTGTCGTTGGTAGGATCGTGTGGTTCTATATATCTATAGTATCTCACTGTGTGGCCTCTATAATGTCTGTGATTTGATTCGCGGTGTAGGCACTAAGTGTCCAGCCTAGATGGCCGTGTCCTGTATTATAATACACATTTTTGTTCTTCGCACTCTGTTTCACAATAGGCATCATAGAAGGAGTCATAGGACGCAGGCCTGCCCAGGGCACTACATGCTCTGTATTCATTGCAGGGAATAAAGTTCTTGTCCAATCTACAAGCGGTTGTATTCTTGCCTTCTTTATGTCTAGGTTATTGCCAGCAAACTCGGCTGTGCCGGCTACTCTAAACCGTGATTCTCCCAATCTTGCAGACACAATTTTAGTTTCGTCGTCCAATAGGCTAACCCACGGTGCTGACTTTGGATCGTTCACTGTGATGGAGTAGCCTTTCACAGGATAGATGGGCAGTTTGTCGCCTACTGCTTTCGCAAGATGAGGAGAATCAACTCCAGCACAGATTATAACAGGGCCGTGCTCGCTAAAATGATCAATATCGTAGATGGTGGCAGGCAGTTTTAGAAACTTGACTTCGTATTTCTGTTTCAGTATTTTTGAAAGATTTCTACAGAACAGATGTATGTCGCCTGTGAAATCCTGTCCGTTATAAAAGCCACCTACAAATGGTGTTTCGCTTTGATCCAAAGTAGGTTCTATCTGTCGCATCTCCTGCGCAGTGACTTCTCTACGTTCAAGTCCTGCCTCCTTATACAGTTCGTTTACTCGACGAGCATGCTGTAGGGCAGTTTCATTGCGATAGATATGCAGTATTCCTTTTTCTACTCTGTTGAACTCGACGCTTTCTTCATCTGCAATAGCACGATAGAAGTCATGTGCTGCTAGTGCCATGCGACAGGTTTCGAGAGTGTTCCGTTCACGATTAGGAATATTGGCAATGAATCTTGCCATCCAACCTATCTTGGATATTTCTGGTCTAGGGCTTATTTTAAGTGGGGCATCTTCCTGAAACATCCACTTGAGGCCTTTCTTTATATTTCCCCAACTGTTCCAAGTTTCCGCGTTAGAAGCAGAAAGTTGACCGCCATTGGCGTATGATGTTCCCATACCAGTATATCGCTCGCGCTCTATCACAGTGACATCATAGCCCTTACGAGCAAGGTAGTAGGCTGTTGTTACGCCTGATATTCCTCCGCCAATAACAGTCGCTCGCATATTACATCTCGTTCTTGCGTTCTTGGATTTCCTTGCGACGATCTTTGGTTAGTTTGCCGAGGTCGCCAAGTGCCTTACGGGCACGGGCGGCTGCTGCTTTTACACCCTTCTCATCAAAGGTTTCTGCTTCTGCTAGATAGTTCTGAAATGCCTGAACAATTTGCTCATGTAGTTCACTACTCATAGTTTTCTCCTGTTACAATTGAGTATATTTCTCGCCAACTGATTACCTTTGTAACCCCTGTTGGAATGTCTTCCGTCATATTAAATCCGTGTTCCATTAACACGGGTTTTAATCCATAGTCCAGTCCTGCCACACAGTTTCTATAGTTGTCTTCGATCCAGTACAAACCTGTATTCGCATACTGTTTTAATATATCGTATTTAGGTGCTTGTGTGTCAAGACAGATGATTTTTGAAAACGCAGTATCGCCAAACAATTTGCGTATATTCATCTCTCTAAGTTTCATAGCATTAGGATCTCTGCTCATTGAGGTAATACAGTGAAATTCATAGCCGTGTTCTTCGTGCAGTCTTTTGATATAGAATACAGCATCACGTAGAGCAGGAAGGAATCCCATAGCAGCAGACTCGTTGAACTGTTTGATTAATTCACCTACCTTTTTTTGTGATATGTCAAAACGAGTTGCTATTGAATAATGCCTGTTGCCTTGATGAACAGGATTATAACCATGAGATTCCATCCAAACACCGAACGCATAGTCCCAGTTCGTCAGTACGCCATCGCAATCAGTAAGAATTAACTTTTCCATAATACCAGTATAGTACTAGATTAACAAGAGATTGTCAACCTTAATTTACGCGAGTGTCTGTAGAACCAGTATAAATTCTACCTTTGTAAGGTTCGTTTAGTAAGCCGACATTGCTGGTTTGCTTTGCTATACCAAGTTTACCGTTTGGTTTTTCTGACGTCGAACCTGATACAATTGTTGATACATGTCCGCATTCTGCTTTAACTTTGTCGCCTATCCTTGCAACACCTCTGCCATTTACTATAACATCCGGAGAAGCACTTGTAATTCTTCCTTTTTGCGGCCCGTGAATTTCGCATATACCTTCTACGATATCATTAAGTCTTGCTACACCAAAATTTGCCATAATTTATTCCGGAGGCCTAAGATTGTCTAAATTACTAGTAAGAGATTCCATTTGAGCAGCAGCAGACCCAATATTTGCACTAAAACTTTCAACCCCTGCTAATGCGCTATTAGCTGCTTCTAATCCGCGTTCAGTTAGTGTTTTTCCTGGTTCTTTTATACTTACTAGAGTTGTACCTCCGAGTTTGTCTAGTTTACCAATATTTAACACACTATTGGGCAACTCGCCTGACTGTTCAAGTAAAGCTAGAGCATCGTCGCTGAGGTCAGCAGGTGATTCTATACCGTCTAGATCAATACCTAGCTCACCTGCTTTATCTAAAATATTTTTATCAGCAGCTCCTTTAGCAGCCGGACATCCTGCTGCGCCTAGTGTTTGTAGACCTTCGCCTATTACATCAGTAGCTGAAGACAACGCATCAGAAATTCCTCCGAACACAGAGTCCGTGATATCGTTCAAAGAATTTTGGAAATCTTGAAAACCTGCTAGTGCGCTATCCAATACTTCTTGACTAGCACCCTGTAATGAAGCTGCAATTTCTTTTATTTCGCCTATAGCATTGTCAAAAGGAAGACTAAGTTCGTTAGCTCCTCCTAAGATACTGCCGATAGCTTCTTTTGCATTTGCTGCTGCGCCGTTAACTGCTTCTCCAGCAGCTTTTGCAGCTTCTTGTGCCGGACTTAATGCTGCTCCTATGCCACTAGCAACGTCTCCCACAGCATCGCCTATGCCACCAGCAACGTCTCCTATGCCGTCTGTTATATCGCCTACTGCGCCTCCTACAGCACCCGCTGCTGCGCCGATAGCTTCTTTAGGTCCACTTACTAAGTCACTCATACTATCAAATATATTACAAGAGTCGCCTGCAAGTTCTGCAGCTTTTGCTGCCGGAGATGAATTTTCTAATTGTGCTACAATGTTAGATATTTGACTTTGAGTTTCTTCTAGAAGTTTTTCATCTTCATAAGGCAGTTGTCTAAGATCAACTCCGGCGCTGAGACGATCGTGTTCAAACGATTCCCTAAAACTGTCAAACTCTTCTCTATTGATTGGTTCTACTTCGTCTACCATTATACGGCAAGTCCTGTAGTGTTCTGTACATACTGTGATGCCATCTGTTCTTCAGTTTTTGCAATACAAAGCACAATTGCTCTGTTTAGAATAATGCTCTGCTCTGGATTCACTGTAAACATAAACGGTGCTAGACCTAGCCCTTCTTGTGTAGGTGTAAGCATTAGAGGCTTTAACAATTTAAGTGTGTCCTCGCGTTCTTCTTCCAGTCTTGCTACTACTTCTTCACCTGAACTTAGTTTAAGGCTGATAGTGTCACCGTTCTTGTAAGGTGTTTCAATTAGCATTTGTTTTACTCCGGGTTGTTTTTGATGTATGCTTTAAGCTCTGTAAAGCCTCCTACATACTTACCGTGTAACCATATCTGCGGTACTGTTTTTGAATCGGGAGCAGCTTCTTGTAGCTGCTCCCTAGTCCATTCACCCTGTGATAGATTACGCTCCTCAAACTCTATGCCCTTGCTTTCTAGCAGTTCTTTTGCCCAGTCGCAGAACATACAGGCATTCTTGCTCCATACTACGGTATCCATATCAAGCCTCACACGCACTACAATTCATTATATCACGCACGAGTTCCTGAGAAGGGTTCGATGACCGCTGGTAGTAAAATGTCTTGACACCCATTCGCCACCCTTCAATCAGCAGTGCGTTGATGTCTTTCACAGCAGCAGAGGGCGGAATCATAAGGTTTAGACTCTGACTTTGATCAATAAATCTCTGTCGTGCTGCTGCCTGCTGTACGATTGTGATAGGAGTAATCTCATCAAAGGTAGCAAACACTGCCTTTTCTGTTTCTCCTAGAAAATCAAGATGCTGAACAGATCCTGAGTTTGTTAAAATACTCATCCAAGTCTCTTCGTCGTTGCGACCATATGATTCTAGCAGTCTTTCGAGATAAGGGTTCTTGTAGGTAAACGAACCTTTGGCAAGATCCTTGGTGAAGTAGTTAGAACGCAGTGGTTCAATGGAGGGAGATACCTGTCCAAGAATAAAGGAACTTGACGTTGTGGGCGCAATAGCAAGACGTGTAAGGTTGCGTTCGCCATAACCAATCATGCCGTCCGGCTCGCCATATCGAGCAGCCATTTCCTGTGTGGCTTTGAGAGTGCGCTCGTCCATAAAGCGAGCAATTTCTGTAGCCAGCGTTGCTGCTTGATAGCTTTCAAACGGAATCATCTTGCTCTGTAGATATGAGTGCCAACCTAACTGTCCAATGCCCAGAGCACGCCAGCGACGAGCAAAGTTGTAGGAACTCTCCATGTAAGCAATTTCAGCAGTCTTGTTGATGTAATCTGTCATTACTGCGTCAAGAAAATATGTGAGCGTTTCTACTGCGTCTGTGTTCTTCCACTCGTCATAGGTAAGCACATTCATAGAAGCAAGATTACAAACAAAGCTTTCGTCGTCGCCACTTGGCAAACAGATTTCTGAACAAAGATTAGAAGCATATACTCGCTTGTTCTTGTCCTTAAGAACCTTAGGCTTACCGTTATTAACATTATCGCTAAAGAACAGATAAGGATAGCCTGACTCTTTTCTCTTACGAATAACTCTTGCCCAGAGGCGCAGTTTTTCTGCGTCTGTTGAAGCCAGTTCACCTGCCTTGACCTTTTCACCTTCTTCGATCATTGCCTCCATCCAAGCATCGGATACACAAAGACCGAGGCTCATGTTTTGAATAGAATGGCCAACTTCTCTGATTTCCAAAAACTCTTCTACGTCGGGGTGTTCAATGTCGAGATAGCCTGCGAATGATCCTCTACGCACTGAACCCTGTGAGATAATGTCTGTCACAGTTTCAAAAATATTCATAAAGTGAACAGGTCCGTCTGCTGTGCCCCCTGTCTTGATTTCTGAACCACGAGAACGAATATCACCAAAATAGCCTGATGTGCCCGCACCGTGCTTGGTCTGCATGGCAACTTCTGATGCCTTGTTCATGATCTTGGAAATCTCATCACCTACGTAAACTCCATTACAGGAGATAGGCAAGCCCTTGGTGTTACCAAAGTTCGACCATACTGGTGAACTAAGTGAATAAAATCCTCTGCCCATGTAATCGTAAAACTTGTCAGCAAAGCCTTCTACATCAAGAAAGCTTTCTGCTGTGTCTGCGATCTCACGGATTCTGTCTTCCGCGCTTTGTTCTTCATTCAAATATCCTCGCGCTAAAAACGTCCGCGAGTCTTTGTTTAACCAATCAAAACTCATTCTTACTTCCTTTGTTTCTGTTTTAAAATAATTCGTCTGCACCGATTCCCTGTCCTTTTGCGTATTCTACTGGACGCTTTTGGAAGAAGTCGGTCATTGTAGATCCTAGCAGCGCTTCGTCAAACCAGAATGTTTCGTCAGCCAATGTCTTGTCGATTTCAATTTGACTGTGATCAAATCCAATCTGTTCCATTGATTCTTTCATTCTCTTGCCAACAAAGGTCTTAAGGATGTCTGCGTTTAGGCCATCTACTGCATAGTCGCCGATCATCCAATCAATTACTTTGCTTTCTGCTACCATGCTGTCTCGGATCTCTTCCTGAATCCTTGCTTCCAATTCTGCGTCAAACATTTCTGGATACTCATCGCGTAGGGTGTTAATCAACTGTATTCCTACCTGGGCGTGTAGCATCTCTTCGTTCCTTGTATACTGCACCTGTTGTGCGCAGTCCTTTAAAACTGCTCTATTTCTATTGAAGTGCAGAATTATGTAGAACTGTGAAAATAGACTAACATTTTCTACGAATAATGTAAAGAGAATTATTGAATAAATGAACTGTTTTTTATCATCTTCATATACTCTTTCGTTGTACTTGCGTAGATAGTTTACTCTGCCGCGGATCACTTCTTCGTTGAGGTTCTCTTCAAACACGTGAGTAAGGTGAAGCACGTCTAGCAGTTTCTCATAGGCCATGTTGTGGATGACTTCTGAGTTTGCCATTGCATAGCCTAGGTCGTTGATAGATGGATGAGGAAGATGTGTTCCTACATTTGCCCAAAATGATTTCACAGCAACTTCAATTTGACCGATAGCACTTAGAGCACGCACAATCACTTCCTGCTCTTCTGTGCTTAGTTCTGTCTTAAACTGAGAATAATCTGATCTAAAGTTAAACTCGTCTGGGGTCCAAAAACCTTGCCAGATTGCGTCAATAAAATCTTTCGTCCACGGGTAGTGATCGGGTTTGCGTGATATCTGTCTCTCAAATAACATTTTTCTCTTTCCTTTTTTTAGATGACTATTTCGCTGTCCTACTGTGTAGGCAATTATTTTCTTTTTAACTTCGTATTCTGTTAGAGAGACAGGTTGTATTGGTGTTGCAAATCATGAGTGTCTGGGATGTCTGATTTTGCAACATGTGTCTCTCCTGTGTATCCCACGACTCGGTCACTGACATATAGTAGGTAATATATCTCGCCTGTTTCGCGTGAGCGTTGTATATGTATCTCAAACTGTTCATCCGAAAAACAGTCTGTTAATTCTAAGGTGAAGGCAATTCCCAGCAAACGACAGAAGTCACAATACTGATTTTCCTGTATCAACTCCCAGGGAGTAGGCCAAGTATCTCGATCGTATGGATCTGTGTGAATACTTACCTTGGGTGCCTGAGAGTAGCAGTCTATCGTGGCTTGTATAGGATCCTTACTGGCTGCGATTTGTTCTCTTGCTTCTGCCCACTTTGCAAGGCGAGTTTCAAAACTAGAATTAGGATTGAACATCAAGGTGTATCAGTCTTTTTGGCCTTTACTGTGAATTTTATAGTAGATTGATCGTCGCTGGGCATTGTAGATGTTACTCGAATAACAATCGTTTCTGCCGTGCCGTCTGAATTGGCGTCTCTTAATTGTGCTGAAAAATTGATATCGTCTAGGAAAGATTCATCTCCTACAAAATCAAAATCATCTGAAATTTCTACGTTGTCTTGAACTCCGTCTACAATTACAGTCATTACTCCGCTTCGAATTACACGGTAGCTGTCAGACACAATTGTATAATCTAGTTCGTAACTTTGATTTTGTACACCCGGCAGTCTAAACAGTCTAATATCGTTTTGTCTACCAAACTGCACTGAATTTTCATAATCAAGACTGTATTGAGCAGTGCCTTCAATTTCTGGTATGTAAGGAACTGTGTTGAGATTTGCCCCAGAAGTTAATGCTTTAGTGCGTGCAAAATAATCTGATATACTCTTATTTGTTTTCTTATCATACTGAATTACAGAATAAACAGGGTTAGTTTCTATGCCAGCACTATTTCCTGCTAGAACAAATCTGTTCTGTGAACTAGTATTATATTCTCCATTAATAATCCAAATAGCCTGTCGATTTATGTTTTCAAATATCGAGTTTTCAATTGTGGAGTGACTAGGACCTACAGTTTGTCCTGATGATCCTAAAATCATGTTCTCACCGTACACAATGCCGTAACCTAGCGTGTTAAATGTACAATTTGCGAATTGCGTGTGTTCTATGTCCCAGTTGGAAATTATAGCATAGGCAAATTTTTCGAATACACAATATTCAAACTGGTTGCGGGAACTTTCGACTGCTCCGCTTAGACTGTTCAATACAACAGCACAATCTGTATCGTCTAAAGCTGAACCTGCACTCCAAACACCTTCAAATTTTACATCTATAAATCTGCTGTTGCGACAACTGTCTAGTTGAAGTGCAATACCAGCACTGTCTCTCTGCAGAGTTACACCAGAAACTAGAATTTCTCTTGCTTGATTAAGCAGAGTAGACGAACTATCGTCGCTAGGTGAACCAGGCGTGCTGGAAGAATTTACTGTAAGAAATACAGGCTGAGCTGCTGTTTGACTGATAACAGTCTTATCTGAGCCAGCACCTTCTAGTGTAGCATATGGAGGCAGATAGAGTGTGTCTGTGATTCTATAAGTGCCTGCTTCTATATGAAGTGTCACTCGGCTTTGTGGATTTGTCTTCGTAGCAGCGTTAAGATATAATTGATCTATTGCTCTTTGAATACTTGCAGTGTCATCTGCAACACCGTCGCCTATTGCACCAAATGCTCTTACAGAAACTCTATCATCCAGCCTTTCTTGTAGAGAACGTACTACAGGAGAAGCAGAATCGGCACCTGTAATTACAAAACCATCCGGCGCCCTATACGAATAAGTATCAGCGATCGAAAATAGATCATCTTTTTCGGTGAGAATTTTTGTGTTCCCTACAGCCGGCGCACCCTCTGAAACTGATCCGTTTCCGATATATAATTCCTGAGTATCAATAGCCCAGCCTAGTTCTGCTGATGATAGTTGAGGAAGTCCAGAACCTGTATTCTTTTGACCTCTTCGATGCTGTATTTTGCTGATTTGAACCACCGCCACTCTTATTCTCCTATTATGAAGTATTTATCGCTCAAACCTGTTGTTCATAGTAGGCATATACTCGATTATACCATTCTTTACGCCATTCAGCGTACTCGTCTGGCCATACATCAAATTGCTGATATTCTTCGCCGCCGATTTCTGTAGAGTGATTACCTCTAGTACACATAAAAATATGGCCTTCCTGTATATTTGTACCATATATTTCATTGTGTGCTTCTGCGTAGGCCACAAGTTGTAGGAAATAATCTTCAATCCATTCGATTTTCTTTTTGCGATTCGCCTGTTTGAAATCCATTATTGCGGGTTGGCCTTTGTAACAGCCTACGAGATCAGTTGTGCCTGCGTAGATGTTAGGCATGTAAAGCGGAACTTCTGAACCCCAATACTCTGTAATATAGCACATGGCGTTTTCTTTAATCACAGTTGCCATTGCGTGTGCTTTTTGTGCGTGGGGATTAGAGCCTGGCGTGATCCACTCTGCTGTTTCTATATAGTCTTCAATATATTTGTGAAGTCGAGTGCCTATGCCTGCTGCTTCAGTAGTAATCTGCTGTGCTTTCTTTTCTCCTACTCTGCGCCGCCATTCAAGCAGACCTGTTTTGTCTTTGGTAGCATCTAGGATAGTAGTTACAGAAGCAACAGCGCCGCCGTCTGGCGTGAGATATTTTCTTTTGCCGTTTACCTGTTTTCTTTCAATAGGTTGGTAGTCAAATTTTTTTTGTAGTAGAGTCACAATCCTGCCTTTTAATAACTTGTTGTATTATAAGAGATTTTTGGAGTAAGGTCAACCAAGCGGAGAGTCATCAAGATCAACTGCTGACTTTGCCATCTGCGACACTTTGTTAGAGCCGTTGTTGGTATCGCCTTGCGGCACATCAGATTTTTCAGCATTTGCACCTATTTCAATCCCTTGCTCGCTGAAGTTTTCTACGTATTCTTGAATCGAAGGATCGCTGTCGTAGGCTGTTTTGAACGTTTCATAGTTAAACTGGGGAGCACTTATCTTGACCATTACATCGTTGAGATTGACGTTGATGTAACCGGATTTGATATCTTCTCGAGCGGGTTTTTCAAAGTGTAAGAAAGCCGGCTTGTCTTTTTGTTCTACATTGTTTTTAATAGTGTGCAGAGCCATCACCAGTTTTTGATTTTCTAGGCTGGATTCAGTTACTTTTTTTTTGACGCAAACAGTCTAGCAAGGCGTCTTGGACGTTCTATACTTTCGCGTTTTTCTCTGCCTGCTTCTTCTTCGCCGCCTACAGCCGCATCTGCTGCTGCAAAATCATCGTCTGCATCATCGATAGCAAGATCTGCATCAAGGTCGCCGTCTTCTTGATCCACAGTTGGTTCCATTTCTGGCTCTACATCTAGATCGTCCCCAGGCATGTCAGCAACTTCTTCGCCTGCTACTAGTCTTACACCCTTAACAAGTTCGCTTCTTGTAGTTTCCATTGCGGTGTAAAGTGATTCCAATGACGGTTTTACAGTGCCTGTAAATTGTTCGGATTCATTTTCGCCCAGTTCGTCGCGTATAGCATCGCCTAGTTCGAGCATGGTTTCAGTCTGCATTTCTGCTGTGTCTTCCATCCAGCCTGTTAGTTTGTCAACCATGTTCTTGGCTGCCATTACTAGTTCTGCTTTGTCTTCAGCACCTTCGCGAATCACGCTTTCCATGCTCATACTACGTTCTCTGTCGACGGCTTTTGCAGACTTCATGTAATCCCTTGCAGTGTCTATATAACTCATAGCAAGTATGATCTTTTTCTGAACCCATTCAGGTAGATTTTCGTCTGTGCTGATAAGATCTGTTAGTTCGTCGGCAGCATCATCAATTGTGCTCAGTTGCTTCATGGCCATTCCGCCTTCGAAGTCTAGGTCGTTGTGGTCTTCTGGTGGAACGCTGTCACGTCCTCTGCCATCGGAAGCAGCCATGTCCATGTCAACGTCCATGCTGCCTTCTTCTACTGATTCACCTTTCTTAGCAGGAATACCTGAGTGTTTGGTTCCAGCAAAGTCTTCTAGTTCTTTTGCTGACATCGAATCGTACATTTCTTTGGATGCGCCTACTAGTTTTGAAACAGGAGTTTCACCGCGCTTCGCTGCTAGTGCTGCGCCTGCTGCTTTTTGCTGTGCTTTTGATTCTGCTTTTTCATTTACTTCTACTGCTTCTCTTTCAGAAATCTCAGCGTTTAGAACATCAAGAAACAGCTTGTTTTTCTGATAAGTTTCGGAAGTGTTAACAGCACCATAACTCTCGTTAGTTTCAATCTGACTAAGTGCTGTACGCAGTTTGTTGCGTGAATTCTGAAGTTGTTCAAGCGTAAAAGTTTCTAGTTTTACTCGCTTGCCAAACTTCTTTTCTAGGCTCTCGTTCAGCGATCGTGCTGTAACTGGTTTAGAAATGTCTCTGATGTTCATTTTGTCTTCCTATGTAGAACGTTTTAACTATTTAGTCTTTTTGCGTAGATAAAAGTTTCAAGTTTGTCTTCGGCATCTAGTATTTTTGATCTTGCATTCCACAGTTTCATATCTAGATCCTGTCTACGCTCTCGGTCATCTGTGCTTTTGAATACTTGATTATAGAACACACAATCCTGTGTGTGTTTTGCTATCATTCTATCTAGTCGTTCTATCTCCAGTTGAGACGAACGCGGTTTGTTTAAGGTCTTAGCAAGCGCAAGAGCAGCAATTTTGGTTTCTAGACATGCTACTGCCTGTTTGTCTTGATTATATATGATATATCCTGTTTTCGACTTTTTAACCGAACACTTTCCTACTAGGATTCTTCCTTTGTTTTCTACAGGGAAAAGAGTGGGGTCAGTAGGCTTGTCTAGGAGTGTTTGAATTTCATCAATTATTTTCATTTTTTACCACAAGATAAGAGTTGTTGTATTGAAACTTAGTTACCAAACTTTTGCGTATGAGACTCTCTATAACGAAACGTTCTCTTTCTGTATACGATTCTATCATCTGCGCAGAAGTCATTTTATCTAAAACAGTCTGTTCTTCGTTAGAAGTATAAATGTCTGCTATTTCTGTTATACGCATCACATAGAACCCTGTGTTCCTTGGGTGCCTTGTGTACCCTTTGCGCCACCTATTTCTGTTCTAATTTCTTCTCCTGGTTCAATATCATCTGCTACTGCTCCAGGAGTTTCGGGATCTAATACCAGTTTGCCTTCTTTGTCTCGCATTACAGTTCCCGGTTGGTTAGGCTTTTTAGGAATTTTGGTTTCTATGCCGCTTTTAGGATCGGTAACTACAACTTCGTTTGGTGCAATTTTAGTTACTTTTCCGGCTGCGGGTTGCTCAAATAGATCTGATATTTTCATTGTATACTCACTTGTTAAATCTTGCTAATCTGCGCGAGTTAGGGTTTACTCTGCGAGTGCGTTTAGATTTAAAACTTTTTTGCCCGCCTAGTTTACTTTTAGTCCTAATAAGAGAAGCAGATTTCTTTCTGTTGATAGGTTTATTACAGGCCGCAGGCGAAGCCATAACTCGGCCTTTTCTCGGGCCGCTGCTGCAGCGAAACTTCCTGGTAGTAGTGCCTTTGCTTCGCTTCCAAGCTGTTGACGCACCTTCTAAAAATTCTGCGGCTCTCATCTTCTTGCCTTGTTGAGAGCCTGAACTCTTCTTGACGCTGGATTTACTCTTTTCGTCTTTCTTGCTTTGCGTGCCATTTTTTTACCAAGGCGTGCCTTTGTGCGACGCATGCTAGCTCGTTTTTTGACATCCGGCGCAGCAAAACAGGCACTCATTGAAGGCACTATTCTGCCTTTTCTAGCGCCCGAAGTACATCTAAACTTTCTGACTACTTTCTTGCCAGAGCGTGCCCATATCTGCTTTTCGTCGAGAGAGAGAAATAGCTCATTTAATAACATAAAGGTATTTAGCAGGAGGAAAAGAGTTTTTAAAAATTTACAAGTAGGACAACAATTGTAGATAGCAGGCCTGCTACCACAGTGCCGACAGCACCAACAATTACTTTGACTAGAGTTTTGTTACCGTTGGTGATATCTTCGTGTATGTCTTCTACTTTGGTTTCTATTTTGGTAAGACGATTGTCTAGATTCTCATAGCGCAGAGCGCACAAATCAACATGTGCTTCTAGACTTTCTTTTTCTAACTGTGTAGGCTTGTTAGAGGCCATAATAAACTCCGTTTTGGTTTGAGTGCCTTGTATGAGTGTATTATTAGCCTTATGTGCCTTTCGACTATATTATTTATTCAAGGTCGGGTTAATCATTATCTGGCAAGATAACAACATTTTTATTTTTAGAATCTTTTGTAGAGAATATAGCAGGTTCAAGTTTCACAGTTTCATCTAGATTATTGATAACAGGCACTAGATCAAAATCATCCAGTATATCTTCTAGAGGCGGTGCTCCGTATTCTATTTCGAATTCAAACTGCCAATAGCGTTGTACGCCTCTGAATCTAGTGCCAAATGCAATGTCTTTGATAGATTCGTGATGTGATATCGTTTTTATCGGAGCGGGATTGGCTCTAAGTCCTAGACACTGTATTACTGAGTTATAGTTTGCCTGTTGGTTAACAGATTTTTCGTCTGGGCCGTGATGCTGGCCTGTTTCTGTTATATCTACCAGTGTGTAGAGTGTATAATTCATATCAGTATTTAACGGTCAAAAAAAAGGGCCCACAAAATGTGAGCCCTTCGGTTCCTAAGGTAGTTAGGAATCTTAGTTGCTGGTTGGATAATCCACAGCAACGTCGTCTGCAAAGTAAACAGTTCCGTCGGTTACTGTAACAGCAGTCATGTCAAAATCGTTAGGACCATAAGTGGCGCCTAGAGCAACAATTTCGCTCTGGACATATGTGCCGAATGTCTCTGAATTTTCACCGTCATAGGTGTCAGTTGGGAATTCACCTTCAACAAACACAGTCATTTGTGTATCGCTGTCTGTGAGTTCACTGTGCATGATTACTGTAGCACGCTCTGCGAATGCTCTTAGAACTGCTTCAACAGCTTCGCCTGGCTCTAGTTCGCCACTTGCGTCGGCAACTAGATCGACCTGATACTGTTGTACTGTCTTGCCGTTAAATGAACGAGCAACGTTTCTTGTGATTGGGTTTACCTTATCTACTGTAGGCATTGTATTTCTCCTTAAATTTTACGTCTATCCTTTATGGATGACT
>Ga0102930_1000223_pt1 | contig 18890 bp, 24 predicted proteins | sample SalPon1_B_H2O_MG_FD_84514 | JGI IMG/M metagenome (GOLD analysis project Ga0102930, IMG submission 84514) | Salt pond water microbial communities from South San Francisco under conditions of wetland restoration - Salt Pond MetaG R1_B_H2O_MG | ecosystem: Environmental > Aquatic > Non-marine Saline... | reverse complement strand
TGTTCAAAGAGCGTGTCAATCATAGTTTCTGTCTTTTCTCTTGCTCTATTCAGTAAGTTCAAGTCATTTGGGTAAGTGATGTTTTGGTCTGCTACCGCTGCATCTAACTTAAGCTTGCCTTTGTTTTCAGTGTTATTTTCTTTAACACCTTCATCTTTTGCTCCACATACAGCTGCGAGAACATCAGAAAATTTGTTGAAGGCATCATTGCCAAGTTTTTTTCTCCACTCTACAAATAAACTTAGAGAAAAAAGTGGTTCAGTCACAAAATCATCTAAACCGAGGAAAAACTGCATGTAAGGATTTTCTTCAATGATTTGAACAGTTTGATCATCACTTAAACAAAGTTTATGTTTAATGATAAGGCTACCGATAACGATCCTTGGGTTAGTAGAAGTTCTTCCCATGTCTGGAAAATATTCAGAGAATATTTTAACACAATCATCCCATGGAAAATGATAAGCAAGTTTTATCCATCTATTATTTTGATCTAATTTCATTTGGCAAAGATTACCAAAATCTTCAAATTTGAGTTGCAATTGTGAAGTGTATTGTATTACACGGAAGCTTATTATGTAAATATACGTTTTTCTTTGCATTTAAATTTTTAAAAAAGCATTTATTTCACTAAAATCAGTTATTTATACTAGAATGAGGAGTCTTGTTTAAGTCTACATTATAAATTAAACGCTCATTATAAAATGATCAGTTATAGGAAAAGCTTCAATTTTTAAATGAAAATGAAAGCTTTTATACTTTCCATAGTTGTACTATAAAAGCGTAAAAAAAATTGAAGAATATTTTATTTTTTTTGGTGCACAGGAAATTTTTATATATTAGCTCAAAATTTTAAAAACATTAACTTTTAATACAAACAACAATGAGAACACTATTTTCAATTTTAATCGTTACAATTATGTTGGTAATGTTCAACCAGACATCTTATGCGGTTGACAACTCAGCAACTACAACAGCATCCGTAGTACAAGAAAGCGGAGCTGATGAAGCAGCTAGCGCAGAAGGAGGAAGAGGATTTACCCAAGAACTAAAGAAAAGGTTCATAGAAGGAGGTCCGGTTTTTATGGGTATTGTCCTTTTATGTTTAATCTTGGGCTTAGCTATTGCAATAGAAAGGATTATCTATTTAAACTTTTCTACGACCAACACTAAAAAATTAGCAAACAACGTTGAAGATGCTTTAAGCAGTGGTGGAGTGGACTCAGCAAAAGAAGTATGTAGAAATACCAGAGGGCCTGTAGCTTCTATTTACTATCAAGGCTTAGACCGAATGGATGAAGGCGTTGAGGCTGCGGAAAAAGCAGTTGTAGCTTATGGAGGTGTCCAAATGGGTCAATTAGAAAAAAATGTTTCTTGGGTGTCCTTATTTATTGCTATTGCTCCCATGCTTGGTTTCATGGGTACTGTAATTGGTATGATTAAGGCTTTTGATAAAATTGAAGCGGCCGGTGATATGCAACCTTCATTAGTTGCAGGTGGTATTAAGGTAGCATTATTAACAACAGTTTTTGGTTTGATTGTAGCCATTATCCTTCAAATATTTTATAACTATATTATTGCAAAAATTGATAGTATAGTAAATGATATGGAAGATGCTTCTATCAAACTAATTGATATGTTAATCCAAAACGGTCATTCTAAATCTTAATATAAAATTATGATGAATAAAATTCTTACGATTTTAAAATTTGTTATTGGTATTATAGGAGCAATATTTTTTGTTCGAATACTATTAGCAGATGGAGATGCGCTAGAGGTAGATGCAGATTTACAAAACAGCTTATTGTCACCTTATATTTTATTAGCATATATAGTGCTAGGTTTAACGGTGTTAGTTACAATAATATTTTCAATAATAGGTGTTTTAAAAGGAAATGTTAAGAAAACGCTTATCACAATAGGTTCATTTGCAGCTATAGTAGTGATTACTTTCTTTGCTTCAACCGGAAAAGAAATTCAAACGGATGAAGGAGTAATTTCTGCGTATGCCAGTCAATGGATTAGCGCAGGATTGAACATCTTTTATGTGTTAGTAGTAATTTCAGTATTTGCTATTATTGCATCAAGTGTGACAAAAATTTTAACCAGTAGAGGATAATGTTATGGCAAAAAGAAATGCACCGGAAGTAAATGCAGGTTCGATGGCTGATATAGCCTTCCTACTTCTCATTTTCTTTCTCGTGACCACAACAATTGAAACTGATAGTGGTATAACTAGAAAACTTCCTCCTATAAATGATGAGGAGCAAGATCCACCTCCGTTAAAGGAAAAAAATATTTTTATTGTACTAATCAACAGCAATGGTGATTTGCTTGTTGAAGATGAACAAATGGAAATTAAAAATCTAAAAACCGCTGCAAAAGAGTTTTTAGACAATGGTGGAGGTCAAGGAGATGAAGCTTGTAACTATTGTAGAGGAGCAGGAGATCCTAAATCATCTGATAATCCTATTAAGGCTGTAATTTCATTGCAAAATGATCGTTTAACTGATTACGGAATCTATATTACCGTTCAAAATGAATTAGTTAAAGCTTATACCGAATTAAGAAATAGAGAAGCCAACAGACTTTATGGTAGGGATTTCACAGCTATGGTTAAAGATTATAAAAACAAAGCAGACTATGATGGTGATGTAGATAAGCTTAAGGAACGTATCGAAACGATAAAAGATATGTTTCCACAAAAATTATCAGAAGCAGAACCAAGTAGATCTAAATAAAAACTTTAATAACATTTATTATGTCAAAGTTTAAAAAGAAAAAAGGAGGGGACACACCGGCAATTTCAACGGCCTCTCTCCCAGATATTGTATTTATGTTGCTGTTCTTTTTTATGGTAGTAACTGTGCTTAGGGATACTTCTATAAAGGTCAAGCAAAATTTACCTTATGCTGATCAAGTAGAAAAGTTAGAAAAGAAAAATTTAGTCATGTATATTTATGCAGGAAAGCCATCTAAACGTTATCAAGGTCAATTTGGTGATGAAGCTAAAATTCAACTCAATGATAAATTTGCTAGTGTAAAAGATATTCAGCAATTTATTTATGAAGAAAGGCAAAGTAAAAGAGAAGAGTTAAGAAATCTTTTAATTACTTCACTAAAAGTAGATAAAAAAACGAACATGGGGCTTGTTTCAGACATAAAACAAGAATTAAGAGAAGCGGAAGCACTCAAGATAAATTACACTTCAAAAGAAGGAGACGCTCTGCAAAATATTAATTAACTTTTTATTTATTAATTTTAAGAACACATCCTTTAATTCTAAAGGATGTGTTTTTATTTTTAGGCTATATGAAATTAAAATCATCAACTTATTTCTTATTTGCCTTATTAAGCTGCTTTTACCTTACTAAAGCTCAATCACAAAGCTTAAAAATTGATTATGGACCTAATTTAGGGGCGGTTTTCTCTGTATTAGATACAGAAAATCTAAATGCTACAGAAAACTCAATAACCGGTCTCACAGCAGGATTCTTTCTTGAAATAAGCAGTGTAACTTCATTTTCTTTTCAAGCAGAGCTAATGTACACTGAACAAGGAGCAGAACTTAATTCTGACATCCTACAAGAGACTATTAATATTGATTATTTACAAGTACCGCTTCTAGGTAAATTTAATATTTTAGAACTATTCAATATACACGCCGGTCCCCAATTTGGTTTCTTAACCAGTGATCTAGAATCAGAAAATTATGATGCTGAAAATTTTGATGTATTAGCAGTAGCAGGTGTGGGTGTAGATATTGGTAAATTACGTGCTAACTTAAGATATAATTTTGGTTTTACGGAAGTTATTGATGCTTATCAGGCAAATAACTTATATTACTCTTTTACAATAGCTTATGAGTTGTTTTAACCTAACCACTGTTGCCATGGAATTCTAGAAAGTAAAAGCAGTAAACCGATACTATAAAAGATGGCTAACTTCTTAAATTTAGGAGTTGATGACCTTTGTTTTTTATGTTTAGAATAACCTATTGTTATTAATACAATGCTGATTAGCATGGTAGTAGGATGTTCAATAACATATAAACGTAAAACTTCATTTTTCATTAATTCACCCATTCCTACATCAATGGCTTGTTTAAAATACGGGGAAGAAAATAAAAGAACCAGACCTATAATGAATTGTAAGTGGGTTACGATAAGCCCAAATAAAGAAATTCTAAAATCGTGACTTCCATAAGGCTTTTTCATGAAGTATTTAAATAGCGCATTAAAAGCAGCTAACACAAGGATTAATACTACTAAATAAGCCCAAAAAGAATGAAGATGTTTTACTGCTTCGTACATAATATATTAATTTTAATTGTTATAAAATAATGCTTTTAATTCAGAAGCATCTTCTGGATTCATTTTCTTTGCTAAGACTAAACTTAGCTGTTTTCTCCTTAAAGCTGCTTCATAACGCTCCTTTTCTATATCAGTTTGAGGATTAATTTTAGGGACGGGAACAGGATTTCCCATTTCATCTACAGCTACAAATGTATAAATCGCTTCATTAGCTTTTAGGCACCTCCCACTTTCTCGATCTTCAATCCATACATCTATAACGATTTCCATTGATGTTTTAAATGTTCTAGAAACTTTGGCTTCTACCGTAACAACACTACCTAGAGGAACTGCTTTATTAAATGCTACATGATTTACAGAGGCGGTAACTACTATTCTTCTGGAATGCCTTCTGGCAGCTATACTGGCCGCACGATCCATACGGGCAAGCAGCTCTCCACCAAATAAGTTATTAATAGGATTTGTTTCACTTGGTAAAACTAAATCTGTTAAGGTCGTTTTAGAGTCATCAGGTGTTTTAACTTCCATCTAAAGTTTTTGCAAAGTTAAGCTTTGTTATGTTAAACCGTTCCTAAAATTCTTGAATAAGCAACCAGGCATTTTCATTTTCTTCTTGCTTAATACTTTTTAAAGCTTTTAAAGATTTGTTTCTTGACGCATAACTCTCAAAACTTACTTGATGTAAACCATATTTATTTACACCTAATAATTGACTTTCAAAGCCTTTATTTTGAAGTTGCTTAACTTTCTTATCTGCATTTTGCTTATCTCTAAAGGCGCCGGCTATAATATGATATTTTTTTGGGATTGACTGAGGTTGATTTTGTTCTTGTTCTAATTTTAACGTAAGAGCAGGTAATGACTCTTGTAATTCAAAATTTGCGGTTTGTAGCTTTTTTTCTATACTAACTTGTTGTGTTTGAGAAGTGTCAGACGAATTTGTATGTTGAGTTTGATATAAAGAATAGCCAATCCAACTCGTTAAAGCGATTGCTAAAACAGCTATTGAAGCATATTTAAGCAATGGTTTAGCCTTATGCGTTTTAGTTTGCTGCCGATCATTTTCTAAATGAATAACACCCGTTTGCTTATTTGAAACTTGTGTATCCATTTCTTTTTCATCTTGTGCAATTTGATCTAGCTGCAGCGCTTTCAGTCCAAATGTATCTTTCCTAAGAGACGTTTGATCTGGAGTAAACTTTAGAATTTTATCATTATTCAACTCAAAAGAACCTAAATGATCAAACGTAACGCTTTTTTCTTCATCAAGAGTATGCTTTAAATCAGCTACAAATGAATAGACTTCATATTTTGCTTGATCATATGATATATTATTTGCCTTTGATATGCTTTTTATCAATAAGCCATCATCACTTTTTAGCTGTGCATTGAAATTAAGCTGTCTTTGCGGCGGATAAAAAGCCTGTGTGCTATTATGAAATTGTGAAGGCTTATTCTTAGCCAAAAAGGCTCCAAAATCAGGTAAGATGACACAATCAAATCTGAATAATAGTTTTTTAAGTTGTTTTTCTACCATAACTTAGCTATAATTCTACCTCAAATATACCATCTGTAACTTCTATACCATTTTCCGTAGTAAAGGAAAAACTTCCGCTTAATTGATTTTCATTTGAAGCGTCAATTGTCAAACTTCCATCAACGGCAGATTCTGCATTGTCTCCTTGAGTATATGTAGCATTTTGATTTCCATCCATGCTAATGTCATAATCACCAGGTTCTAAATCAGCAGGAAAGCTAATGTCTATGATAATATCAGATTGAATTCCTGAAATATTTAAAATGTTATCAGTAAGGGTAGTTTCCGTGACATCAGCATTAAAATCAGCACCATCTACTGCAGCCTGAAAATTATCACTAGTGGAATCATCATTAATGTTTGGATTTTCAAAAGGAACCTCAAAAAACACTCCTTTTTGAAAATTAAGTCTTTCCCCTACGCCATTAAGTCTTGCATCAAAATAGAAATTACCGGTTACGCTATTATCTGTAATTTCTTCAATTTCAATTTTACCTCCCGTATTCTCACCTTCCGTTACATAAAGCTGAGAATCTTGCGTGATGAAAAAGCCTTCGTTGTTGTTAGAATCTAAAATATCATAAACCCCAACATCCGGATTTTCTACCTGTAATTTAAGGGTTTCTGTGGTTGAACCTTCTATAATTAAATATCCATTATCATCAATATGAGCACTAGCTGCTTTTGAACGAAAAAAAACACCATTATACTCACCCTGAATGTTCTGAAGATTGTCTTCAATGCTGTCTGAACAGCCTGACATTAAAATGCCTATAAGCAAAATCAATACGTTACGCATAATTATCAATTATTACAACAAATGTAAAATAAAAATATGAACCCTGCATTAGAAATCAAAAATATCGTTCTATATTTGCAAGCTTAAAATTAATAATCGAAGTCGAGTACTTCAAAATTTAATAAATATGCCAGTAAAAATTAGATTACAAAGACACGGAAGAAAAAAACGACCTTATTTTTGGATTGTTGCAGCAGATTCCCGTGCAAAAAGAGACGGAAAATTTTTAGAACAATTAGGCGTCTACAATCCGCAAACTAACCCGGCTACCATTGAGTTAGATGTTGATGCATCTGTAAAATGGTTAAGAAATGGTGCACAACCTACTGATACAGCTAAAAGAATTTTATCTTACAAAGGAGCCTTACTTAAAAAGCACTTACTTAAAGGTGTTGATAAAGGTGCGTTTGATTTAGAAGAGGCTGAAAAAAGGTTTGAAGATTGGTTAAAGCAGAAAGAAGACAAAGTGCTTTCTAAAGCTGAAAAGATTCAAAAAGAAAAACAAGAGGCTAAAGAAAAAGCATTAGAAGCTGAGCGTGAAGTCAATAAAAAGCGTGAAGAAGCCAATGCCCCGGAGGTTGAAATGTCTGAAGGCGAAGATCAATCAACTGAAGAACAAGCAGCGGATACAGAAAATGATACAGAAGCAGCAGATCATACAGCAGCTGAAGAACAACAGGAAGATAAGAATTAATAAAATTCTTAATGGATAAGCAAGATTGCTTTTATTTAGGAACGATCACTTCTAAATATAGCTTTAAAGGTGAGTTGCTTATTTATTTAGATGTAGATCATCCTGAAGAGTATACCAATCTGGAATCAATTTTTGTTGAAATTCAACAGAAATTGATTCCTTTTTTTATTGAAAAAAGCCAATTTCATAAAAGCCAATTATTAAGAGTGAAACTGGAAGATGTTGACCAGGAAATTGATGCTGATGAATTGATAAAAAAAGAAGTTTACTTACCCCTAAACCAACTACCTAAACTGCCTGATGATGAATTTTATTTTCACGAGGTGATAGATTTTACTACATCAGACGTGAACTTTGGTCATATTGGGAAGATAAAAGCTATTAATGACCAATCAAGCCAGGCCTTCTTCTTAGTTGAGCATAAAGATCAAATTATACCTATTCCGATTGTTAAAAAATTTATAGACAAACTGGACAAGGAAGGCAAGCACATTAGCTTTAATTTGCCGGATGGACTTATAGCTATGAATTTACCTAATTAGCGGTTTTTCGGAATTTTCGATAAACAATATAACCTATTCCGCCCATCAATATATAAGGAAAAGCCATAAGATAAACGATACCATCATTGATAGCTTCTGCAGCACTATTATCTGTACTTGACTTTAAGGCAGCTCTACACATAGCACATTGTGCTTCAACGTCAGCTAATGGCAATAACATAAGAAGGATCAGTATTAAAGTTGTTTTTCTCATCTTACAAATTTAATAATAAGGTTGCATAAATACATATACTAACACACCGGTAATAGCTACATACATCCAAATAGGGAATGTCCATTTAGCTATTTTACGATGTTTAGCAACTTCCCCTTTAGCAGCTCTATAAATTGTAAATAAAACTAATGGAATGATAATGCCTGATAATACGATATGAGATATTAAAATAAAATAATATACAGGGACAGTCCAGCCATCACCTCCATAAGACACCGGATCATTACTTATTTTAGAAACTACATAGCTAACTAAAAAAACAATTGATAGCAAAAAAGCGGTCATCATAAAATTGCGGTGTAAGACCATTTTCTTTTGCCGGATCATTACATAACCAAATCCTAACAAAATAGCTGTTAGCCCATTTAATACAGCATGGAAGAAAGGAAGTGTGCCTACGTCAATGCCTAGAAAGTTATAATGTGTTTTTAGGTTCATCAAAACAACTACAATGGCCGGGACCAGTAATGATAAAGCTATTATAATAGGAACACCGTATCGATCAGATGTAGAAATCATTTTATTACTCATAATAATTTTTTTATATCTTCAATTAGCCAGTTAATCTGTTTTTTGCCTCGATTTGTTTTTTTGCTATTATAAGGAGTTGAGCCTTCATAAAATATGATGGGGTTTCCTTGTTCATCTCGCCTTGAACGAATATAGCCTTCTTTATCTATCAGTGCAAAAGAGCCGGAATGTTCAAAACCTCCGGCAGCATCAGAGTTTTCTCGCGCATATAAAGAAAATCCACTTCTAGCCAGGTTGTATATTTCTTCTCTATTACCGGTTAACAGATGCCAGTTGGCATGTGTTATATCATGCTTATTTGCATATTCTTTTAAAACTTTAGGTGTATCATGCTCAGGATTAATCGTAAAAGAAGCAATTCCAAAATTGGGGTTCCCAAAAAATTCATTTTGGACTTTCACTAAGTTTTCGTTCATAATCGGACAAATTGTAGGGCAAGTAGCAAAGAAAAATTCTACTACATATACTTTTCCTAAATAATCTTTATTAGTGATTGTATCCTTATTCTGATTAATCATTTTAAAATCAGGTACTTTTCTCTTTTCGCCATTTTCTGATTTTACGTAGATAAGTTCCGGAGATGAATTACGAGACATATATTCACTAATGACCCAAATTCCAAATATGAGTACTATAAATGATATGCCTACATAATAATTCTTCATTTATCTTCTTTATTTTTTTTTAACGCAAGTCTATATTCAGCTAAAATGATTTTAATATCATCTTCCATTTTGTTGTTTAAATCTGCAACAGAAGACATATCATAAGCATATTTTACTCCTTCGTCTTCATCACTTTCCCTACCTCTTAAGTACCCTTTTTTACCAATAATAAAAGCATAATTACTTGAATGATCTTTTGATAATGTTTTATCTGTTTCTAATGCATCAAATATTTTAATGATCTTTGATTCGGGCAACTCTATAAAATTCCACTTATAGGCATCTGATGTTCTGTTGATTTCATACTTAAACTTTGAAATCTTCTCCTCATGACCAGGTGTGATAAAGGTGATAAACTGAAAATCTTTAAAGTCTTTGTTTTTATCGTATATTTTTTCTTTAAGATTAAAGGCAAATACTTTTGTGGTGTCAATATTATTACCAAAAAAAGTAAGTATAGAAATATTGTCTTTTATTTGAATGCTGTCTCCATCTAATGTTTTAAATTTATTAAAGCTAACGGCATTCTCATTTAAAACAGGCAGTCGCATAAAATTATTAACGCCGCTGGCAAAAAACATATATACAAGGATAGGCAGTATAAAAAGAATCGATAATACAATATATTTTTTACTTACTTTCATATAATTTCAAAAATAAAAAAACAAGCTATGTATGTAGCTTGTTTTATACTGGTTTTAACCAAAGTTATTTTATTTACAAATTCCATTTTATAAAAGAATCTGAATAAACGTCCTGGATATATCCGCCCTCAATTAATAGTATAGCAATGAGGTAGATAATTAAGAAAACGGATGTCCATACTACCGACCTTCTTAAACCTGCTGTTTCATGCTCCATATGCATAAAAGCCCAGGTTATATAATAGGCTTTTACAATAGTCAATATAATGAAAGTCCAATTAAGATAATGTAAATCAATAAGTGTATTTTCTATCATAAATGCTGGCTTTACAATACCTAAAGCAACTTCTATGATGGTTACGATAGAAAGGATAGAAAAAACATACCAAATCCTTTTTGTTGCAGATGATTTATCTTGAGTGTCCGCGTGATCAGTCATAATATAATTTTTAAATTTTTAAACCAGATAGAAAAAAGTAAACACAAAAACCCATACTAGATCTACAAAGTGCCAGTACAGACCTACTTTCTCTACCATTTCATAACTTTTTCTTTTCTCATAAGTATTTACTAAAACATTGAAAAATATAATAACTAAGATTAATACTCCGGAAAAAACGTGAAATCCGTGAAAGCCGGTAATAAAGAAAAAGAAATCAGCAAATAAAGGCATTCCATATTCATTATGCTTTAGGTTAGCGCCTTGAACAACACCTTTTCCTTGATTGTTTAATTTAGCTAAAGAAGCTTCACGGCTTAAAATGGTTTTTTCACCCTCTTCATTATTTTTTAATGTTCTTATATGCAATTCTTCGTTTTCAGCAAATCCTTCTTTTACCTGTTTGAATGTAAAATCAGGTAATGCGCTTTCAGTTTCATACCACAGCCCTTCATTTTTGTTTTGTCTTTCTCTGGCGACATTATAATCGGCCGCAAATTCATCTAAGGCAACACGCTCACCATCTGCATCTACAAATTGCAGTATATTACCTCCTTTTGTTTCAACTGCACCATAATCTCCTTTGATAAAGGTTTTCCATTCCCAGGCCTGAGAACCTAAAAAAACTAATCCCCCTAAAATAGTTAAGGCCATATAGGTAACCACTTTATTCTTTTTCATGTGGTGTCCAGCATCAACAGCTAATACCATAGTAACTGATGAAAATATCAAAATAAAAGTCATTAAGGCCACATAATACATTGGAGCTTCTATGCCATGTAAAAATGGGAAGTGTGTAAAAACTTCATCAGCGATGGGCCATTCTGAGCTAAATTTAAAGCGCGAAAATCCATAAGCCGCTAAGAAACCTGAGAATGTTAATGCATCAGATAATATAAAAAACCACATCATCAATTTACCATAACTGGCTTTAAATGGCTCGTTACCTCCGCCCCAGGTTTTTCCTTCAGTTCCGGTTTTTTCTAAAGTTGTATCCATAAAACTCTATTAATGCGACAAAAATAATTAATTTCTTTATCTAAAGAAAGTTAAAAATAAAAACAATAAAATCCATAACACATCTACAAAATGCCAGAATGTAGCCGCCAGCTCAAATCCTATTGGGTATTTTGAGTTGTATTTCCCTTTTAACTGGTTGACTAACAATACACTAAGGCTAATCATGCCGGCAACTAGGTGGGCTAAATGTAAAACCACCAATATGTAAATGTAAGAAGATTTTATATTACTTGATTCCCCTGTAAAATAATAACCTTGTTGTATGATAGAATCAAACCCATTTAATTGTAAAATGATAAAAAGAATGCCTAGCACAAAGGTTGAAACTACTAATATAGAGGTTAGATTTTTCTGTTTATTTTTAAGCGCTTTAAATGCTGCTATTAAGCATAAACTGCTTAAAACGATAACCAGCGTGCTCCAGGTAAAAGCTTCCGGTAGATTAAGTTGACCTTCCCAGTCCGGTCTCTTTTTACTTACCACATAAGCACTTGTTAGACCCGCAAACGTCATGGTTAAACTTACTATACCAAACCACAGCATCATCCGTTTGGCATTCCGTCTTTTTTTCATTTGCACCTCATTTATATCCATACTCTAAAAATTTTATCAACGACAAAAACAATTTGTATCAATGTTATATAGCTTACACTGGCTAGCATTAAATTTTTGGCAGCTTGTTCATCTCTATTTTTATATAATAATATCGCAAAATAAATCAGCATAAAGCCTAAAAGCATTACAATTATGCCCGACACCGGACTTAAAAACAATCTACCGGTAAATCCTAATACCGGTATGATAGAAATTACAACCGTCCAAATGGAATAAAGAACAATTTGTAATGCTGTAGGTTGATTGCGTTTTCCTGTGGGAAGCATAAAAAAGCCGCCTTTTTCATAATCATCGTATAACCACCAACCCAAAGCCCAAAAATGCGGAAATTGCCAAAAAAACTGAATCATAAAAAGCGTTCCCGGTTCTATACTGAAATCACCACTGGCTGCAACCCAGCCTAACATAAAAGGAATAGCCCCCGGCAGTGCACCTATAAATACCGATAGGGGTGTTACTTGCTTTAATGGGGTATAAATACTGGTGTAAAGAAAAATAGAAATGGCTGCAAATAAGGAAGTGATCGGATTAATGATAAAAAGCAGATATAACCCTAATAATGTAAGAATCATACCTAAGATAAATGCATGTTGAACACTCACACGTCCGGTTACTACAGGTCGGTTTGCGGTTCTTTTCATCAAGGCATCAGATTTCCGCTCTATAATCTGATTAAAAACATTTGATGCGCCTACCATACAATAACCACCTATACTTAAGTATATCAAAGTTTCAATATCCACGCTTTCTGCACCTAAAAGATAGCCGGCTAATGAAGAAAACACCACACTTAATGAAAGCCGATGTTTGGTAAGAACACCAAATTCGCTAAGCATCATAAGTGGTAAGGGTTGAGAAGTTGCCTTGGTCAAAAACAATTTGATTTAAATATTTACAAAGATACTGTAATTATGGAGTTGAGTACATTTTAAAATTCGTTAAAAGTCAATCAAAATCAAGAAAATAATATCAACTTTTAATTTTTATGCGCATTCCGGGTTTTAAAGATTCACTGGCCAGATTGTTTATTTGCTTTAGATCTTTAACAGAAACGCCCGGAAATTTTTTAGCAATTACCCACAAGGAATCCCCCTTTTTTACAACATACTCTTTAGTTGATGTTGGGCTTTTATCACTATGAATCATCAATCGCTGACCTATAGCTAATTTTGTAGAATGCAGATTATTCCAGCGCCTCAACTGGTAGATTCTTACTCCAAATTTGTTGGCAATTTTTCCTAAGAAATCACCCTTTTTTACACGATAAACAATGGGTTGATTCTTCTTTTTTTCTTTTTCTTGTTCCTTTTCCTTTTCAACTTGAGCATATTCATACATTTTTTCTTCATTGCTGACAAACTGCCCGGCTGTTTTAACCGGCAAACGTATATATTGCTTTTTATCAGTTTGATAAGGAACTACATCTTTATAATAAGATGGGTTAAGATATTCTAAGGTTTTTTGATCAACAGCTAAGGCATCTGCTAACTTTGAAAGCTGAAGACTTTTTTTAATATATATGGTATCCGTAGCATATCTAAATACAGGAGGCTTTGTATAGCTGATCTGATGCTCATCAGCATATTCAAATAAATACATCACCGCGTGAAAAGAAGGCACATAACCGGCTGTTTCTCGAGGTAAAAAATATTGTATGCTCCAGAAGTTTGTCAGACCTCCGCTTCTTCTTATAGCTTTACTTACATTACCCGGTCCGGAGTTGTATGCTGCAACAGCTAAGTTCCAATCGTCAAATATTTGATATAAATCTTTTAAATAAGCCGCTGCTGCTTGAGTAGACTTTTCCGGTTGCATTCGTTCATCTTGATAACTGCTAACTTCTAAGCCATATGCTTTTCCGGTTTGATACATAAATTGCCATAAACCTACTGCTCCGGCTGGTGATTTTGCCTGTGGGTTTAAAGCTGATTCAACAATGGCTAAGTATTTTAGTTCTAAAGGAATTGAATGTTGAATTAACTCAGATTCAAACATAGGGAAGTAAAAATCACCTAACGAAAAAACCCGCTGAAAATATTCATCGTTTTTAGATAGGTAGTAATTAATCATCTTGGCTAAAGTCTCATTATAGCTGATATGAATGGGCGTTTTTTCATTTAAAAGCGCTAACCTCTCTTTTAAAACTTCATCTGAAACACGGCGCTCGATCTTAGAAAATTCTTCTTTTCTGATATCTTGTTGCATTTCATCATACAGTTTTTTTTGAGTAAGGATTTTTTGCCAGGTGGCATCCATTTCTATAGCTTCAATATATTTTTTTAATGATTTTTTAAGGGAATCATTTTTTTCCAGAAATGTGTCAGGCTCCTGAGCACTTGTAAAGCTCAGCGTAAAGAGCATCATAATAATAAATATTGTCCTCAATTTGTGTTGTCTAATGGTTATTGTTAAATTGTAGATAAACGGTCGTTCCGTTAAATAATTACAAAAATAAAATAAGCCTAGAGCTTTCTCAAAAACCAAACGCCTATTTTTGCACAAAATTTTTATAAAATGTCCAAATTTTACTTTTTACCTATATATCAACTGACTTATCCAACTAAAGAATCTGTTCAAATAAAATTTGATATACCAGATAATTTAAAAGAGAAATTCTCATATAAAGCAGGGCAATATGTCAATCTTCAAACTCGGATTGATCATAAAAATGTGAGAAGATCTTATTCTATTTGTTCTTCAGAAAATGAACCCCTTAGCGTTTTAGTCAAGAAAATTCCGGAAGGCGTTTTTTCTCATTATGCTTTGCATGAATTGCAAGAAGGCGATCAGATTGAAGTACAAGAGCCGGAAGGTAAATTTACACTTTCTCCTGATCATGCTGATAAAACTTTAATGGCTATAGCCGCCGGAAGTGGCATCACGCCTATCATTTCTTTGATTAAAACACATTTAAGCAATAGCGATTCCAGCCGATTCCTTTTAGTTTACGGAAACCAATCTCCTGAAAAGACCATTTTTAAAAAGGAAATCGACCAATTAAAAAAACATTACCCCGATAGGTTTTTTGTGCAATATGTTTTTAGTCGAGCAAATGAAGATGATGCTATATATGGTAGAATAGACGCCTCTGTTGTAAACAGAATGCTGAATAAATTGTATGCTGACCTTGACATCAAAAAAAATTATATCTGTGGTCCGGAAGCGATGATTAACACAGTCGCTGATCTGTTAAAAGAACGCGGCTATACAGATGATCAGATAGCTTATGAACTATTCTATGCGGCTGATGATGATAATGCAACTGAAGCTTTAGATGGTAAAACACAGGTTAAAGTTATCCTGGATGATGATGAATATGAGTTGACTATGGATCAAAAAGATGTGATACTCGATGCGGTATTAGATAAAGATATAGATGCGCCTTATTCTTGTCAAGGCGGTATTTGCAGTAGTTGTGTAGCCTTGCTTAGAGAAGGTGAGGTCGAAATGAAAAAGAATCAAATACTTGCTGATGATGAAGTGGAAGAAGGTTTGATCTTGACTTGTCAATCTTTACCTAAATCATCTCACATTGTGGTAGACTATGATGATATATAAAAATTTGATTAAGTCTCTTAATCAGTAGCGTCCCGCAATCTCTGTGGTATAATTTCCGGTAATTTTTTTAACACAAGGTTTTAACCATTAAGCACACAAAGTTTACAAAGACCACTCAGAGGTTTTAATTTTTCTCTGTGCTTCTCCGTGCCCTTTGTGGTGAAATTTCTAGTAAACCTTTTAATTCAAGTTTTAAACGCAATCCAATGACATCAACTGTCACAATTCTTTCCCTGAACGCGCATCAAAAAACTCTTAGAAAAACAAAATCCCTTATCTTGCTTTCTTTTACATCAAAATAATCATCTATGGGATTTTTAAAATCAGCCATTAATCAGGTAGGTCGTGACATGGGTCGCGTGGTCAGCAATCAGGTGTTTAAGGATGCACATTCCATACCTATTCGCCGCGCCCGTTCACGATCTGCTTCTGGTGGAAACACTCAGGTTCAACAACGAAAAGCCGCACCGATCAAAGAAGTAGCAGATGAATTTGAGAAAAGCATCAACTTTAAAACCGGTTACCGACCATCAACGCTCATTTCAAAACTCGGCGGTGCGTTTACCGTTATTAAAAATGAAGCTAAAGCTTTTGTCGATGATGGTTATCTAGACCCGGAAGAAAGCACTCAGCTTTTTACGATGCTGAAGCAATTCAATGATAAGGTCAGCGATGTTGAAGATGTACTGAGCTTTACTGTCGATGAATCGGCAAAAGAATATCAGCAACTGGAAAAGATCGTGGAAGCACTCAAAGAAGTGTTCCATGATGTGCTAAGCGTTTCCATCAAAGCCTGTTATCAGCGCGCCGATGAACTGGAACAAATGGCCAGCGAGCAACAAGTCATCAGTCAGGGGCGTTATGTGGGTTTGCACCTCATTTGGATGTCACGCTATGCCAATGGCGGCGAAAAGAACACCGCAAAAGCTGTGATTGCTAACCTGCTGGATATCCTCACTTGCACCTGGCCGATCACCCGACTGGTTTTGCTCATCAAAGGATTGACCGGCTATGCCGCTTACCAAAAAGAACAAGACCAATCCGCCCAATACCGCGAAATGGCCGATCTGGAACGCCAACGCGCGCAAGCGTATGAGGAGTTTTTGGAGGATAATCAATAAACCCTTTTTTCAGGAATGACACCACGAACACCACCAGTTGGGTCTTTCATATCATTTTCATAGCGTGGTATCAAATGAATATGGCAATGATCTACCGTTTGTCCAGCTACTTTTCCGGAATTTATGCCGATATTAAATCCATCCGGTTTAAAATTATTGACTAAATACTCCTTTACCATATTTACCAAAAACCAACAAGCAGCTTGTTCTTTGAAAGTTAGTTGAAAATAATCGCTTTCTTCTCTTTTTGGGATGATTAACGCATGACCTTTATTAACGGGATATTTGTCGTAAATAGCAAAGCAAGTAGCCATTTCTCCAATTTGATTTTCTCCTGTATTATCTATTAAAAAACGACTTTTCGATGAATTATTTATCGATGTGTAATGTTGATATTCATAGATTTCCAGATTTTCTGTTTGAAAAATGGATTTGAAAGGTAAAGTTACATTACATTGATACGTATATTTTTTGTGAACAAAATGTTGACGAAACCCTTCTTTTTTTACATCTCTGCGAACAGTAAAATAAGCTTTTCCGCCTAATTTCAACAATCGTGATACTTCAAATAATACCTTTGCTTGTTCTTTTACTTGCAAAACATTCAGCACGTAATTGCATATTATAGTATCGTATTTCTCTCTCTTAATTTCAGGTTGGTAATAAGGATCATAACCTTCAATATCATAATCTTTATTCTTTAATTCTTCGACATCTTTCCCAAAACCGCAGCCAAAATCTAAAATATAACCTTTTAAAATATCTCTTTCCATCAAAATTCTTGTTGGAAAAGACATTTTATCTCTTTCCTTAGCCGTTAAATGGCTGTATTTATTTTTATATGATTTCATTTTAAATATTCAAAACCATTATTGTGTGCATTGAGTAGTTGTGGTTCTATAATCTCTTTAAAGCGTTTGTAATCTATCTGTTTATTTTTAAGAAAAGATGGAAAAATGGTCATATATTCCTCTCGGAACGATCTTTTCATTTTATGTTTAAGCATTTGGACAGCATCATTTTGAATCTCGAAAAATGCATCAAAATGATTTTCTATTGAAGGCAATCTATTGTTCTTAGCACTATTAAAACTTGAGCTAACTGGAATAAGATTCCATATTAGGTCATGACTCACCCAAGAAAATGGTATAAAATGATCAACATGATAATCATCAATTTCCAGTTTTTCATTAGTAAATATGCATCTGGCATTCGTGTTTTTTAGGTAAATATTCCAGAACTCATTTCTTTGTTTGGTAAGTGTTTTTCGCTTTACAGGTTTTATCAATTTATGAATTACGTCAGGCGTTGTGGGGTTTCGTTTCTGAACAAAAGAAGCCAAATTCCAATACACATAATCTTTTAAAATTTTAGCGTTATCGGCTATGTATTTTGACCAGTTTGGGTTAATGATTATTTCATCCTCAAACAATCGATAGATAGAATAATTTTTATTTTCCTGTGATTTTTTCTGGATTTGCCTTCTCTGTAAAGCACCAAACCATGGTGTTAAGAATTTAAAGGGAACATTTCCGTTCAAATATTTAATTCTCTTAATCATTTTCTCATCATCAATTTTAAGTAATTCTTTTTCAATTTGATATTGACTTTTATGGATTTCAATATGCTGTTTTTCTAAGATGGAATCAATGATTTCGTTGATTTTATCCTGAGGACCAAAAGATAATTTGAAATACTTAATAGGAAACCATGCATGAGCAATCATTTTGCAAAATAGTTCATGTTTGCTAATTCTATCTTTTCCATCTTCAACACTTTCTATGATTGCTAAGAACCAATAAAATTTATAAGTAGCACTTGTGTTTTTAAATATTCGTGCAAAAACAGGATAAGCAATAGTATCGGAATATGGAAGTTTTACTTTCATGAAACTAAGTTAGATGATAAAAGTAATTAAAATCTTAAAAATAATTCACTTAATTAAAAACATGGTTTTACAACCACCTCGGCACAAAAATTGCTCAATTTAAAACATGAAGCAAATACTACTTCTTCTCATCCTAGTACCGCTACTCGGCATCAGTCTAATTTCACCTCAAAAAATGCATGGCGAAGTATTTAAGGCGTATGGGGATTATCCGATGGAAGATCTACGGGAATCCACCATCGTCGTAACCCGAAGTTTATACCGCATCACCTTTAATGATCCAGAGGTTCTC
>Ga0102930_1000221_pt1 | contig 18960 bp, 21 predicted proteins | sample SalPon1_B_H2O_MG_FD_84514 | JGI IMG/M metagenome (GOLD analysis project Ga0102930, IMG submission 84514) | Salt pond water microbial communities from South San Francisco under conditions of wetland restoration - Salt Pond MetaG R1_B_H2O_MG | ecosystem: Environmental > Aquatic > Non-marine Saline... | reverse complement strand
TGCAGATGCCACGTGAGAGTGATGTCAATATATCACGGTTTATACATCAGAATTACGAGTTCATGGGTTTCCTCAAATTTGCCAAGAGTGTAGATGATATAGAGGAAAAGACCATGCGACGCTACCAGAACAAAGAAAGACAGCGCATCGCCTTTCAACAACGCATGACCCAAAAATTTTCCAATCGCGTCATTATCATGGACGAGGTTCACAATACACGTGCGGAAAAGAACGATCCCAACAAAAAGGCCCCGAAACGCATCATCGAAATGTTGCGGTTTGCACAAAATACGGTTCTGGTGATGTTATCGGCGACACCCATGTTTAACGGTACCAAAGAAATCATTTGGATTCTCAATTACATACTTGCCCATGAAAAAAAGCCTCTCGTGGATGTAAATGATGTCTTTGATGATCAAGGCGATCTCACGGAAGATGGTCATTCTACGTTGGTGGAAAAGTTACAAGGCTATGTTTCATACATGCGTGGCGAAAACCCCTTTTCCTTCCCCTTTTTGCTCTATCCATCAGTAAACGAAGACAAAAATTTACTGGAAAATGTATACAAACCCACCAAGAATATCAAAAACGCAGGCATTCCCAAATCCAAACAATTCCGCATGCTTTTGGACAAGATTGTCGTTTCAAGAATGAGCCCATATCAAAGCAATACCATAGCTGCACAATGGCAAAAAAGCGACGGGCAGATGGAGGAACAAGATGATGGTACGAACATAGAGAATGTCGCGTCTAGCATAGATGAAGAAAACAGCGAGGAAAACACGGACCGAAAAAAAGGCAAAAAGAAGGGGATCGTTATCCCGCAGCTTCTCCAGCTGTCCAATATCGCCTATCCACACAAAGATGCCCAACGCATCATGGAGTCAGGACAAGTGCAAAAGCTCGTGGGTAAAGCAGGTTTTGACAGATGCTTTCAGAAAAAAGACGAAAAAGTGGGCGGAAAGAAACGCGTGCGTTTTTCATACAGGAAGGATTACCAGAATTTCTTGGCGCCTGAAAACATCGGTGAGTACTCGGCAAAGATAAAAGATATCGTGGATTATATCCAAAACAGCGAAGGCATCGTCTATGTATACTCGTTTTTTGTTTACTCTGCGTTGATTCCACTGGCATTTGCGCTGGAACATTTGGGGTTCGAAAGAAGTGACGGTACGCGTCTTTTGGAATTGGAAAAGGGAGATGTCAAAAAAGCATCCAAAAAGCCACTGCGCTACACCTTTTTGACGAGGCATCCCGATTTTTACTCGGACTTTGGTGCCGAAATCAAAAAGATCACGAGCCCCGCCAACAAAGACGGGCAAAATGTCAAGGTTATCTTGGGAACATCCGTATCTGCAGAAGGTCTCGATCTTAAAAACATTCGCCAGCTCCATATCGTGGAGCCATGGTTTCATCTGAATCGTATGGGCCAGGTGATCGGTCGTGCTGTACGCAAATGTTCTCATAAAGATCTGCCGACGGAAAAGAGGAACGTGACGGTTTACCAGCATGCTGCCATCTCACCTAGTAATGTCAAAAATAAATCAGAATCGATCGATTTGCATATATACCACATCGCGGAGCGCAAGCAAATTACGATTGACCGTATCGAAAAAGTGCTCATGGAGCATTCGGTCGATTGCATTTTGAATAAAAATATACTCACTTATCCGGTAGACGAGGTGCAGATGAAACTCGACCCGTTAAAGACGTCGCAAGGTCAGATTATTCGGGACTATCCTGTAGGGGATGCTTCGTCTTCTCACAAGTATGCCCATGTCAAATGCGCGGGTGGTGATCCCGGAAACATTGATCCCTCACAAATCGATGACAAAACCTTTTCCCCGCATTACTATGACGAAGAAATCCAAGCTTTGAAAAAAGATGTCAAAGATCTTTATCGGTTAGAGTCTCACTACACATTCTCTTGTCTGTTGCGCAAATTGAGAGAGAATACAAAAAGCAAGGTCGACGAAGACATCGTCAAGTTCACTCTCACGGAAATGATCGAAACACACGAGGAAATGATGAACGGGAATGGGGAAAGAGGAATACTCAAGTATTTAGGCAAGTACTATGTGTTTCAGCCCGCTGCAGCTCCTCACGCATTTATGAGCTTGCAAGATCGTCAAGCTTATCAAGCCCCTTTTCTGACCGATGTGGTCATCGATGATCAAAAAGCCCGTGATAATCAAATACGTCGACAGACAAATAACGTTGCGGACACACACAAAGAGGAGGACAATAATAACGGCCAAGTGAGCAGCACCAGCAGTCAAAAACCCAAACAGAGTCGTAAAAAAGCATCCGACACGAAAAAGAAACATCCGTTTAAAGTTGTCGCGGATGGAAATCAGGTCGATATGCTATTTGAACTCGCCTATAGTTTATTGGACTCGAGCGTAGGACATATGGATTTGGAGGACAATCTCGTACGGGCAGCGGTAGACTACCATGTGGACCGTCTTCAGGAGCATATGTACGTGGCTCTCGTCCAAGAAGTTCTTGCCATTCGACATGCTTCCAAAAAAAATGTTCCGCAAAAGGTGCAGAGCGTATTCCAAAGCTTGATACAGGGTCATTATGTGCTTTCGGCACGAGATATCATGCAAGATGTCCCCAAGCATTCATATATCGTCCGTAACCCCAGCTATATGTACACTTCACTGGAATTTCATGATAAAACAGAGGTCGATAAGTATAATCCGTACGAGCAAGAAAGGGCACTTCTTTTCTTTGATGGAAATACCAATCATATCAGAAAATTGAGTCCTTTTGAGTGGCAAATGATTATGCAGTCTCCGCGGTTCAAAAACACCTTTTCTTATCTCAATGACATCGATTTTGATATGCTGGAAGGGTTTATGCAATATACTTTTAAGAATGGTGAAAAGGATACGGTGTTCAAAGTGACGGACTTGCGCAAGACCACTGGCGTTAAATGTGGCACGGGAAATATCACCGAGCAAAACTATAAAGAGCGCATCAATGAAAAAGACAGTAATTTCTTGAGTGATGATGTTCGGTATGTGAAGAGTAAATTATGTGTAGTCTATGAACTCCTGATACGCTTCTTGTACGTTTCGTTTTTGGGACAGGACATATTTTACCTCATTTTCAATCGACCCATAGAACGCTATTACATCGACCAAGTTGTCCTTCGTAAAAAATTGAAAAAGAGCAAAAAACAAAAGATATAAAGTAGAACAGTAATATAGATTGTAAACAACCAAGACGAAATCATGGAGATGACAAAACCCTTTGTGCGCTCGTTATTGAGTGATAAAGTTAAATTGAATCCCAAGCATTTGGATCAAAACCTCCCCATCTACATTTTGAGGGAGCTACAGAGACGCTATGAAGGAAAATGCACGTATCACGGTTTCATCTTACCCTATTCCATTTCCATACATTCGTACAGCATGGGCAAGACCATCGATTTGAGTCTTAACGGAGATGTCGAGTTCTTGGTGCAATATCATGCGGACCTGTGCAATCCAGCGGTGGGAAGCATCATGAAGGCAAAAGTGACCAAGACGAGTTCCAAGACCAATTATGCCCATTTTGCTGAAATATTTATCGATGTAGAAATTCCCAAGAAAGGACAAGGTAAAAAATCCAAGCAGTTGAGTATCATCGAAATCGTACTTTTGAAAAAAATCAGTGTGCGCTTCGAAGACGTGCGCGTAGGTGATGAGGTACACGTAGAAATTATGGGGAAAAAATTCCAGTTGAACGATCAGAGTATTTCCGCATGGGGAAAGATCGTGGAACCTTCTTCTCTCAAGACATTGCTCGACGATGTTCAAAACGTGGAAGAGACTGATATCAAAGATGAGATTGACGGCGATAACGAGAATGACCTGGATAGCGATGATGAATCGACATATGTCAAACGCGGAGAAGACTTGAGTGATGTGGATGAAGAGAATGACCCGGAGAAAGAAGAAAAAGAAGGTCCGGTGAGAGAAGAGGAAGAAAACGAGGAAGATGATTTGGAGGATATCGAAGACGCAGATGGTGATGACTTTAACGAAGATGATGATGTGGAGGAAGATTAACATCTAAAAACAATATAAGTGTCATGCAACACTGAACAAAAACATGCAAGAAAGCAAGAGTATTTTCACACATGATGACCGGAAGCTCATCATGGAGAAGATCAATGTATTGTCTAAATATGAACATTTAGAGATTTTCAGTATTTTCAAGTCCCACGATATCGGGTTTTCTCAAAACAATAACGGTATTTTTATCGACATTTCCAACGTACCCAACCATGTCTTGAAAGATATTCATTGCTTTATCGAGTTTTGTTTTTTCAACCATCGAGAATTCAAAGAGCACGAGAAGAAACTCAACACCTTTTCGCAAGAGTCGATGATGGCATCCCAATTAGCCAATGACACGGGACAATCCGTGACGAGTACCTATTTTACGGAAAAATTGTCGATGCAAAAGGACAATTGGTACGACCTTTTGCAAGATGCCAAGCGCACAGAAAAAATATCATATTTTGTCAATCATCTCGAAGAACGGATGGACAACATTCACAAGAAGAGGGGGATCATGAAGTTCACCAACGCCAAGAAAAAGTTTGCGCGCAAATACGTGAATGACCGGAAGAACAACGAAGACACTCTTCCCAATGTTTTGGATTACGAAAAATATCCTTTGTAGACACAACTTTATTTTTTTGCAAAATTTGAGACAAACCATAAAAATCTATTTATGGACAAACTTTCATTTACATAACATATACATAATGCAGCCTGCTTCTTTCGCACAAGAGCTCGCGACAGCGTTGGGAAAGTCCAAAGTGATCGGAAAGATTAATGAAAATGTATTTTATAGTCAAACCACGAAAGATCTTCAGCAGCACAACATGCAGCAAGAGGACACCTTAAAGATGATGCCCCATCCCTATCAAATAATAAAAGGATTGCAGATGGAAACACGGCGATCATCCCCACAGGTATCACAATGCCGTGCCCCATCGCCTCAATATGATCCTGTCAATTGCGAATTACAGCCCCAACAAGCACAATCATTCAAAGGAAATACGCTTCTCTATAACATTTTGGATCACAAGGATCCGGTTATGGCGGTTCTTCCGGAATACAAAATACAAAACACCATCACGCATTTCAAAGAGGAGTTGGCGACCAACCTCCACATGAAGAATTATTTCAGCAAGTTTGGTTTTTCGCGAAAGAAGAATACCTCTTTGAAAGACATGCAAGATGAGATACGAGACGCCGAGACAGATGCAAAGATGAGTGAGCACGCTCTAAAGTACATCGCCATCATTTGCTGCATCAATATCATCATTTTGGACAAGGAAAATCTCACACGCAAGTGTGTAGAGGGTACAGATGCCAAAGACATGATCGTATTACAGGCTCAACCCGACCGGTCATACACAAATTTAGACATTAATTCAGAAAATGACTTGTTCACTTTGTGCAAGACATGGATTTGGGCGCCAGGCACCCCCAAACAAGAGTGGGAGGCTAAATCCTTGGCAGAACTCAAACATATTCACAAATTCTTGACAGGTGATGAAAAATGCACGATGCGGAAGAAAGAACAGTTTGTGCATGACTTGAAAGAAAAAATTGAAAACTAAATAAACACAAAATTTTAATGTAATAGAAATAAAAACGGGCTGTTTTTCTTTACACAACGCATCATGCCTCTAGAGATTTCCAAAAGCGTGTATAACGATATTCTGGATCTATTTCGCAACGCGAATGAGGAAACAGAGATCGAAGCCAAGTTCCAAGTACCGCGATATGATAATGTCACCAAACGACATCTATCCGGCAAGGTGATTCATCACTTTGATTTTCAGCGCGTGCTCTCTTACGTTCAATCCGAGTATGAAAAAGACATGGAAAAAGAAAACATCGTGATGGATATCCAGGATAACAATAGGAAAATGTCTCCTCAGCAACAAGGGTATCGCATTTCCATTCAAAGCATGGCAGATATCCTTCACTATTGTAGGACAAACACATTGGATTTTAACAATGTGGGTAGCACCATTTTTGTCCATCGCAAGACCGCAGGATCGAGAGTCTCGCTCACGGACTATGATTTGCTTTTCAAGTCGAGTCGAGAAGAAATGCTTGCGCATGGATCGCAAAAAAAAGAGTATGTTGCGTTTGTGCGCCCTATAATGGAATCCATAATGGCTTCTCCATTCAAGAGCATCCGCTTGAAACAGCGTTATAATGTGCAAGTGAGTAAACATCTGCGACTTGATTGCACTATCGTCAAGGCGGCATACAACACCAAAAGTGTCGCAGCATCCTTTGCCAAAACACAAAAGCCTATTTACGAGATCGAACTGGAGGTACTCAACCCCCACACTATCAAATCGCCCAAAAAAGTGTTGAACGAGATGCTCAACATGATGCTCAACATTGCCACGGTTTTGAACAATGAACAAGTACTCATGAGTCGCTCAGAGGAAGACGAAATCATCAAGTCTTATTTCCAAGTAGCATTTAATAGGCCCTTTGACAACAAGATGCGGACCACTGCTCCGCGCAAATTCTTTGCTGCGCCACAGCCTGTGACACTCGAATACGAGCATTTACACCCCGATAACAACATCAACCTGTATCATGATTACACGGTCACCTTGAAGGCAGATGGAGAACGCGCACTCCTGTTCATAAGCCATGACGGACACATGTACTTGATCAACAATCGGCTCAAAATCAAGGATACGCGACTCAAAGCCCATCAAAAGTATGCCTTGTCGATTTTTGATTGCGAAGTGGTCATGTCGCTCTCTCGCCGCCCGCTCATCTTATTGTTTGATGCTTATTTCGTACAAAACAAGCCCGTATTTGGACTGCACTTGATCAGCAAAAATGCCCAAGATGTATCGCGCATCAAGATGATGGAAGAGTTTGTCAATGATGGATTAAACCAAGAAGGCCAAGATGAAGCTACGTCGCACCACGTGATGGTCAAGGAGTTTTTGTTTGCGGACAAGAGTTCACGGAAGACCATATTCGACAAAGTGGCCACGCTACATGCCAAGGTGATGGCAAGACAGATTGACTATGCGACGGACGGATTCATCTTCACGCCAGCTTTCCTGCCTGTTGGAACACTCTTTGCACAAGATAAAGTTCCAGAAAGCATCCCTACGGGAAGCTGGAAGGCCGTTTTGAAATGGAAACCTCCGCAAGAAAACACCATCGATTTCCTCATCTTGAAAAACAAGCTTCCCGTGGTCGTCAAAAACGGGCAAAAACACGTGAAATACGACTTGTATTGTGGCAAAAATATAATGCATTTGGACAATACACACCAGTTTTTGATGCAAAAAGGGAGACTATTCCAAAATTATTCCAAGGCATTGTTCGATCAGTACTACATGGACCAAAACGTGAGCTATGTGGATATTCCCGTTGACACTGATTCGGGCCTCGTCTATGCCGAGAACGGTGATGAAGTCGTCAATGAATCCATCGTAGAGATGCGGTTTGACACGGAAAGAAAGTCTTGGGTTCCCCTGCGTGTACGAAAAGACAAGACCGAGCAGTACAGATTCACCAATAGTATTTCGGGCACGGCCAATGATTACGACACGACGGTGATGAGCATCTGGCGAACCATCATCCATCCCATCAAAATAGAGAATATCACACAGAAAGAGCCGCTCAAGCTTCCTGCGGATCTAGATGCGGTCAAAGTGACCAATAATGAAGCCTATTACGTGAACGCACAAAACTATGAAAACAGGAACGATTCTCCGACGTATCCCATGAAGATATTTCACAACAAGTGGATCAAGAGCAAACTCTTATTGGAAAATTTCAAAGGGCGCGTCAAGTCCCTGTATGATCCTGCATGCGGACAAGGAGGTGATTTGTTCAAGTGGATCCAAGCGGAAATACCCGTGGTGTTGGGCACGGATCTGTTCAAGAGTAACATTTACAATACGCAAAACGGGGCGAATGCACGTCTCGCAAACGCACAAAACAAGATGAAGAGAGATGACAAGTATGTCTTTCTTCCCTATGATTTCCGTCTCCCTCTGCGCCGGCGTCAACTACAGCATGTTGATAAGATACATCCAGATGACGCAAAACTATTGGAAGCTATTTGGGGAAAGAACGAAATCACGATGCCTCAGCTCAAACGGATGGAGAACTTAGCGCGTCCCAAGTTTGATATAGTAAGCTGTCAGTTTGCGGTACACTACTTTTTCGAAAATAAGAAAACGTTTGATACCTTTATCGAAAATGTGGATTATGCACTGAAAAAAGGGGGCTACTTCATCGGGACGTGCTTTGACGGGGCGTTGGTACATCAAGCATTCTCCAAGAATAACAAAAAGGTGATCAAAGGCACACAAAAGGCTGAGCGCGGCGATAATGACATCCTATTGTGGAAGATTGACAAAAAGTATGAAGGGGACTTTGTGCCGAGTGACACCGAAAATGTTTTCGGCAAGCGCATAGGGGTATATATCGAATCAATCGGACAAGAGATCGATGAGTTTTTGGTATCCTTTGATGTTCTCATCCGAGCCTTGCAAGAGAAGGGGATTAGACTCTTACACGAAGATGAATACGATGATCTCGGTCTTCCACATGTATCTTCCACCAAGACATCACACGGGACCTTTAAAGAGCAATTCAAAGCTTTGGAGGACTACATGCGCACGAACGAGGTCATCTCTCAAGACAAGGAAAGACAGAAACTCGCAGATGCTCTTCGCATGTCTAAAGAAGAAAAAATATTGTCATTCATGTACAGGTGGTTTGTGTTCCGCAAAGATTAGATATTCTTGTGATTTTTTATTTTGTTTCATCTGTAGTACTTATACTCTACAGATAATAATACTTGGAGAGTTTGTTATCACGCGGTACAAGACGGGTATCCACGAGATCCTTTTGGGGAACATCTATGCACATGATTCCGTATTTTCCGTTTTGCCATGATTTAATTCCAGGAAGTACGGGCGTATTATTACCGGGGCGAATACCGGAAGGGTAATGGTAAAAAGCCTCCGGTGGTGGCAATGGATCTACGGAACGTAAAGCGATGTGTGTGGTGTAACTCGTATCGGGATAAACGGGGATATTGGAATGGCCTGCACCGGGGATAAAGGGCGTTCCTGTGTAGTGACCTCCATTATGAGATGGCGTGGGGAAATGCGGTATATTAGAATACACTTGCGTGAGCACAGATTCGTCAAACATGGCGTGCCTTTTTCTCGTTTTTATTATTTGAGAAAAAAAGGCGAAAAAATTTTGTTATTCAGTTAAAAGCAAAAATGGCAGATATTGGGAATCACACGACGTACCGACATAGTGAAGCTGAAAATTATCCCATAAATCCCTCTCCGCAACTCGACAAGGAGATGGGTCTGAAACTCAAAGAAAAGGTCCGGATGTTTATCGATACAGACAATATCATTCGCAAGCTCAAAGAAGCAGCCAAGGAGCAGACACGCAAGAGGAACAAGTTGATGCAGGAAATTCTAGAGTTTATGGAGAACTACAACATCGAGGATCTCAAATCATCTGATGGTGTCAGACTTCGATTCAAACGCACCCAAGTAAAGGAACCTCTCTCTGCAAAAATGATCAAGGAGCGTATGGATCACGAGCTGGAAAAGTATCCTTACAAGAGCAAAGAGGAGATCGAGAAGTGCATTTTTGAACGTGATATGATGGAGAAAAAATGTCTTCGTCGTCTCAAAGCGCGCGAATGATCTAACACATTCTTTTCCTCTGTGATTTATATAAACAAATATCCGAGATGAGTGCTGAACTTTCCAACACAGACATTATTCGTCTCATCATTCAAGAAATGCGCAAGGACAATGATGACTACTTTAAAAGAAAAAACAAGTTCAAGAAGCGCTTTCCCAAATTCTTTGAAGGTATGCCGCAACTCTTTGAAGCAGGTCTTAACAAAGATTTTGACCTCAAATATCTAGATTACATGTTACAAATGTCTGAAACGGTCGAAAGTCAAAAGATGAATACAATGCAAGCATACAAGACCGTGTATGAAAAGCTTCGAAAAGACTATATCGATCCATTGGTTCCTCCTGATCCCAAAATGCTCGAAGAAGCAGAAAAAAACATGTACAAGAATGCTGACAATATGGATCACATTAACCTGGGAACATCTTCACCCAATGACAAGGTGCAGATCGTACAAGAAAAAGGAGAATAAAAAGCAAGTCATACACATCACAACATCAGTTCATTTATGCCTCTTCATCACTATCGCTCATGAACAAACCACTACCATTACCCTTTGCACCACTGGGCTTGATTTCGTACTCTTCATTCAACTCTGTGTCACTCTGTACTGTTCCATCAAAGTCTACAAAGGCAAACTGACCTTCATTACGTGGAATCACGCGCAAATTCATGACACGCCACATGAATCCATACTTGCCGTTCAAAACCCATACTCCACTACACTTGAGAATGGCTGTCACACGCGCATTCTTAAAATCTTCGTCTTGAATCTCGACCTTTTTTCCTTGGTTGTTTTCCACGATGAATCCGCCATTAGGACCATTGCGTTGTAGATTTACCTTGAAGCGGGGTGGGTAGCGCTCATCCACATCGTTTGTTTCTTCCCCGTGATCATCTTTGTGCATGCTCACTTTATAAGGTGGTGTAAAGAAGGCATCCCAATACTCTCGACCAGCCTTCTTTTTGAACCAGCTTGCCGAGTTTTGCGCAGCACAGTCTTTGAGACGATCGGACAAAGCATCGCACACGTTACGAAAGTCTATCACAGACTTGCGTTTACCATCGTTGTCATTCATGGAAAGGGTGATACTCAATGAATCTGGACCATCCTTGTTCTTAAAGGAAGACACACCAAACAGGTTTTCCATCTCAGGAATTTGCCAAGCAAATGGAGATCCATCGTAAGAGCAATATGCCATGTACGATCCCTTGTCCGTCTTCTTCAGATCGGGACTGAAAGAAATTTTATCGACATTGATCTCGGAGGAAATCAGAGCGGTACCTTGCATTTTGGCAGTTGTCTGTATGTGGAATGCACTATTTTATATACATCATTTGTTCTTAAGTTGTTTCAATTTTTTGAGATTCATGCATATTGGCGATTCTTGATCATTTTTCTCTTGCCCCATATTAGCAATACAAATGAATAGTATTATTCTTTTTTTCGTGTTTATGGGAGCCCTTTTGATTATCATAGGATTGTACGAAGAAAAACTGGAGATGGCGAATAAAAACAAAAAAATAGAATATCGGTTTATTCCCCGTACTTATTACGAAGAGCAAATGTCATACGCAAACCTTTTTGACAAAGTAGGGGATATGTTCGATCAACCGGATCCATGGCATGACCGCAATATTTACACGAGCGATAAAGATTCCCGAGAGATGAAGGACAAAAATATGATCTGATATCAATAAAAGTATCTGTAAAACGCTTGCATGAAAAAAGCATCCAGCTATCCAAACTTGGTGGATACCCCCTCCACAAAATATAAAACAACAGGTATGAAGCGGACATCATCTTTGCATAATCTCGGCAGTAATAGTGTGTGTTCGGCACTTCCAACCCCAATACCCCATGAGCATTATGCTCTTTTGCACACAAACATCATTCAAGGAAAAACCTGCATAGAAGAATATCACGCCAACAACTTGAGCCAAAAAGAAAGGGAAAAGGCATTGGCTCTATGCTTATTGACACCACCCGATGTAGAATCTCCCGAACATTTTTCCAAAGACGTCATGCAAAAAGACATACTTCAAAACTCTACATGGTGGAGGAGAAACATATGGAGATATGTGTATTATATCTCCAAGTGGTGGAAATATAAGCTAAATAGATGGTAGTGCATTATTATTTGAATCTCGACAGGAAAGTGTGAAAATTTCATTATATTTCAACTGATACACGAATGGCTTTTGATCTTCTTCAAGGATGATACTAGGGTACCTCCAAAATTCTAAACAATGCCTGATTTCGTTTTTGTAAGAAATGTAAGTACCGTAACGAAAACCTTCTGGAAGGTGAAAATACCTCTTTTGTAATGCATCGCTTTTCGCGTCATCTAAACATGCATATGAATGCTTGAAAAAAGCATATACATGTGCATCTGTGTCTAGTTCGCTCTTTTCAGGACGGATAATGATACTTGTAGGATGCGAGGTGAATGTCATGTAATATGTTGTCACACTTTTTCTGTTTTCTGCATCGTCCGTGTACACATAAATGACATTCATGACACCCGGATTTTGTTTTTGTGATTTGTGTTGGATAAACCACATGATGCTCTACACAAATATTCGACAAAAAAGTCGAGTAAATTTGCCTTCAAGTTTTTGTATCAAGTTTTGGTGAGGTGAAACACCATATCGCCAAAAAGTACCCATTCAAAAAAATTGAAGCCAGGGGGTATGTCAAAAATATACTTAAAGAATTCCTACATTACTACTACATCAAGCAACACAGCACGATGGCTTCCACTGATATCGTCAACCCCTTCACTTTTGATGCCTCCAAGGTCGTCATTGGGGACGCGCGTGCACTCGATGGAGGACGGAAGATTGTGCCTTTGTATTATGGCAAGAATATGTTGAAGTTCCAAACCGCAGAGATGGCCATTCCCTATAGCATTTCTGATTACAATGGCGATGGGCGTTTCAAAATCAACCTCTCTTTCAAAAACATGGAAACTGATCCCAAGATTGCCAAGTTCAAGGAAATGCTAGAAGGGCTTGGGAATGTCATTATCCAAAAGGGTGTGGAAAAGTCTAAGAAATGGTTCAAGGGAAACTTTAATGAGAATATCATTCCGGAGTTTTACAAGTCCCCCATTCACTACGCGATGGAGAAGGATAAGGATGGTAATAAGACAGGTAACATTAATACTCAATATGCACCTACCTTTAGTATTCTGCTTCCCAAGGTCGATGGAAAGTATAACTTCCCTACTTATGATGGAAATCGTCAGCTCATCGATTTAGACAAGATACAGGCCAAAGGTGCGCAAGCCATGGCCATCATCCAGTGCAATGGCATCTATTTGGCAGACCGTGCTTTCGGACCCATTTTAAGGGTAAAGCAACTTTTGGTCAAGGCTCCCACGAGAAAGCCACGTATCGAGAACTACGTGTTCAAGGATGACGTTGATCGGATGGTGAACGAAGGCGAGCAATGTGCTTTTGCAGAAGATGCACAAGATGAAGACGGTAACATCTTTCCGTCGGTGGAATATGATGAAGAGGACGCCGTCAAGAGTGATGGCGATGAAAAAAAAACTTGATCGAATCATATCATCAACTTATGCAACAAATCATGCATGGTCAGCAAGTCTTGACATCTAACGAAAATGCAATTTACGACCTTGTACAAAAAAAAGAAAAACAAGAATCATTGATCAAGATACTGACTAGTCAAAATTGACTACTTTGGGGCCCAAAATCTTATTCTTTGTGACATAACTTTGTGAATCTATCTTGGACTTGTTGATTTCGATAATTTTCTTTCTTTTGGTTTCATTTTTCTTTTGCTTCACCATAGATTGTGAAGTCACAACGGCGTTCTTTTTCGTATTTTTTTCGTCTTGCTTGCGACTGGCGATATTCTTTTGGGTCACAATCATATCCGCTTCGATGATATCTATGTGCGCATCGATGTAATCCAATATACCGATTTGTAATATCCATTTGAAAAAGTTCAGTTGTCCCACTGTTGTCTCGATGGCACTATCTTTATCATAAAAGAATTTGATGCGGTCACGACGCCGAAAAGGGTCAAACTGGTGTTTGGAAAAGGCCTTGAGCTGCTGGCGATAATTCACATACACGTTGACGTATTCTTTTCCTTTATTTAAGGGGATGATGGTGTTGAACTTTTTGGAAAAGTTTGTGACGAACCAATCGATGAGACGCAGGGAAATCTTACTCTCACCTTCGATGATGGGTATTATACGCGTGATGTTGGCCTTGCCATTTTGCTTGTAGAATCTGACCAACGCAATCATCAATAGATCTTTGCCATTTATGCTCGGAGATGAACTTCCAAAGTTTTCGCCATCACTGTTGTATATCGCAGTGGTTCGCACATTCTGATTTTTTTTGTTACTAATCTTGTTACTCATAATTGTGATATTGAGATCCGATGATTTGATATTATTTTCATGTGTACAAGTTCTTTAAGTGTTTTTTTCGTCCAAAAAGCCGGAAAAACACCTCCAGAAACATAAACAAAAATGTCTCGCACTTCTTCTTTTCATCAAACTCAAAATGCTCGCATGATCGAGGAAATTATGAAACCTAATTACCAAACGTATGAACTTGATGAATGTAAAAAATATCGCAATAGAAACTTTGTCATTGTCATCAAAGATAATATCGCTTTTGTCGTGGATAAACGCACACGTCCTTATAACATTCACATGGATATACCTACCGCATTCAACAATATCGTAAAAAAAACGTAAAATGAAATGACTTTCGCAAACAAATGGATAGATAGATATCCATATTTCATAGAAAAATCAAGAAACAAAACCACATTATTTTTTCGTATGTGCATCAGTTATTTGCTTAGATGCTTCCTATTTCAAAGAAACGCCTATTAGAATCATTGTCTATCGTAGAGTTCATCCAGGGTGAGACACCTTCGATTTTAATGATAGGAGGATCGGATCGCAGTTGCATGTTTGGATTTTTCAGAGTTTGACCCACGGTATCCACGCCGAAACGGGCTTCGGGCTGCAAGAAATTCTGATTCATGAGCTCACCTTGTCCAGCAGGATTTACTTGGGCCCACTTGGAGTTGGCGGCATCTTTAGGAAGGAGATCATCAGCGCTTATACGTTCCTTAGGATAGCAATCGGGAGTAAATTGGCGAGGTGTGGGTTCAAAGTTGACGGCCTTGAATTCCTCGTTGTCTAACGTCTCGACCGGTTGCACGCCCGACTGATCGACTTTTTTATCGCCCCCATAGGGTTTCTGGAATTGTACTTGTGCACAGCTCGCAGGATCCATCAGTTTGTGTTCGTCCTGAAGAGAGCCATTTTGCTCGGGTACTTGGGAAAAGTTTGCATGACTATACACGTCATCATTTGTAAAATGTTCTTTGCGATGAGGGCGTCTTCCGCTACCATACATTTCTTCTTCTACAACACCATCATCATCTAGTTTCTTTCCACGTTTAGAACCACTCTTTTTCTTGCATGACCCTTTCTTTTGGTATTTCATGACGAGCATCAAGAGCACAACCAATGCAAACAAGATGATGAGAAATCGCACCCAGAATTCAAAACTCATCTATGGTTTTTAGTATTTACTATTATGTACGATTTTTTTTACGCCAAAGCACACTGTTGGAAAACATTATTCTTTCTTCATAGTCAGATTTTGCAATCGAGACATTTGTTTTTTGTAATCCTCATTGGGTTCGCCCATTTGGTAAGAATTACATGATTTGATGAATTTGACGGTCGCGCGTTTGAGGTGATGTAACTCTTGATCCCGCCGTGTGATTTCTTTCTTGGCTTGCTCGATGACATTGTTGCTTTCTTCAATAAACGACACATAATTATCGTAATCCAGTTCGTTTACACTACCTTGCGTATCACCTCCGTCCAAACTTTCCGTATCTTGATGCTCATGCTTTTGTACGAGCATGCAATTCAAGCTCAATTCCTCGTCTTTTTGATCCCCTTCTTTCTCTGCTGGTAATTCTGGAGATGACACCCCTTCTTCTTTATCTTTTTCTTCCTGTTGTTGTTCTGTATCGTCCCCATCCTTGACCGTCACACCGCGCACTTCGTGGAATCTCATCCATACGGATTTATCTTCATCGCACACGATTTCGTGCAAAGCCAGTACCACGTTTTTAATAGGAGCATTGAAGAGAGGGGAAGATAAAGATCGTAACACTTGCGTATGTACATGAAATTGTCCGGTGTTGGGATGAGGCCCGTGAATCTTGTGGAGCATTTGCGGTACATGCGCAGACTTCATATTGTACTTGACCTTGAGTTTCTTCGCCATACACTTACCCAATCTTTCCAACAGACCGGACCAGCTGTTCGACATTTCGCGATCTACAAGAGAGAATTGAAGAAGCGCAATATCTTGTTCGCCTCGCACGACCTCACCGCGTTCAAATTCGATTTGAATCGGTTTTTTGTCTTGAAAGAAACGGAAGGCGATTTCTTTTCGCTCTTGGTTTTCGATGATTCTCACTTGCAACTTATCGTGATCATTTAGAAACTGCATGTGCGCTTCCACGTTTTGTATTCTCGTCCCACTTTTTTCTACGTCAAGAAACGCACGTGCTCTATACTTTTTGCTTTTTCTTATTCTAAAATAAGGACGTTCATGACGGAAAATATAAACAATAACCCGTTTGTCAAACTTGCTACAAAAAGGGTGTTAAAAATGATATCAGACGAAATTACCAGTCAAGAAACACAGAATCTCATTCGCCAAAAGGTTCTCATGCCTGTCATCCACATGATTTACGGTGAACTCTATCCTTACATTATAGCCATGATCATCACCATCATCTTTATTCTCCTCTTTTCCCTACTGACATTCGTATGCTTATTTCTCAACTTTTTCAAAATCCGCTGAGGTCGACGTGCTTTTTCTTCAATGTGTTGATGGATGTATTGTACAAATACGTAATGATACTTTGTGAAAGCGCATTGACGTTGTACTTGATATCGTAACCTCTTTCGTAAAGAATATCTATAAATCCCATAATGTCGCATAAGATTTCTTCGATGTCCTCTTCATAAATCGCCAGCCATTCTTCTAGAGAAAGTCGCTGGCCCGCATGGGGCCAAACAGGTACGATCGGTACCAATGGAAGAGGCGAGACCCGGTCTATTTCCACTTCTTTTGGTTCGACGTGGCATCTCAGACGCTGATAGGAGTTGCCCGATGTGTGGGGTGTTTTGCGCAAGACTAACATACTATACTGACCGTAATACGCAAGATTCGGTTGTTGTTGTTTTGTTTATCATTCGTCACTTGTCTTTATATATGTTTTTCCGTGAAAAAATACTTAAGGACGACGCTCATATACAAATTATATCAAAAAGAAAACGCCATCACCATCTACACCTCTCCGTCAGCAAGAATGAGCACCACTTACAAATCCATCACCACCCTTTGCCCAAGATCCTGTCAGACACAAGAGAATACGCAAGACACGGATGAAAGCCTCGACGCATGCTTGAATGCACTCGAGTTAAATCACAAAGAACAAAAGGTACGCAATGAAAAGGAAAAAGCATATTATCCTAACAAAGAACGCACCTTCCTTTTCGATGAACTCTTTGATGACCTCATAGATAAATACGTAGATGACGGTTTCCTCACCAAAAACAACAGGTCAGGCTTCTTCCGCGCGCTCCTACCATCCATGAAGATCGAAAAAAAGAAACACACATATGATGACACGAACAAACCGAGCGACGGTGAGCTGGAAGACTAGACTCCACGATGACGACACGTTTTAAACATATCTTCTTCTTTTTTTATGATTTGACAGAGTTCCTTGTCGATATCCTCATCATACCCACATTTTAAATTCTTGTACATAGAGACCAACTTCGTCAAGTACACCGCTTGGTTTCCATCCTCTTGTCGCCCTTCTTTCAAGATGTGGACCAATGACCACATTTCAGCGGGGGACATTTTTTCCGCGTGGGTTTGGTTTGTGATATGAAGATCCCCCTTGTATTCCAGGGCGCCATTTTTCACAGGAATGATTTCTACGCCGATTAGGGGGATAAAGCGATCCATTTCCGAATTATATAAAATTATGATAAATTATAAACTTATATATAAATCGTAGAATGTCCTCGTCAATTTTTTCGAAAAACGCACAACTGCATGAAACCGTTCTTCCTCACACCTTGTTCACGGTGGATGTCTCACAAGTCTTGGGCAAGGAATACGTACCAGTTGTCAATGATCTTGTGCGATTCTTACTCATACAAATAGGCATTCAGTTTATGCTCTTCATTTCTGATCCTCAGAACATCCCTTTTTTCTCTCCAGAGTTCATCGTGCTTATCGTATTTCTCACCGTGAGTGTCTTGTTTTATTGGCTCATTTTCTGCAAAATCGTTTCTTTTACATAGAAAAGAACTCTAAACTTTATGACGACCAAAATCCGTAAATTTATTCTGGGTCGTGCATTTGTCGAAAAAGAGGCACAAATCAACTCGTGTCAGCAGCCTCTTGAAAAGTGTCGTATGCGTGATGCCATCCTGTATTTTCTTACATGTTCACATGAAAATGAAAACCAGTCTAATCTCGAGACAATTCGAGGAAAAGCCGAAGATGCATTGCTTCATGATTTAGAAATTTTCCATTCCTATAGCCATTCACGGGAAGGTACGCTGGCATGCTCGTGGGATGAACAGACGACGTTATGTGCTTCTTCCTTTTACATCGACAAAATCCTTTTGTGTATTTGTTCATCCGTACAGCAGATCCATCACCGACAATCTATATTCAAATCTCTGTACGCAAAAGATTCGACATTGCAACCCATTTGGAAGGTACTCGCGGATCACGAAGAATCGCTGGCCTGGCTCATAGAGTGTAAGCAAAAACACCCCGATACAAATTCCCTACATGACATGGCATTTTTGCAAAATCATCTTTTGACATGGTTGAACAACAAGGGTACCTTTTTGACCACGTACAACATATACCGTATTCTTATTTCTCCCCTCATAGGATTTTTAACACCGGTCATGTACGTCATACTGCCTTTTCTCTTTCTCCGCTTTTATTTCAAGATTCCGTTTTCCTTTACGGATTTCATCAAATTATACACCAACCTTTTGTTCGATACCTCCGTACAAGATGCTCTATTTGGCTCCACGATCACACAATTCCAACGCTATTCTCTCCTTCTGAGTATCTTATTTTATTTCCAGGG
>Ga0102930_1000220_pt1 | contig 18961 bp, 19 predicted proteins | sample SalPon1_B_H2O_MG_FD_84514 | JGI IMG/M metagenome (GOLD analysis project Ga0102930, IMG submission 84514) | Salt pond water microbial communities from South San Francisco under conditions of wetland restoration - Salt Pond MetaG R1_B_H2O_MG | ecosystem: Environmental > Aquatic > Non-marine Saline... | reverse complement strand
GATCTAGCATGTGCGCGCTGTCGCCGTCGTCCGGGACTTACCGCCCCCCGACTCGCAACAAGAACGGCCGGTGACCCGCCCCGCGAGGGGACGCGTCGACCGGCCGCGCCAGGGCGTGCGGGCGGACGAGCGCCGACCCGTCACCGACCTTATTCCTGCTCGTGGCGGGCGATCGAGTCCTCGATCTCCTTGCAGGCGGCCGCCTTGTCGGCGAAGCCCTTGCACTCGACCCACTTGCCCGGCTCCAGGGCCTTGTACTGCTCGAAGAAATGCTGGATCTGCTCGAGCAGGAAGCCCGGCAGGTCCTCGACCTTCTCGACGTCGTGGTAGTGCGGGGTGAGCTTGTCGTGCGGCACGGCGATGATCTTGGCATCGATACCCGACTCGTCGGTCATCTCCAGCATGCCCAGCGGACGGGCACGGATCACGGAGCCCGGCTGCAGCGGCAGCGGCGCGACCAGCATCACGTCGACCGGGTCGCCGTCGTCGGAGAGCGTCTGCGGGATGAAACCGTAGTTGGTCGGGTAGTACATCGAGGTCGCCATGAAGCGGTCGACCAGCAGCGCGCCCGAGTCCTTGTCGAGCTCGTACTTGACCGGCACGCCCTGCACCGGGATCTCGATGACGACGTTGATGTCTTCCGGCGGGTTCTTGCCGGCGGAGATTTTCGACAGATCCATGAAATCAGCCTCGATTGATTGCGTGTCGATTTGAACGGATGAAAACGGCGATGTCGCGGCAAGCGTGAGGAAAGCCGCAACGTTTCCGATATGATACCGTTTTTCGCCGCTCGACCGGAGCCCCGGTCACTCATTCGGTCGGCAAAACCCACGGCTATCAAGATCAAGACACACCATGCGAATCGTACTTTTGGGCGCCCCCGGTTCGGGCAAGGGCACGCAGGCGGCACAGCTGGTCGAGCACTACCAGGTCCCGCAGATCTCCACCGGCGACCTGCTGCGCGCGGCGGTCGCCGCGGGCACCGAGCTCGGGCTCAAGGCCAAGGCGGCAATGGACGAGGGCCAGCTGGTCAGCGACTACATCGTGCTGGGGATGATCCGCGAGCGACTGGCACAGCCGGACACCCAGCGCGGCTTCATCCTCGACGGCTTCCCGCGCAACATCGCCCAGGCCGAGGCACTGGACACGATGCTCGAGGAGCTCGAGCGCCCGCTGGAGCTCGGCATCCTGCTGGACGTGCCGCTCGACAAGCTGATGAAGCGCCTGACCGGCCGCATGACCTGCAAGGAATGCGGGGCGGTGTTCAATCGCTACACCAACCCGCCGGGCAAGGACCATCAGTGCGACAACTGCGAACACGAACTGGTTCAGCGCAACGACGACAACGAGGAAACCGTGCGTCGCCGCCTCGAGGTCTTTCAAGAACAGACCGCCCCGCTGGTGGAATACTACGAGCGTGACGGTCGCCTGGCGCGGATCGACGGCGAACGGGAGATCGACCAGATCGCGGCCGACTTCCGCGAGATCCTCGACCCGATCGCACCATCCGATTCCTGAGTCGCGCACGATGCGGTCAGGGACGACACGCAAGCCGCTGGCAGCGGCCGTCGCCACCGCGCTGGGGCTGATCCCGGCGGTGGTCGCGCTGCCGCCGAGCGACGCGCGCGCCGCGGGCGGCTCCGAGTACGCGCTCTGCCCGGCGTTCGGCCCCGAGCGCCCGGCGTACACGCCCCTGCCCGCAGGCGCCCCCGGTCAGGCCGCGGCCGACCGCGCCGAGTACGGCCGTGACGGCACCGTCACGCTCTCGGGCGATGCCGTGATCGACGAGCCCGGCCGCCGGGTCCGCGGCGAGGAATTGGTCTATCGACAGCGCGAGGCGATCGTCACCGGCCAAGGCGGGATCTGGCTGCAGAACGCCGATCTCGCGGTGCAGGCCGAGGCCGGCGAGCTCAATCTGGATACCGACGCCGGCCGACTGGAGCGCGCCCGTTACTGGATCGAAAGCCGCCACCTGTCCGGGGTGGCCGACCGCATCGTCCAGCGCGACCGCGAACGCTACCAACTCGATGGGGCGACGTTCTCCTCCTGCCCGACCGGCCAGCGTGACTGGGAGTTCCGCGCCGAGGAGATCGCGCTCGACCGGGCAAGCGGTCGCGGCGAGGCCTGGCACACCACGCTCCACGCCGGCGGCGTGCCGGTGTTCTATGCCCCGTATGTCACCTTCCCGATCGACGACCGGCGCCAGAGCGGCTTTCTCTACCCGACCCTGGGCAGCAGCAGCGAGGGCGGCTTCGAGTACGCCCAGCCCTATTACTGGAACATCGCGCCCAACCTCGATGCCACGCTCACCCCGACGCTGATGACCCGACGCGGCCTCGGCCTCGGCGGCCAGGTGCGCTGGCTGCACCAGTTCGGCGACGAGGACCTGGGCCGGGACCAGCTCGACTTCTTCTACCTGCCGGACGACCGCGTCGATGGCGGCTCGCGCTGGTCGCTCAGCCTCGACAGCCAGGGGCGGATCAACCCGGACCTCGACTACCGCCTCGACATCAACCGGGTCTCGGACGACCAGGTCCTGCAGGACTTTTCCACCAACCTCGACCAGTCGACCACCAGCCATCTGAGGAGCGACCTGCGCCTCGACGGCCGCGCCGGCGGCTGGAATCTCGGCCTGACGGCCCGTCAGTGGCAGACGATCAACCCGGATATCCGCGAGCGGCAGCATCCCTACCGGATCATGCCGCGCCTGACGGCGAGCAACCGCTTCGGTCTCGGCCAGTGGGGCGAACACCTCGCCCCGCAATTGGGAGTGCGTGCCGACCTGACCCGCTTTGCACACCCCTCCGACCGTCGGGTGACGGGGGATCGCGCCCACGCCCACCTCGCACTCGGACAGACGTTCTCCGATACCTGGTACCGGCTGACGCCCGAGGTGGCCCTGGACGCGACCAGCTATCGGCTCGACGGGCAGCAGGCCCCCGACGCCGACCGCTACGACGACAGCGCCTCCCGGGTGGTGCCACTGACCAGCCTCGACGGCCGCCTGTTCCTCGAGCGCGCCTACGGCGAGACCGGTCGCTACCGCGCCCTGCTCGAGCCGCGGCTCTACTACCTCTACGTCCCCTACAGGGACCAGGACGACATCCCGGTCTTCGACACCGGCCTGACCACGCTTAGCTACAGCGAACTGTTCCGCCCCAACCGCTTCTCCGGCGGCGACCGGGTGGCCGATGAGAACGCGCTGAGCTACGGCCTGTCTTGGTCGTTACTCGACACCCACCAAGGCACCGTTCCGCTGTCGCTGCGCGTCGCCCAGCGCTATCGCTTCGAGGACTCCGAGACGACGATTCCCAATCGGCCGGAGACCTACAAAGAAGCAGGCGGCTCGACCGTGCTGGCCGAGGTCTACAGCGATGTCACCCGGCACTGGAACGGCTCGTTTACCGCCGAGTACGACACCGACCGCGAAGTGATCGCCCGCTCGCAGACCCGCCTGGGCTACCGCGGCGAGGACAATCACATCTTCAACCTCTCCTGGTACACCCGCGAGGGCATCGAGAGCGACCCCAATGACGACGACTACCGCCAGGGGGATGTTTCCTTCGCCTGGCCGCTGAACGACCGCTGGTCGATGCTCGGCCGGGTCGGCTACGACTTCGAGTCCGAACAGGTGGTCCAGTCCCTGCTCGGCGTGGGCTACGAATCCTGCTGCTGGTCGGCACGACTGGCCCTCAAGCGCTACATCGTCCGGCCGGATGTCGGCAGCGGCCTGGGCGACGACGCGGAATACTCCAACGCCGTGGTCTTCCAGATCGAGCTCAAGGGTCTGGGCGGCGTCGGCGGGGACAGCCTGCGCAACGACATCCTCGGCTTTCGCCCCTGACCCGATCCGCGGCGCGGATACGTTATGATCGCCCCGTTCGCCCATTCGCACCTGTCGCAACAGCGAGTAGATCCATGCCTTTCCTGCACGCCATGACTTCCCGTCGACCGACGACCCTGCTGGCCGCCCTGTTGCTGGCCTTAGTCCCGCTGAGCCAGCCGGCGGCGCAAAGCCAGCCGGCCACCGGCGAGACCCGCGGAATGGAAGGTTTCCAGCCGCTCGACCGCATCCTGGCCGTCGTCAACGAACGCGTGATCACGCAGCGCGAACTGGAGGCCGAGGTCGGTCAGCTCGGCGGCCAGGTCGATCTGGCCTCGATGGGGCCGAACGAACGCCAGCGCCTGGCCGCACGCGTCCTCGACCGGATGATCACCGAGGCGGCGATGCTCGAACGGGCGCGGAAGATCGGCATCCAGATTGACGACACCCGCCTGAACCAGGCGCTGGGCGGCATCGCCGCGCGCAACGGCATGAACCTCTCCCAGCTCCGCCAGGCGGTCATCCGCCAGGGCCAGGACTGGGCGGCGTTCCGCGACAACATCCGCCAGCAGATGATCATCGAGGAGCTGCAGAAGCGCGAGGTCTACAGCCAGATCAACGTCTCCGACCGGGACATCGACGAATACATCGAGCAGCGCACGGGCGCGCCGGCGGAACAGACCGAATACCGGCTGGCGCAGATCCTCGTCTCGGTACCGGAAAACGCCTCGCCGCAGGCAATCGAGGCGGCACGCGAGCGCGCCGAGGCGATCCGGGACGAACTGCGTGACGGGGCCGACTTCGCCCGGGTCTCCGCCGAGCGGTCGGATGCGCTGAATGCCGAGGAAGGCGGCGGTCTCGGCTGGCGCGAGCCGGCGCGCATCCCGTCGCTGTTCCTGCCGGTGGTCCGCGAGATGCAGGCCGGCGAGATCAGCGACATCATCCGCAGCCCCAACGGCTTCCACCTGGTCAAGGTGGTCGACACCCGCACCAGCACCGGCGGGACGGACGTGACCCAGTACCGCGCCGAGCACGTGCTGCTGCGCCCGCAGAGCAACCGTGACCCGGCCGAAACCCGCGCACTGGCCGAAACCCTGCGCGAGCGCGTCGCCGCCGGCGAGGTGACCCTGGCCGCGATCGCCCGCAAGTACTCCGACGACCCGGGCTCGGCCCAGCGCGGCGGCGATCTCGGCTGGGTCAACCCCGACGAGATGGTGCCCGCCTTCGCCCGCACGCTCGCATCCACGCCGGTGGGCGAACTCAGCCCGGTCTTCCAGAGCGAGTTCGGCTTCCACTTCCTGCGGGTCAACGACACCCGCCGCCAGCAGGTCTCCGGCGAATCCCTGCGCCAGCAGGCCCGCAACGCCATCGGCGAGCGTCGTGCCGACGAGGAACTGACCAAGTACATCCGTCGCCTGCGCTCAGAGGCGTATATCGAGAACCGCCTGACCGGCACCGTCAGCGACGCCCGTGGCCAGCGTGCGCTTGGTCGTCAGTAGCGGCGAACCGGCCGGCATCGGCCCGGATCTGCTGCTGGCGATCGCCGCCGACACGGGCTTCCGTCCGCCGGGCGAGCTGGTGGTGCTGGGCGACCGCGACGTGTTTTCCGCTCGGGCCGAGCGGCTCGGCCTGCCGTTCGACTGGGCGCCGGCCGACGCGAGCACCCTCGCGGGTCCCGGCTTTCGCTTCCATCACCTGCCCACCCCCGTGCCGGTCACGCCCGGTCGCCTCGACCCGGCCAACGCGCGCCACGTGCTCGAGATGCTCGATCATGCCGCCGACGGCTGCCATGCCGGACGCTACGACGGACTGGTCACCGCCCCGCTGCACAAGGGAGTGATCAACGATGCCGGGATCGCCTTCACCGGCCACACCGAGTACCTCGCCGACCGCGTCGGGGGGACGCCGGTGATGATGCTGGTGGCGGGCACCCTGCGGGTCGCGCTGGCGACCACCCACCTGCCGCTGGCCCGGGTGCCGGGCGCGATCGACGGCGAGACCCTGTCCACCGTGATCGAGACGCTCAACGCGGCCATGGTCGAGTGGCTCGACAAGTCGCAGCCGCGCCTGCTGGTGGCGGGGCTCAACCCCCACGCCGGCGAGTCGGGCCACCTCGGCGACGAGGAGATCCGCGTGATCGGACCGACGCTCGAGGCGCTGCGTGCCCGCGGCATCCAGGCGATCGGCCCGTTGCCCGCCGACACCCTGTTCACGCCACGGCACCTCGACGGCGCGGACGCGGTGCTCGCCATGTACCACGACCAGGGTCTGCCGGTGCTCAAGTACGCCGGCTTCGGCCGCGCGGTCAACGTCACCCTGGGCCTGCCGATCGTGCGCACCTCCGTCGACCACGGCACGGCACTGGACCTGGCCGGATCGGGACGGGCGGAACACGGCTCGCTCGCCGCCGCGATCGACCTGGCCGCCGAACTGGCCCAGCGCAAGGCGGCCTGATGGCGGGACGCGGCATCCAGGACGGGCACCGGGCGCGCAAGCGCTTCGGCCAGAATTTCCTGGTCGACCCGGGCGTGATCGCGCGCATCCTCGCGGCGATTCCGCACAAGGGCGAACTGGTCGAGATCGGCCCCGGCCTCGGCGCGCTCACCCTGCCCCTGGCCGGCCGTGGCGACCGGGTCGTCGCGATCGAGCTCGACCGCGACGTGATCACCCGCCTTCGGGTCAAGGCCGACGCCGAAGGGGCCGGCCCGAGGGTCGAAATCGTCCCGCAGGACGCCCTGCGGCTCGACCTCGCGGCACTGGCGGAAACGAGCGCACTCACGCCCCCGCTGACGATCGTCGGCAACCTGCCCTACAACATCGCCACCGCGCTGATCACCCGGCTGCTCGCCCAGGCGGAACGGATCGACGAGATGGTGTTCATGGTGCAAAAGGAGGTGGCCGACCGGTTGGCCGCCGCGCCCGGGGACTCGGCCTACTCGCGCCTGAGCGTGCTGGTCTCCGCCCAGGCGGAGGTCGAGCACCTGTTCGACGTGCCGCCCGGCGCCTTCAACCCTCCCCCCAAGGTCGACTCGAGCATCATCCGGCTCACCCCTCGCCGCGAGCCGCTGATCCCGGCAGCGGACTGGCCGCGTTTCGAGCGGCTGGTCACCGCCGCGTTCACCCAGCGACGCAAGACGCTGCGCAACAACTTGAAACCCCTGATGCCAGCGTCAACAATTGAGGCGTCGGGGATCGACCCGTCGCTGCGCGCCCAGGCCCTGGACATCCCGGCCTTCCTGACGCTGGCCCGATTGCTCGATCCGACCGACTGACGCCCGGCATGACCGGCGCGACCACGCGCAGCCCGGCTGGGCTGCCGTGACCACTGACACCAGCAACCTACGGGACGGCCATGTCCGCCAACGCCGAATTCCATACGAGCGAGCACCCGGAGGCGACGTTCGCCGCCTGCGCCGACTGGCTGGTCGATCGCCTCGGGGCGGCGATCCGCGCGCGCGGGGTGGCGCGGATCGCCCTGGCCGGGGGCAGCACCCCCCGCCGGCTCTACCAGCTGCTGGCCGAGCGGTACCGGGAGGCGCTGGAATGGCCGCGGGTGGAGTTCTATTTCGGCGACGAGCGCAACGTGCCGCTCGACCATTCGGACAGCAACTTCCGCATGGCGAGACTGGCGCTGTTCGAGCCCCTCGGCATCCAGCCCCACCGCGTCTTCCCGATGATCTCCGATCAGCAACGCGACCCGGAGCGCGACGCGGAGGCCTACGAGCAACTCCTGCGGCGCTGGACGGCGGGCAGGGTGCCCCGCTTCGACGTCACGCTGCTCGGCCTCGGCAGTGACGGCCACTTCGCCTCGCTGTTTCCCGACACGGCCGCCGTGACCGAGCGCGAGCGCCTGGCGGTGGTCAATCCGGTGGCCAAGCTGCACGGTCATCGGCTCACACTGACCTTCCCGGTGTTCGAGGCCGCCCGCGACGTGGTGTTCCTCGTGACCGGTGCGGACAAGCAGACGGCACTGACGCGGGTCCGCGAGGGGCGCGACGAGCTGCCCGCCGAACGGCTGGCGAGCACGCGCCCCACTTCGTGGTTCGTCGACCAGGCCGCCTTGGGTTCGGCATGATGCCGGTGACCTCCAGGCTCGCCGAGCATATCCGCATCCGCCCCCGCGCCGTGTTCGTCACCGAACACAGCGACCCGGCGGCCCAACGCTTCGCCTTCGGCTACGAGGTGGTGATCGAGAACGAGGGCGACCGCGCCGTCACGCTGACCGACCGTCACTGGGTGATCGACCACGGCAACGGCTGCATCAAGGAGGTCCGAGGCGACGGGGTGGTCGGGCAGCAACCGCGCATCCTGCCCGGTGACCGCTACGCCTACCGGTCCGGTGCGGTGATCGAGTCCCCCGCCGGTCGCATGCGCGGCGATTACGGCTTCATCAGCGACGCCGGCGAGACCTTCCGCGTGACCATCCCCGAGTTCGACCTGGTGGCCCCCGCCGCCTTCCGCCACATCCACTGACCGGCGCCGGCGGCATGCCGGAACATGTCACCGTCACCCGAATCCGGTTTGGGTGCTAGCATCCCCTTTTTCCACGCAATCCACGGACCCCGCAAACCGCATGGCCACGTACGCGATCGGTGACCTTCAAGGCTGCCTCGACCCCCTCGAAGCCCTGCTCGAACGGATACACTTCGATCCGGCCGAGGACCGCATCTGGTTCGTCGGCGACCTGGTCAATCGCGGCCCGCAGTCGCTCGAGGCGCTGCGGTTCGTGCGCGAGCTCGGCGATCGGGCCGTGACGGTGCTGGGCAACCACGACGTTCACCTGCTCGGCTGCCACTTCGGCACCCGCCGGATGCGCGGCCGCGACACGCTCGAACCCATCCTGAACGCCGACGACGGCGCCGAGCTGATCGACTGGCTGCAGCGTCGACCACTGCTCCACCACGACGCCTCGCTCGGCTGGACCCTGGTGCATGCCGGGATCCACCCGCACTGGACGCTGGATCAGGCCCGGCAGGCGGCTCGCGAGACCGAGGAGGCCATGCAGGGCGAGCACCCCGAGACGTTCTTCGCCGGGATCTTCGGCAACCAGAGCGATCACCCCGACGAGACCCCGACACCGCTCGACCGGCAGCGCTTCGCGATCAACGTGTTCACGCGCATGCGCTACTGCCATGCCGACGGGCGCCTCGACTTCGACGAAAAGCGCCCGCCGGCCGACGCGGCCCCCGGGCTGGCGCCCTGGTTCGCCCTGCCCGACCGGCCGATGGCCGACCACCGGATCGTGTTCGGTCACTGGTCGACCCTGGGGCCAGCCGAACCGCGAGCCAATGCCTGGGGGATCGACCAGGGGTGCCTCTGGGGACACCGGCTGACCGCCCTGCGGCTGGAGGACGAGGCGCTGTTCGCCGTCGACTGCCCGGGTGCCTGCACGCCGCGCCAGGGATGAGGTCGCCGTTCTCGCCCACCAGCCGGGAGCACGGCCATGCTTAGCATGGTGTTTTCGGTGCAATCGCTGCTCGCCGGCATGGGCGTGCTGCTGGCCGGCTCCGGTCTGCTGGCCACACTGCTGGGGCTGCGCGCCGCCGAGGAAGGGTTCTCCGACGGCACCATCGGCCTGGTCATGTCGGCCTTCTACGTCGGCTACGTGCTGGGCACTATCACCATTCCCGCCATCATCCGACGGGTCGGTCATATCCGCACCTTCGCCGCACTGGCGGCGATTTCCTCGGCGGCCGCCATCATCCACGGCCTGTGGGTCGATCCCTGGGTGTGGATGGGGTTGCGACTGGTCAACGGCGTGACGCTGCTGGGCCTGTACATGGTGATCGAGAGCTGGATCAACGAGAAGGTCACCAGCCACCGCGGCCAGGTCTTCGGCGTCTACATGATGATCAGCCTGTTCGCCTACGGGGCGGGCCAGTTCCTGATCGGCCTGTACGGGCCGATGGACGTGTCGACCTTCGCCATCGTCGGCCTGCTGTTCTCGCTGGGCCTCGTGCCGGTGGCGCTGACCCGCGTGAGCCAGCCGCCGCCGATGGAAACGGCCCGACTGCCGCTCCGCGAGCTGTTCCGGCTGGCCCCCACCGGCGTGATCGGCGCGGCGGTCTCGGGGACCATCACCGGCACCATCTACGGCATGGCCGCCGTGTATGCCAATCGTGTCGGGCTGCCCGACACGCAGGTGGCCACCTTCGTGGCCGCGATCATCGTGGGCGGCGGGTTGCTGCAGTGGCCCATCGGCCGCCTGTCCGACGGGCGCGATCGCCGCTACGTGCTGATCGTGATCTCGGCCATCGGCGGCGCCTTCTCCGTCCTCCTGGCCCTGCAGGACTGGTTCCCCGGCTGGAGCCTGTTCGCCCTGGCGCTGGTATTCGGCGGTTTCTCGTTCTCGCTCTACGCGATCAGTGTCGCGCAGACCAACGACCGGCTCTCCAGCGACCAGGTACTCGAGGGCACGCGCGGACTGCTCATGGTCAACGGCGCCGGCTCGGTGGTCGGTCCGATGATCTCGGGCCTGGCGATAGGCTGGTTCGGCGCCACCGGCTTCCCGCTGTTCGTCCTCGCCGCCCTGCTCGCCATGATCGTGCTGATCTTCTGGCGCATCCTGATCGACGAGCCGGTGCCGGACGCCGAGCGCGGCGACTACGTCTTCACGTACCGCACCTCGGCGGCCGGTGCGGAACTCGACCCGCGCTCGGGCGAGAACGATGCCGCCCAGGCGCCATCGGAGCACGTCAGCACCGCCGAGCCGCCCATCTACGAGACCGACCCCGCCTGGGAGGACTACCGGGGTCCGCGCGGGGCGATCGACGAACCCGAGGGCGGGGACGTCACTCGTCCGCCTGAGCCCGGGGCGCGGCGAGACGACGCCTGATGCGGCGCATCACCCAGCCGAGCAGCGGCACGCGCTCGTAGAGCTGGGAGGCGGGGTCCCAGTAGTCAACGTGCTCGGCGACCCGGCCGTCGGCCGACAGGGTCAGTTCCGACATCCCCTCGATCACCACGCCGTCAACGCGCTCCTCGCAGGTCATGCGCCAGCGCAGCAGGGCCCTGTGGCCGTCGACCGCGCGTGCCGCGACGGCAAAGCGCATCCCCGGACACTGCCGGAACCCGTGGGCGAACACCGAGCGGATGGCGGCGATGCCGCGAACCTCGTTGAACGGATCGACAAAGCGGGCCTCGGGGCTCAGCACGGTGTCGAGGGTCTCGAGATTGTCGGCTCGCAGCCCTTCCATCACGGCCACGTAGCGTTCGACCGCCGCCCCCGGATTGACCCCACGGCCGGGCACGCTCACGCCTGCGGCTCCTTGAGCATCCGCCGGGTGAGGCGGAAATACAGCCCGTAGGGCAGGATGCGCAGGAGCTTCATCACCCAGCCGAAACCGCGAGGCGCGAGGATCTCGAAGCCGCCGCGGGCCAGGCCGTCGACGATCAGCTCCGCGGCACGCTCCGGCTCGATCCGCCCCGGCATGGCGAAGTCGTTCTTGTCGGTCAGGCGCGTGCGCACGAAGCCGGGGTTGATCACCCGGATCGAGACGCCGCCCCGTTCCAGTTCGGGGCGCAGTGATTCGGCGAGATTGATCATGGCCGCCTTGCTCGCCCCGTAGGGCGCGGCGTAAGGCAGGCCCCGGTAACCGGCCACGCTCGCCGTCAGCACGATCTCGCCCCGCCCGCGGCCGAGAAACAGGTCGCGCACCGCCTCGATGCCGTTGACCGCCCCGAGAAAGTTGACACGCATCAGACGCTCGAACAGCGCGGGATCGAAGTCCGCGAGCCCCATCGGCTCGTAGTCGCCAGCGTTTAGGATGATCGAGTCCGGCGCGCCCCATGCCTCGACCAGGCGATCGCGGGCCTCGATCAGGCTGTCGAGGCGGGTGACGTCCACCGCCAGCGCCATCACGCGATCCGGGTCGCGGGCGGCCCGCTCCTCGAGCCGCTCCCGGCCCCGGGCGGAGATGGCGACCCGGTGGCCGCGCGCGACCAGCTGGTCGACCATCGCCGCGCCGATGCCGCTGCTCGCGCCGACCAGCCAGTAGATGCGTCTCGATGTCCCGCCGTTCGTCTTCATTGCATCCCTCCCGTCGGGGTTGCCGGTTCGGCCTTCGCCACCAGACTAGCTCAGGACTGCTACAATATCGATGCACAACTTGTACATAATCCGACCCGTCGCAGGTGGCGCTTTGTCCACGACCGAACCCAACCAGACCGACAGCGAAAGCCGAGCCCTTTTGCCCATTCGTTCGGTATCGCAGATCACCGGCGTCAACCCGATCACCCTGCGCGCCTGGGAGCGTCGCTACGACCTGATTCGCCCGACGCGCACCCCTGCCGGACACCGGCTCTACAGCCAGCAGGACATCCGCACCATCCAGCGCATCCAGGAGCTCGCCGAGAGCGGCATGGGCTTCGCGCAGATCGCCGTGGTGCTGGAACAGGAAGACCAGGAACCCGCGCCAGCGCCGCTGGAGGCATCTGCCACCATTCCGGTGCAGGTGCCGCCGCGCTCGCTGCTCGACCGCGTCATTCGGGCCGCCATCGAGCTCGACCCGGTCGAACTGCGCGCCGCCGAGGCCACCGCGCTGATGTGGCTGACCCCCGAGGACTACCTGCGTGACGTCCTGATCGAGGCACTGGCCCAGCTCGAGGCCCGCACCGCCTGGCCGGATCGCGACCTCGGGCTGATCTGGCTGTCGGAATACGCCAAGGGCCGGGCCGACTGGGTCGCGGACGCCCCGGGCCATGCCGCCACGCCGGTGGTCGTGGTTGACAACCGGGTTCCCGGCCGCCCCTTCTCCGCGGGCGGACTGCGCCTGTTCGCCGCGCTGCACGACGATCGCTTCCACGTCCGGCTGCTGCCGACCGGTCTGAGCGAGGCGCAACGGGAACAGATGGTGCGCCGCTGGGATGCCCAGGCCTGGATTCGTCTGGGCACCGGCGACAGCCCGCGCCCCAACGCCAAGCGCGCCGGGGCCAGCGTGTTCTGGTGCGACCTCCCTCTCCTCGAGCCGCGCGACGGGGAAGAAGCGACCAATTTCATGCAGCGCTGGCGCCAGGTCATCGAGGACGACATCCAGCTCTGTCGCGAGCAGGTCGCTCAGGCCATGGGCCTGGCCGAGAGGTCACGTGAGCCGACCCGGCACTGACACGTCCCGCCGGACCTGTAGCGACAACCCCGACTGTGTCACAATGCTGGCATCCACCCAGCCCCACAGGAGATCCAGACCTCGATGCTGGATGCGAATCTGCTCAAGAAGGCGGTGAACGCCTCCACGGACGGGATCGTGATTGCCGAGCAGGAAGGCTCGGACAACATACTGATCTACGCCAATCGGGCCTTCGGGGAGCTCACGGGCTACTCGGAGGAGGACACCCTGTACCAGGACTGTCGCTTCCTGCAGAGCGATGACCGCGACCAGGCGGCGCTGGCCGAGATACGGGAAGCGATCCGGCGCGGCGAGACCTCGCGCGTGGTGCTGCGCAACTATCGCAAGGACGGCAGCCTGTTCTGGAACGAGCTGTCGATCACCCCCGTCTTCAACGACGACGACCACCTCACCTACTTCATCGGCATCCAGCGCGACGTGACCGAACTGGTGCACATGCGCGAGGAAAACGAGCGCCTGCGCCAGCGAGTGGCCGAACTCAAATCGCGGCTGGGCGATGGGTCAGGAGGGCAGACCCAGGGGTGACCGGCTTGTCAGGAACCGGGCAAGCGGGCATGCTTTGCGCAAGCCACGCGCCCTGTGGGGGCGGGATAAGAGTACACGGACGCGACAACGCACAGGCGGATCGATGAGCGCACCCCCCGTCAATGGATTGCTGAGCGCGCTGGTCAAGGCGGACGCCCTGACCAGCGAGCAGGCGCACGACCTCCAATCGAAGGCCGAGAAGAGCGGTGATTCGCTCCTCAACACCCTGCTCGCCGAGGGCGTCTCCGCGAGCACGATCGCCGAGGTCGGCGCCAAGCGCTTCGGCCTGCCGCTGGTGGACCTCGACGCGATCGACACCAGCGACCTGCCCCTCAACCTGGTCCCCGAAAAGGTCCTGCAGGCCAACAACGCCCTGCCGCTGTTCAAGCGCGGCCGCCGCCTGACCGTCGCGGTCGCCGACCCCTCCGATACCGGCGCCCTCGACGGCTTCCGCTTCTCCACCAACATGGCGATCGAGGCGGTGGTGGCCGAGGCGCCCAAGATCTCGCGCCTGCTCGAGGACGCCCTGAGCGACAGCATGGACGCGCTCGGCGGTGAGCTCGACGACGACCTGGCCAACGTCGAGTTCGAGAAGGAAGAGGAGGACGTGCACGACGTCGAGGACTCCTCGATCCAGGACGACGTCGTGGTGAAGTTCGTCACCAAGCTCCTCACGGACGCCATCCGCAAGGGCGCCTCGGACATTCACATCGAGCCCTACGAAAAGCAGTTCCGGGTGCGCTTCCGCATCGACGGCATGCTCACCGAGAGCGCCAAGCCGCCGGCCAACCTCGCCGACCGCATCATCGCGCGGGTCAAGGTGATGAGCCGCATGGACATTTCCGAGCGCCGCATCCCCCAGGACGGCCGGATCAAGCTCAAGCTGTCGAAAAAGCGCTCGATCGACTTCCGTGTCAACACATGCCCGACCCTGTTCGGCGAGAAGGTGGTGCTGCGTATCCTCGACCCGTCCAGCGCGCAACTCGGCATCGACCAGCTGGGCTACGAGCCGGAGCAGAAAAAGCTCTACATGGACGCGCTCGACAAGCCCTACGGCATGATCCTGGTCACCGGCCCCACCGGCTCGGGCAAGACGGTCTCGCTGTATACCGGCCTGAACATCCTCAATTCGGGCGACCGCAACATCTCGACCGCCGAGGACCCGGCGGAAATCGTGGTCCCGGGCATCAACCAGGTCAACGTCAACCCCAAGGTCGGCCTGACCTTCGCCAACGCCCTGCGCGCCTTCCTGCGTCAGGATCCGGACGTGATCATGGTGGGCGAGATCCGCGACCTGGAAACCGCCGAGATCGCGATCAAGGCGGCGCAGACCGGTCACCTCGTCCTGTCGACACTGCACACCAACGACGCGCCCCAGACCCTGACGCGGATGGTCAACATGGGCGTGCCGGCGTACAACATCGCCTCGTCGGTCAGCCTGATCATCGCGCAGCGTCTGGCGCGCCGCCTGTGCAATAATTGCCGCACGCCGGAGAACATTCCCGACGAGGAACTGCGGCGAGAGGGCTTTACCGAGGATGATCTCGCCGGCTCGCCGAAGATATTCAAGGCGGTCGGCTGCGACCAGTGCACCAACGGCTACAAGGGCCGGGTGGGCATTTACCAGGTCATGGAGGTTTCCGAGGCGATGGGACGCATCATCATGGAAGGCGGCAACGCCATGGACATCGCCGACCAGGCGCGCAAGGAAGGCATCGACGACCTGCGACGCTCGGGGCTGAAGAAGGTGCTCGCCGGCGTGACCAGCCTCGAGGAAATCAACCGCGTCACCAAGGATTGAACCCGGCCGGGCTCAAGGGAGAGACAACATGGCCATTGCGGCAAGCAAAGACAAAAGCACCGAGAAACCGGTCTTCAGCTACGAGGCTCGCACGAAGGAAGGCCGGGTGATCAAGGGCGAGATGGCGGCCTACAACGACACCGCCGTCCGCGCCGAGATCCGACGCCTGGGCATGACCCTGATACGGGTCAAGCGCAAGGCCAAGCCGCTGTTCTCGGGCTCCAAGCCGATCGAACCGAAGGACATCGCCACCTTCGCGCGGCAGCTCGCCACCATGATGAACGCGGGCCTGCCGGTCGTGCAGGCACTCGACATCATCGCCCAGAGTGCCGAGAAGAAGGCGATGAAGGACTTGGTCAACGAGGTCAAGAACGATGTCGAAAGCGGCACCAACCTCGCCGACGCCCTCGACCGGCACCGCAAGCACTTCGACGAGCTGTTCGTGAACCTCGTCCGCGCCGGCGAACAGTCCGGCGCGCTCGAGGTGGTGCTCGACCGGATCGCCACCTACAAGGAAAAGACCGAGAGCCTCAAGGGCAAGATCAAGAAGGCACTGTTCTATCCCACCGCCGTGCTGGTGGTCGCCTTTATCGTCACCGCGATCCTGCTGATCTTCGTCATCCCGCAGTTCGAGTCGCTGTTCCAGGGCTTCGGTGCCGACCTGCCTGCGTTCACGCAGTTCGTCATCAATCTGTCGGACCTGTTCCGCGCCTACTGGTACTGGATCTTCGGCGGCATCGCGGCAGCGATCTTCCTGTTCGTCTTCGTCAAGCGGCGCTCGGATCGCTTCAACCACTTCCTCGACCGGATGATCCTCAAGCTGCCGATCTTCGGCCCGCTGATGGAGAAATCGGCCATCGCCCGCTTCGCGCGCACGCTCTCTACCATGTTCTCCGCGGGTGTGCCGCTCGTCGAAGCCCTGCCGCCCACGGCCGGGGCGACCGGCAACGCGGTGTTCCGCGACGCGGTGATGAGCATGCGCGACCTGGTCGCCGCCGGCTCGCCGCTTCGCATCGGCATGCAGCAGTCGAACCTGTTCCCGGTGATGGTGGTGCAGATGGTCGCCATCGGCGAGGAAACCGGTGCGCTGGACACCATGCTCGCCAAGGTGGCCGACATGTACGAGGAGGAGGTCGACAACATGGTCGATGCTATGTCGAGCCTGCTCGAGCCGATGATCATGGCATTCCTCGGCATCGTCGTCGGCGGCCTGGTCATCGCCATGTACCTGCCGATCTTCAAGCTGGGCGCCGTGGTCTGATCACCGCGCGCCCCGACCTGCCCGCCACGGCCCGCCACGGCCCGCCACGCACGGGCCGTTTCCATGTCAGGCAACTGAACCATGTCCGAAACCCCGGTCTTTCTGGCTGATCATCCCGGCACCTGGGTGGCGATTGCCGCCCTGTTCGGCCTGCTTGTGGGCAGCTTTCTCAACGTGGTGATCAACCGCCTGCCGGTGATGATGGAGCGCGAATGGCGACGCGAGTGCCGCGCCCTGCTGGCCGGCGAGGCGGGCGAGACACCGCCGGAGGACGAGCCGTTCAATCTCGTCCACCCCCGCTCGCGGTGCCCATCCTGCGGCACGCCCATACGCGCCTGGCAGAACATCCCCGTCATCAGCTGGCTGTGGCTGCGCGGCCGCTGTGCCGAATGCCGGGCGCCGATCGCCTGGCAATACCCGGCCGTGGAGGTGGCCGGCGCCGCGCTGGCCGGTCTCGCTGCCTGGCAATTCGGCCCCACCGCCTGGAGTCTGGCCGTGATCCTCTTCGGCTGGACCCTGCTGGCCGCCGCGGTGATCGACCTCAAGACCCAGTTGCTGCCCGACGTATTCACCCTGCCGCTGCTGTGGCTGGGCCTGCTGCTGCCGATCGTGCTGCCCGAGCATCACGTGACGCTCCCGGATGCGGTCCTGGGCGCGGCGTTCGGCTACCTGGCGCTATGGTCGGTCTACTGGCTGTTCCGGTTGCTGACCGGCAAGGAAGGCATGGGGTACGGCGACTTCAAGCTGCTGGCCGCGCTGGGCGCCTGGCTGGGCTGGCAGATGCTGCCCTTGGTGATCCTGCTCTCGGCGCTGGCCGGGAGCGTGATCGGCATCGCCATGATCCTGCTGCGGCGTCACGACCGGCGCACCCCCATCCCCTACGGGCCCTACCTCGTGATCGCCGGGCTGGTCGCCCTGTACCTGGGCGAGCCGATCATGACCGCCTACCTCGGCGGCATGCCCTGATCGACATGAGCGCACCCCGCCCGACGAACGAGGGATCGACACCCCCGCGCCGCGGGCGGGTGTTCGGCCTCACCGGCGGCATCGCCAGCGGCAAGAGCCTCGCCGGGCACCATTTCGAGGCGCTGGGGGTGCCGGTGATCGACACGGACGCCATCAGCCGCGAGCTGGTCGAGCCCGGTGGCGCCTGTCTCGAGGCGATACGACATCGATTCGGCGAGGCCGTGCTCACCAGCGGCGGCCGCCTCGACCGCGACGCACTGCGCCGCCGCATCCTCGCCGACGCGCACGAGCGGGCCGCCCTCGAGGCGATCATGCACCCGGCGATTCGTCGCGAGGCCCGGCGACAGGCGCGCGAGGCGGCCCGAAACGCGCCCTACGTGCTGGTGGTCGTTCCGCTGCTCGCCGAGCCGGCGGTATGGTCGGCCTATCGCGACTGGCTCGACGGCGTGATCACGCTGGTCGCGCCGCTGGCCGTGCGACGAGACCGACTGCTCGCCCGTCCGGGACTGGACGCCGGGCAGGCCGACGCCCTGATCGCCGCGCAGGTCGACGACCAGGCGCGCCGACGCATCAGCGATCACACCCTCGACAACAGCGGCAGCCCCGAGGCCCTGCGTCAACAGATCGATGCACTCGACCGGATGCTGCGCCGGGGGCGCTGAGCCGCACCGGCATCGCCCCGCTCACCTGCCGGCGAGCACGAGAAACCGCTGCAGCCGCCACCAGCCACGCCGCCCCGTTCGCCATGGCGTCAGCCAGATGGTCAACGGCCCGGCAACGGGATCGTCGATCGTCACCCCGACGAGCAGCGCACTCTGCCACTGCAGCCGCACCGGTCCGCGTGCGGCCTGGCCATTGGCCGCGAGCAGTTCGGCGTGACCACCCGACCAGGCCAGGCGCCCCTCGAGCGTGAATCCCGGCGGGCGGTGCCGCAAGCCGCGCAGGGCCCAGACCGAAACGGCGATCCAGGCGACCAGGCGCCACACCGTCTCCAGCCACGGCGACGGGGCGCCCACCGGCCAGGGGCCACTCCACACCACCCAACTGGCGGCAAGCCATGCCGCCAGCGACAACCCCCGCCATGCCGAGAGCAGCAACCAGTCGGCATGCAGCCGCTCACGAAAACCCTGTGACCTGCGTTCCATGAAGGCCTTTCTAGCACAGCCCGCTACCGACTGGGATGCTATCCTTAGGGCCGCTCTGCATGAATGGCCAATACCGCTGGCTTACCGGCTTGTTCGCCATCAAGGCGCCGATTCGAAAGCGGGCTGGTTGCCCAGTGAGAATGGGCAACGCCGAGGGCGGACAAGCCGGCAAGCCCCGCAGGGCGAGCCGCCAGGCGGCCATCTGCCGCGTTGCAGCGCTTGCCAATGGCGATGGCCATTGGCCGCGAGCAGTTCGGCGTGACCACCCGACCAGGCCAGGCGCCCCTCGAGCGTGAATCCCGGCGGGCGGTGCCG
>Ga0102930_1000219_pt1:5000-18963 | contig 18963 bp, 10 predicted proteins | sample SalPon1_B_H2O_MG_FD_84514 | JGI IMG/M metagenome (GOLD analysis project Ga0102930, IMG submission 84514) | Salt pond water microbial communities from South San Francisco under conditions of wetland restoration - Salt Pond MetaG R1_B_H2O_MG | ecosystem: Environmental > Aquatic >... | reverse complement strand
GCGTACTTATAAAGAATTAGCCGATTGGACCAACCGTATTGCGCATGCCCTGGTGGAAACCTATGGCATTAAGCCCGGCCAGCGTGTGCTGATTCGTTCCGCGAATAATCCAGCCATGGTGGCCTGTTGGTTAGCCGCGACTAAAGCAGGGGCGGTTGTGGTGAATACCATGCCGATGTTGCGTGCGGTTGAGTTGAGCAAAATTGTTGATAAGGCAGAAATTTCGCTGGCTTTATGTGATACGCGCTTAATGGATGAAATGGCGATTTGTGGCAAAGAAAGCCGCTACTTACAGCATATTGTCGGCTTTGATGGTACGGCCAATCATGATGCTGAGCTGGATCGAGTGGCGCTGGATAAGCCTGTGCAGTTTGAGGTGGTGCGCACGGGGTGTGATGATGTGGCTTTACTGGGTTTTACCTCGGGTACGACGGGTAATCCTAAAGCCACCATGCATTTTCACCGCGACTTACTCACGATTGCTGATGCGTATGCTAAGGAAGTCTTGCAAGTCACACCTGAGGATGTGTTTGTCGGCTCGCCGCCCTTGGCCTTTACGTTTGGTTTGGGGGGCTTGGCGATTTTTCCATTGCGCTTTGGCGCAGCAGCGGCCTTATTAGAAAATGCATCGCCTCCCAATTTAATTGAGCTAATCCAAAAATACCACGCCACCATTTGCTTTACCGCACCCACAGCGTATCGCGTCATGCTGCAAGCCATGGAGGAAGGGGCTGATTTGTCGTCATTGCGCTGTGCCGTTTCGGCAGGGGAAGCATTGCCCGAGCCAGTGTTTACCGCGTGGCAGGCTAAAACAGGCAAACCTTTGTTGGATGGCATTGGCTCCACAGAGATGCTACATATTTTTATTAGTAATCGCTTGGATGATGTCCGTGCGGGCTGTACGGGAAAGCCAATCACAGGTTATGAGGCGAAAATTTTTGATGAGTTTATGCAGGAAGTGCCGCATGGTACACCCGGACGTTTAGCGGTGCGTGGGCCAACGGGTTGCCGTTACCTTGCAGATGAGCGTCAGCGTAATTATGTGATGGATGGCTGGAATATGACTGGCGATACGTTTATGCAGGATGAGGATGGCTATTTCCATTTTATGGCGCGTAATGACGATATGATCGTGTCCTCGGGCTATAACATCGCCGGGCCTGAAGTGGAGGCAGCTTTGTTAGCGCATCCTGATGTATTGGAGTGTGCCGTGATTGGCGTGCCGGATGAAGGGCGGGGAAGCTTAGTGCAGGCGCATGTGGTGTTAGTGGAAGGTGTGGCGTCTGATGATGACACCGTGAAACGTTTGCAAGATCACGTCAAGGCAACGATTGCACCCTTTAAGTATCCGCGTTCGGTGGTGTTTACCGAAGCATTACCTAAAACACAAACTGGCAAAATTCAACGTTTCCGCTTGCGTCAAGCGAGCTGAAACCAGTTAATATTAATCTTCTAATCCTTAATTGAGGTAGGTGAATGATGAAAACAGTATTAAATAAACTCGCCCTTGCAGTGGGAGCTGCCTGTTTGTGGATAACGCCGGTCGCGGCTGAACCCCTTAAAGTAGGGATGATTACGACCTTGTCAGGCGGCGGTGCCAGCTTAGGTGTGGATGTGCGTGATGGCTTTATGCTGGCAGTAAAACAGGCGGATAATCCCGATTTGGAAGTGGTCATTGAGGATGATCAGCGCAAACCCGGTGTCGCAGTGCAGTTAGCGGATAAAATGATCCAAAGTGAAAAAGTGGATGTGCTAACTGGGGTTATTTTTTCAAATTTGGCGATGGCGGTGATTCCATCTGCTTTGCAGCAAGGTAAGTTTTATTTGTCACCCAATGCAGGGCCGTCGCAGTTAGCGGGGCGTGGCTGCAATAAGCATTATTTTAATGTGGCGTGGCAGAACGATAATTTGCATGAAGCGGCTGGTGCGTATGTGACTGAAACAGGTTATAAAAAACCCTTTATCTTCGCGCCCAATTATCCAGCAGGTCAAGATGCCTTAACGGGATTCAAACGTTTTTATGAGGGTGAGTTGGCCGGTGAGTCGTATACCAAGCTTGGCCAAACGGATTACGCGGCTGAGTTAGCCCAAATTCGTGCGTCTGATGCAGATAGCATTTTCTTCTTTTTGCCGGGCGGTATGGGGGTTGCTTTTTTGAAGCAATATAAAGAGTCGGGCATGGATTTGCCGTTAGTGGGGTCTGCTTTCTCGTTTGACCAAGGTATTTTGCAAGCAGTGGGTGAAGCGGCTGTGGGTACGAAAAATACAGCACAATGGTCTAAAGACTTAGATAATGAAGCGAATCAAGCCTTCGTAGAAGCTTTCCAAGAAGAATATGATCGCCTGCCTTCTTTGTATGCCAGCCAAGGTTACGATACGGCTAATCTATTATTATCCGCCATGGAAAAAGCGGATGTTAACGATGCTGACGCGTTTAGAGCAGCGCTTAAAGAAGCTGATTTTGCCTCCACGCGTGGTGACTTTGAGTTTGGCAAGAATCAGCACCCCATCCAAGATATTTATGTGCGCGAAGTGGTAAAAGAGGGTGATGTGTATACGAATAAAGCCTTGGATGTGATCTTGGCGGATCATCAGGATGCTTATGTGGATGAGTGTAAGATGAAATGACGTTTACGTTATTGCTTGAACAGCTACTCAATGGGCTGCAATTCGGCGTGATGTTATTTTTAATGTCCGCCGGTTTGACGCTGGTCTTTGGGGTGATGGGGTTGATCAACTTGGCTCATGGCTCATTTTATATGATTGGCGCCTTTGCTTGCGCAGCTATAGCGACTGCAACGGGGTCATTTTGGTTGGGTCTGCTAGCATGTTTGGCAACTGCTGCCATGGTCGGTGTCTTGGTGGAGCGCTTGGTGATCCGGCGCTTGTATAAGCGCGATCATCTGGATCAAGTGCTGGCTACTTTTGCATTGATTCTGATTTTCTCTGAAGGCACGCGCTGGATTTTTGGCTCTTTCCCTTTGATGCTCAGTGTACCGGACAGCTTGTCGAGCACAGTTAGTTTATTTGGGCTGTTTGATTATTCCCGCTATCGCTTAGCGCTGATCATCGTTGGTTTTGTGGTTGCCGTCGGCTTGTTTCTATTGATCCAAAAAACGCGTCTAGGGGTTCGTATCCGTGCGGGGGAGGCGGATCGCGAAATGATTGCGGTATTGGGCGTGAATATTGATCGCTTATACACCTTTGTATTTGCTTTGGGCGCCGCCTTGGCAGGATTGGCAGGTGCGTTAGTGGGTGCGATCCAATCAGTGCAAGTCGGTATGGGAGAACCTGTATTGATTTTAGCATTTGTGGTGATTGTGATTGGCGGGATTGGGTCGATTAAAGGCGCCTTGCTAGGCTCTATTTTGGTTGGCGTGACCGATACCATGGGGCGTTTATTACTGCCGGATTTGTTTGCCAGTTTTATGGCGAATAAAGCGGATGCTGCGGCGACCGGATCGGCCTTGGCCTCTATGCTGATTTATGTGCTGATGGCCTTCGTTTTGATTTTTAAGCCCAATGGCTTATTTGGCGTTGAGGGCAAAGCATGAAGTTGCCAATGTTTAAACAGCGTGAATACTGGGTCAATGGCGTATTAATGGGCTTGTTGTTACTGGTTCCTTTAATTGCAACGCGCTTAGATGAGCCCTTTATTGTCACTTTAGCGACTAAGCTGGCTATTTTAGCCATGGCCGGTGTGGGGCTGAATTTGGCTTTAGGTTATGGCGGTTTGATCTCTTTGGGGCATGCGGTTTTTTTTGGTTTGGGTGGCTACGCAGCGGGCGTATTGGCCAGTCATGCACAAAATTATGAGCCATTATTCACTTGGCCGCTCACGATCGACGGCACAACCTCTATGTGGGTTATCTGGCTGGTGGCGATTGCAGTCAGCATGCTAGCGGCGATGTTTATTGGCGCATTGAGCCTGCGTACGCGGGGTGTGTATTTTATTATGATCACGCTCGCTTTTGCGCAAATGCTTTATTACTTTGCGATTTCTTGGCCCGCTTATGGCGGCGAGGATGGTTTGTCCTTGTATGTGCGTAATCAATTCTTTGGCCTGAATACTTTGCAGCCGCTCACGTTTTTCCTGATTTGTTTTGTGTGGTTGGGGGTATCTCTGTGGTTTTCGGCACGCTTGGTGGGATCACGCTTTGGTTTAGCCTTACAAAGTGTGCGCCAGAATGAAGAACGTGTGATTAGTGTTGGGATTAAGCCGTTTAATTTGCGCTTAGTGGCTTTTGTATTGTCCGCCGCGATTACGGCTGTTGCAGGGGCTTTATACGCTGATCTGAATCGCTTTGTGAGTCCGTCTATGTTGTCGTGGCATATGTCAGGCGAGATTATGGTGTTTGTTATTTTAGGCGGTGTGGGGCGTTTATTCGGGCCCTTAGCGGGTGCGGCGCTGTATATCTTGTTGGAACACTTTTTAGGCGGTGTCATGGCTTATTGGCAATTGCTATTAGGCGTTTTATTGCTGCTTGTCGTGTTGTATAGCCCCGGTGGTTTAATGGGCTGGTTGGCAGGAGAGCGTGCGCATGAATAGCGATGTAGCTGTGCTGGATATTGAAGGCATTAGCAAGCGTTTTGGCGCGTTAACCGCCAGTGATGCGATTTCTTTGCAAGTCAAGCCGCAGGAAATTCATGCCCTTATTGGGCCGAATGGAGCGGGCAAGTCCACTTTGATTAAGCAGATTTGCGGCGAAATCAAGCCTGATGCAGGGCAGGTGTCGCTTAATGGCCAAGCGATTGATGATTTGAGTGCGGTAGAGCGCGTACATGCGGGTTTAGCACGCACTTTTCAAGTGTCATCTATTATTCCGACCTTGAGCGTTTTGGATAATGTCAAGCTAGCGGTGGTGGGGCAAAAGCGGCAGGCCATGCGTTTTTGGAAGTCGGTTAAGCATGACAATGTGTTGATTGAGCAAGCCCAGCATGCTTTACAGCGTGTAGAACTAACAGATCGAGCGCATGTGTTAACAGCTAACTTGTCACACGGTGAGCGCCGCCAGTTGGAAATTGCGATGGCTTTGGCTTTGCAGCCGCAAGTTTTTCTCATGGATGAGCCGATGGCAGGTTTAGATAGCGGTGGCTCTAAGCGTTTGACGCAGTTTTTGGCTGAGTTGCGTCATGAAGCCCCGATTCTGCTGGTTGAGCATGATATGGAAGCGGTGTTCGCCTTGGCCGATCGTATTTCGGTCTTGGTGTATGGTCGCATTATTTTTACCGGCTCAGTAGATGAAGTGCGCCAGCATCCAGAGGTTAAGCAAGCCTATTTGGGAGAGTCTGCCGTATGACACGTTTATTAGAGATTGAGCATATCAATGCTTTCTACGGTTACGCGCAAGCTTTATTTGATGTCAGTTTGCAGGTGGATGAAGGTGAAGTAGTCGCTCTACTTGGGCGCAATGGTATGGGAAAAACCACCACGATTCGCACCTTGTGTCGCTTACTACCTTATCGAGAAGGCCGTATTCAGTTTGCCGGGCAGGATATGTCATCTTTGCCGCCGCATAAAGCAGCCAACTTAGGTTTGGGCTTAGTCCCGGAAGGACGGCGTTGCTTTTTTAATCTGACGGTGTATGAAAATTTAATTGCTGCTGCACGTCAAGGGGAGTGGGATTTTCAGCGAGTGACGCAATTGTTCCCTCGTTTATTAGAGCGGCGCGAGCAAATGGCGGCTACGTTATCGGGGGGCGAGCAGCAGATGTTGGCGATTGGGCGAGCGCTGATGACCAACCCACGATTATTGATTTTGGACGAGGCGACCGAGGGCTTAGCACCCGTTATCCGCCAAGAGATTTGGGCCGCTTTACACCAGTTAAAACAACAAGCTTTGTCTATTTTAGTGGTGGACAAGAATTTGGCGGAGTTATTGCCTGTGGCTGAGCGTTGCGTCATTGTGGAAAAAGGCGCAACGGTTTGGGAAGGAAAGCCTGCGGCTTTGGATGAGACGGTTAAAGCCCGTTATTTGGGCGTTTAAAAGCTTTATTGAGTTTAAGCGTCGCCGGTGAGTATTGGGCTGTCACGGGCGATTTCGATTAAATCAAACACAGACTCAGCCTCCATTTTTTCCATCATGCGTGCACGGTGGAATTCGACTGTTTTAATGGTGATGCCAAGCTTTTCGGCGATGTCTTTATTGGGGCGGCGCTCTAGCACTAAATCGAGTACCTCGCGCTCGCGTTGGGTTAAGTTGGAGAGGCGTTCTTTCACTTTGACCAAAGCCATGCGCCGCGCCTGCTGTTGCTTATCTTGCTCAATGGCGGTACTAATGGCTTCTAGCAAGGCTTGGTCGTTAAGAGGCTTTTCCAGAAAGTGAAGCGCTCCTTGTTGCATGGCTCGCACGGCTTGCGGTATATCGCCATGGCCAGTAATAAAAATAATAGGCAGTGCATGAGCTTGCTTTATAAGTTGTTTTTGTAGTTGTAAGCCTGTCATGCCGGGCATGCGGATGTCTAAAATGAGGCAGCCTGTCATGTCTATGGCGTAATAACTCAAAAACTCCTCAGCAGTGGCAAAGGTCTGCACGTGGTATTGCACAGATTCTAGGAGCCAGCGCAATGAATTGCGCACAGCAGGGTCGTCATCGACGACAAAAACAGTGGGTTCACGCATTGGGATTTAACAATCTCTTACATCATATCAACTCTTGGATAGCGAAAAGCTAAAGGTCGCTCCACCATTGAGATTATTGTGGCATTCTAGTTTGCCGCCATGCTCTTCAACAATGGAATGGCTAATCGCTAATCCCATGCCCATGCCATCTTTCTTCGTGGTGAAAAATGGCTGAAAAATTTGTGTTAATAAACTGTCCTTAATACCCGGCCCTTTGTCAATAACTTGGACTTGTATAGTGTGGCTATCTTCTAAATGAGTGCGGATGCGTACAGCAATATGATCGGTTTGTTGAGCATTATTACAAGTAGCATCAACGGCGTTTTTGAGCAAATTGATTAAAACCTGCTCGATTTGTACGACATTTATATTGATTAATGGGAGATTGTCGTCGAGCTCAACAGTAAAGTTTACGCGGCCAAACTGCCCCGTCGTTTGTAGGAGAGCCACGGTCCGTTTGATAATGTCATTGATATGTGCTTCTTGGTAATCATTATCGTGATTTTTGCGTGTGAAGTTTTTGACATGACGCAGGATAGAACTAGCGCGTTGTATTTGTTCTGACATAAGCGCAAGCACGTCCTCTAGGTCTGTGAAGCTGCATTCTTTGCGCTGCATGCGGTGCTGACAACCGTGAATGTAGTTAGCTAATGCAGATAAGGGTTGATTGAGCTCATGCGCCAAACCAGAGGCCATTTCGCCTAAAGTGTTTAGGCGCATGACATGGGCGAGTTCTTTTTGGCGTTCGATCAGTGCATTCTGCGAACGATTACGCTCTGTTTGATCGCTAATAATATTGAGAATGCGTTCTTGACCCGGCGTGTTATTTAATAAAGCGGCATTCAGTTCTAAAATACGTTTATTACCTTTCAGGGTTTTTATTTCAATATTATCTTGGCGGGCATAGTCTTCATTTTGTAAGGTAGTAAAGAGTGCGGCTAAGCTTTGGCGATGATCAGCATGGGCAAATTCAGCGAGTCGACGACCCACTAAAGCTGTAGCACTGGGGGCTTCCATAATCGCTATACCGGCGGGATTGATTTCCAGAATAGTACTTTGGTTGTCACAGATACTGACCCAAGTGGGTTGTACTTCGAATACAGTGGCAAATTTGCGGCGTTCTTCTTGCAGGTGTTTTTGGGTGTGTTGGTGTTCGGTGATAATAGTCGTTAGTTGTGCATTGGTTTGTTGTAGTTTTTGATTGGTTTCTTCTAATTCTGTGCTTTTAACATTGAGCTCTTGATTAACTGTCCGCAACTCTTCATTAGTCGACTGTAATTCTTCATTGGAGGTTTGGAGTTCTTCGGTGGTTGTATACAATTCTTCGTTAGTCGATTGTGCTTCCTCATACGTTGATTGTAGTTCCTCATTAGAAGTTTCGAGTTCTTCAATAGTGGTTTGTAAGCTCTCACGAGTTTCACGTAGCTCTTCTTCTAAAGAAATGATTTGTGTTTGAGCGGCTTTGTCTATATGGCTATGGCTACTATGAATAATGCGAGGTTGTTGTACTGTTTCAAAAATTATCAAGGTTAATTCATCATTGCTAAAACGTCCTGCTGGGTAATAATGAACGCGCACACGTATATGATGTTCTTCACCATAAACAGTATGATGCAATGGCCGGCTAATAACGCTATTTTCACTGTGACGTGCTTTATAAAGTAACGCGCGTATCTCATTACGCAAGTTAGCATTAATTAAGTCTAATAAGTGCGTACCTAGTTGGCCTTCTGGAAAACTTAAAAAAGGACTGACATCGCCGTATAAATAGGAGACATCACCATGTTCATTGAGCAGTATGCAGCGTGGTTGGTAAATATCAGCAATTAACTTATCAAGAACGTCTTTTAAGCGAGTTTTAGGCGTTGATTCACGGTTCTGGCGGTTTATACTTTGTACAGCACGATGACTAACGCCGTAAGGTAAACGGCTTTTAATTTCATCACGATGGCGGTAGAGACGTGTTTGACGATCGAGTGTGGCAAATAAACTTTCGCTTGAACCAACGGTTTCTGACTTGCCTAAAAAGAGTAAGCCACCAGGACGTAACGCATAATGAAATAATTCTAAAACATTTTTTTGTAGCTGTGCATTGAAGTAAATTAGAACATTGCGACAAGTAATTAGATTTAAATTAGAAAAGGGTGGATCGCTAACGAGATTATGGCGTGCAAAAACAACCATGCTACGTATTTGGTTGTTTAATTGGTAAGCGCCTTCTTTTTGTATGAAGTATTTGGTGATGAGCTTTTCGGGTACTTCAGCAATCGCTGTTTTTGGGTAAATACCTTGGCGAGCAATAGTTAGCACCCCTTCATACAAATCAGTTCCAAAAATTTGCACTTTATAATGATGTAAACGTTGACCTAAATGCTCAGCGAGCAAAATAGCAACTGTATAGGCCTCTTCACCTGTCGCGCAACCTGCGACCCAGATTCTTAGTTCTTTAGTCGTATCATTGGGTATTAGATGGCTAACATGATTACTGAGTACTTGAAAAGCGGCCTGATCACGAAAAAAGCTAGTAACAGAAATTAAGATGTCATTATGTAATTCGTATAACTCTTCAGGTTTTTCATTCAGGTAGTGCGTGTATTCTTCCAAGGATTTTAGTTTATGTACGGTCATGCGGCGTTCAATACGACGCAGCAAGGTTTTTTGTTTATAGTCACTAAAATCGCTGCCCGTTTGCGCCAAAACTAACGCTAATATCTCCCCTAGGTCTGTATGATTATCAGTGACTGGCTCAAGCTTGAGATCCAGTGTTTCACCGGGTTGATCAATAAAGTCTGTTATTTGGTGCGCTATATCCAAGGGCGCTAATTCTAAATCTACCTGCCCCGTGCTAATAGCAGCAAGCGGCATGCTGTCAAATTTAGCGGTAGCTTGTTGTTGGGCAATCGTGATACCACCTTCCGCTTTGATCGCACGAATACCATGAGCACCGTCGGTACCTGTGCCTGATAAAATAATGCCGATGCTATGTGAGCCATGGTTTTCCGATAGTGAGAAGAAAAAACGGTCAATTGAGGGCTTGGGACCAATGCCTAATGCTTTTTCTAAGTGTACCCGACCATTGGCATACCAAGCATCCATACCCGGTGGCACCACATAAAGATGCCCCCCCGCTAGGTGTTCACCGTTTTTGGCCTCTGTCACAGGAACCGTGCTGTCACGTGATAAAATAGAGACCAGCATGCTGCTGTGTTTGGGGTCAAGATGCTGAGCTAACACATACACCACTCGCTGATTCAGCGGCAAAGCAGGCAGTAGTTCGCGTAAAGCTTCTAAGCCTCCAGCAGAAGCACCTATGCCAATAATAATTAACTTCGAATTTGTTGGTGTTGACGCTGCTGTCATGAGGCATATCTCCTTGTTCATCCTCCCAGAGGTATCCGGTATGGGAGGCTTTTGGATTTTAGTCTTGCATCGCTGTCGTTAATTGTGGTTTAATTTTCCTAGGGTTATCCCTAAGGCTATTTAGGGTGATGTTAAAGTTTAAGTTCATTGGTTAGTTAAACATTTTCCTAGCGGTAAAAGCTGTTATTTTAAACAGCACTCCTGGAGGGGATTCTAGCATCCCCTCTTTTTTTATGAGCCTTGCTATCTGCCTAAATTCTTTCGTATTTCCCCTGATTTTTTGTGGCGAAGCCCTAGTAGTTGACTAGTTTTGTCAGGAATTGCTAGCATCATCTTAACGTTAATGGAGATCTTGCTATGAAACTGACAACAAAAGGCCGTTATGCAGTAACCGCTATGCTGGATTTAGCCCTTCATAATAGTGAAAATCCGGTGTCTCTAGCGGAAATTTCTGAACGTCAAGATATTTCACTATCTTATCTGGAGCAACTATTCTCCAAGCTGCGTCGCTCCGGCTTAGTCATTAGTATGCGTGGACCGGGTGGCGGCTATCAGCTTAACGGCTCACCGGCTGATATTGCGATTGCAGATATTATTACTGCAGTTGATGAGAGTGTTGATGCGACTCGCTGTGGCGGGATGGGCGACTGCCAAAATAATAAGCGCTGTTTGACGCACGATCTGTGGACTGAGTTAAGTGATCAGATTCGGGTATTCTTATCAGGCATTACCCTAGCGGATATGACAGAGCGTGCAGACGTTCAAGAGACGGCTGCGCGACAACAACAGCGGATTGAGTTTCTTACCTCAGCGGCGAGTTAGCCGCTGGCTTTACTATAAGTGTCACTTAACCCCCATACTGATTCTCAATATCAATAGTTACGGGTTCTTTGCTCGCTGTTTTGCGAAAGGTCTCTAGTTCTTGACGCATATTTCGGGCATGTTGGCGGAATTGTTGCATTTCTTCGGGCGACAAAATGCCAGTTGTCGGCAGTTCCACTGTCATAGGGTTGTGAGGTTTGCCTGCAATGCGAAACTCGTAATGCGTGTGGTTGCCAGTCGAGGTGCCTGTGGAACCTATATAGCCAATAACATCACCCCGTTTAATCTTATCGCCCGAATTTAAACCTTTTTTATAACGTGACATATGCGTATAATGTGTGGTGATGCTGTTCATATGATTTAAGACAACCGTTATGCCGTAGCCTCCCTTGCGTCCTGCAAAGCGAACAGTGCCATCAGCTGTGGCATAGATAGGCGTGCCACGGGGTGCTGCAAAGTCTGTGCCTGTATGCATACGGCGTGAGCCATAAATCGGATGGCGTCGCATACCGAAACTAGAGGTTAAACGGTAGTTTTTGAGTGGATAACGATTGAAAGCCACTTTCTTTAACTCTAAATCTGCATTTGGGCGCAGGTAACGCGTGGCATCGTTGGAGGTAAAGCGAACGCGTTGATAAAGTGTGCCGCGATGGTCAAATTCGGCTGCCAACACATTGTCCGTAGCAATGCGCTCTCCTTGATAGATGTAATCTTCGAAAATAACACGCACTTGATCACCGATAGCTAAGCGCCGAAAGTTAACATCTTTTTTGAAAATGCGGGTGAGTTGACGTGATAAAGAAGGGGTTAAACCTGCTTGCCGCGCTTCTGCGTGGAAGGGTTTGTTGATTGTAAAGTAAATTTGACTGCGGCGCGCTTCTAATAAATCTTCTTCCCAGTGGCCATTATACTGACCTTCGTGGTAAGTAATGAAGAAGCTTTTTATGTCGCCGGTTGTATAAATGAGCTGCTGCAATTGATTGTCAGTGACTTGCGTGAGTAATTTGGCACCAGGTTGAATGCCTGCTAACACTTGAGCAACTTCAGGGTCTGTCGTTAAGTCATCAAGACGATCATTCAACTTAAGTGAGGCTAAAATGCTCTCTAATGTATCACCACTATTGACTTGGTAGAGCTTCCATCGGCCTTCGTTGACCGCTGGTAGGGTTTCTGCTTCATGGCCGGCGAAAATTTCTGTCTCATCCAGCTCTGGCAATTCAAGCTCCAATGTGTCAGCACTTAATGCGGTGTCGTTTAAGCGTTTTTCAGACTGAGAAATTAAAGCAGCTAATTCAGTTTGGCGCGCTTGAGGTTCAACACCTACATTAGAGTGTACGGGTATATTGCCGACAATTGCTAGCGTGCTAACCAGTACAAGAGAACGAGAGACAATGTAGCGAATGGGGGCCCAGTGTTTTTTGGGTGGTAACTGACTGGCCTGAAATTTTTGCGCTTGTGCAGGACGTTGCTGCTGTGACTCGCTGACAAGCTTGTTGCTTGTTTGAGGTTTGGGTGGCGAAGGAGAGGTGACAGGGGTAGCCGGTTTTGCCGTCACTGCATTAACTGTGTCCAGTTTATGTGGACTGCCCCCTTCTATTGAAACTTCTATTCCTCCCGCAGGAAGATTATAACGCTCCATCGCCTGACTCCACTTTTTATTATTATTGTGTGAAGGTCGAGAAGACTTGCTCATATTGTTTAACAAGTTTAACTACTCCCTGTAGGCATGAACTGACTGTTAACGATAGAAAGAGTCAGGCTCTCAGGATTTTGAGGCTAGTGGAAAAGCAGTGAATTTTTACTGAATGATATAAACAGCACAATTGATCACTGGGATAACCAGACACTACACTTTACTCACTTTTGTTTGCTCCAAAGCCCATAACCACGGTATTCAAAAAAGCAATTCGTGCTAAGCTTAAGGCCGCTTTTTAGGGTAAACAGGTTTTATTGTCAATCTTTGGGAATGTGTTGATGGAGCAATTTGCTGATACTTTAAGCGAGTTAGAGCGCGGAGCTGAGGATATTTTAACCAAAGGGGAGTTGCTTGAGAAGCTCAAGAAAGCCCGCCCTTTGCGAGTTAAAGTTGGTTTTGACCCAACTGCGCCTGACTTGCACATTGGACATACAGTTATTATTAATAAGATGCGTCAATTCCAAGACGCTGGGCATCACGTCATCTTTTTGATCGGTGATTTCACAGGGCGTATTGGGGACCCGACCGGAAAGTCGGCAACGCGTCCGCCATTAACGGAGGAGCAGGTCAAGGCTAATGCGCTGACGTATCAAGAACAAGTATTTAAAATTCTTGATCCTGATAAAACAGAAATTGCTTTCAATGCTACTTGGATGGGGCAGTTAAGTTCGGCTGAAATGATTCAACTGGCGGCTAAGCATACGGTAGCGCGAATGCTAGAGCGCGATGACTTTAACAAGCGGTATAAATCAGGCCAGGCGATTGCCATCCACGAGTTTCTCTATCCATTAGTGCAAGGTTATGATTCTGTGGCACTGCATGCTGATATTGAAATGGGTGGCACGGATCAGAAATTTAATTTGCTAGTTGGGCGTGAGTTACAGCGCCAGTATGGCCAAGAGCAGCAAGTGGTCATGACGCTGCCTTTGTTAGAAGGTTTAGACGGCGTGAATAAAATGTCCAAGTCATTGGGGAATTACATCGGTATTTCTGAAGCGCCTAATGATATGTTTGGCAAAATTATGTCTATCTCTGACGAACTCATGTGGCGCTACTTTGAATTACTAAGCTTCCGGCCTTTACCGGAGCTTGCACAGCTTAAGCAAGCGGTTGAAGAAGGCGCAAACCCTCGGGATACAAAATTTTTGCTTGCTGAGGAGATTATTGCCCGCTTCCATGATAAAGCAGCAGCCACAGCAGCACGTGAGGCATTTGTTGAACGTTTCCAAAAAGGCGTCATGCCCGATGATATGACAGAAAAGGCTGTGGAGGCTGAAGATGAACAGCTTGCGATTGCTCAGTTATTGAAGGCTAGTGGCTTAGTGGATAGTACTTCAGACGCTTTCCGCATGATTAAACAGGGGGCAGTAAAGATTGATGGTCAGAAGGTGGAAGATCGTAATTTAATGATTTCAAAGGGAGCAGAGGCTGTGTTCCAAGTGGGTAAACGGAAGTTCGCTAAAG
>Ga0102930_1000219_pt1:0-2500 | contig 18963 bp, 10 predicted proteins | sample SalPon1_B_H2O_MG_FD_84514 | JGI IMG/M metagenome (GOLD analysis project Ga0102930, IMG submission 84514) | Salt pond water microbial communities from South San Francisco under conditions of wetland restoration - Salt Pond MetaG R1_B_H2O_MG | ecosystem: Environmental > Aquatic > Non-marine... | reverse complement strand
CTGTAACCTAGGTTTATTGTGCAGCATAGCCGTTTAGTAGCACGTCTACTGAATTAAATGCACGCAAAAGGAACAATAGACCGCTACGGGTTATAGAATCAAGCGACTAAGCGTATACGGTGGATGCCTTGGCGGTCAGAGGCGATGAAGGACGTTGTAGCATGCGAAAAGCCTCGGGGAGCTTGCAAACTAGCATTGAACCGGGGATGTCCGAATGGGGAAACCCACCCTTAGGGGTACCACGCAAGTGGGGCGAACGCAGGGAACTGAAACATCTAAGTACCTGTAGGAAAAGAAATCAACCGAGATTCCCTTAGTAGCGGCGAGCGAACGGGGAGCAGCCGAGCTGATGTTTGTTAGTGGAATGTTTTGGAAAAGACAGCGAAACAGGGTGATAGCCCCGTACACGAAAGCACTCATTGGACATATTAAGTAGGGCGGGACACGTGAAATCCTGTTTGAAGATGGGGGGACCATCCTCCAAGGCTAAATACTACTGACCGACCGATAGTGAACCAGTACCGTGAGGGAAAGGCGAAAAGAACCCCAGTGAGGGGAGTGAAATAGAACCTGAAACCGTGTACGTACAAGCAGTGGGAGCCCTACGGGGTGACTGCGTACCTTTTGTATAATGGGTCAGCGACTTAATGTATGTGGCAAGCTTAACCGAATAGGGGAGGCGTAGCGAAAGCGAGTCTGAATAGGGCGTTCAGTCGCATGCATTAGACCCGAAACCGAGCGATCTATCCATGACCAGGTTGAAGGTACCGTAACAGGTACTGGAGGACCGAACCCACTCCCGTTGAAAAGGTAGGGGATGAGTTGTGGATCGGAGTGAAAGGCTAATCAAGCTCGGAGATAGCTGGTTCTCCTCGAAAGCTATTTAGGTAGCGCCTCGTGTCTCACTCCTGGGGGTAGAGCACTGTTATGGCTAGGGGGCCCTGACCGGCTTACCAAACCATTGCAAACTCCGAATACCAGGAAGTGCAATCACGGGAGACACACGGCGGGTGCTAACGTCCGTCGTGGAAAGGGAAACAACCCAGACCATCAGCTAAGGTCCCCAAATTATGGCTCAGTGGGAAACGATGTGGGAAGGCACAGACAGCCAGGAGGTTGGCTTAGAAGCAGCCATCCTTTAAAGAAAGCGTAATAGCTCACTGGTCGAGTCGGCCTGCGCGGAAGATTCAACGGGGCTTAAGCCATATACCGAAGCTATGGACTCGAAAGAGTGGTAGAGGAGCGTTCTGTACGCCTGTGAAGGTGAGTTGAAAAGCTTGCTGGAGGTATCAGAAGTGCGAATGCTGACATGAGTAACGATAAGACGGGTGAAAAACCCGTCCGCCGAAAGCCCAAGGTTTCCTGCGCAACGTTAATCGGCGCAGGGTTAGTCGGCCCCTAAGGCGAGGCAGAAATGCGTAGTCGATGGGAAACAGGTTAATAGTCCTGTACTTGCTTATACTGCGATGGGGGGACGGAGAAAGCTAGGCCAGAACACAGACGGTTGTGTATCTAAACGCTTAGGTAGTGATCTTAGGTAAATCCGGGATCATAATACTGAGGCGTGATGGCGAAGATTCTACGGAATCTGAGTGGTCGATGCTCTGCTTCCAAGAAAAGCCTCTAAGCTTCAGGTATAAGTGAACCGTACCCGAAACCGACACAGGTGGGCTGGATGAGAATTCCAAGGCGCTTGAGAGAACCCGGGTGAAGGAACTAGGCAAAATGGTACCGTAACTTCGGGAGAAGGTACGCCTCTGGCGGTGAATAGCTGCTGGGGGCCGCAGAGACCAGGTGGCTGCGACTGTTTATCAAAAACACAGCACTCTGCAAACACGAAAGTGGACGTATAGGGTGTGACGCCTGCCCGGTGCCGGAAGGTTAATTGATGGGGTTAGCGCAAGCGAAGCCCTTGATCGAAGCCCCGGTAAACGGCGGCCGTAACTATAACGGTCCTAAGGTAGCGAAATTCCTTGTCGGGTAAGTTCCGACCTGCACGAATGGCGTAACGATGGCCACACTGTCTCCATCCGGGACTCAGTGAAATTGAAATCGCTGTGAAGATGCAGTGTACCCGCGGCTAGACGGAAAGACCCCGTGCACCTTTACTATAGCTTTGCACGGAACTTTGAACCTGCTTGTGTAGGATAGGTGGGAGGCTTTGAAACTGAGACGCTAGTCTGAGTGGAGCCATCCTTGAAATACCACCCTGGTATGTTTGGAGTTCTAACCTAGGCGTAACAGCGTCAGGGACAGTGCATGGTGGGTAGTTTGACTGGGGCGGTCTCCTCCCAAAGCGTAACGGAGGAGCGCGAAGGTTCACTAATCACGGTCGGAAATCGTGAGGTTTGTGCAAAGGCATAAGTGAGCTTGACTGCGAGACAGACACGTCGAGCAGGTACGAAAGTAGGTCTTAGTGATCCGGTGGCTCTGCATGGAAGGGCCATCGCTCAACGGATAAAAGGTACGCCGGGGATAACAGGCTGATTCCTCCCAAGAG
>Ga0102930_1000218_pt1 | contig 18986 bp, 18 predicted proteins | sample SalPon1_B_H2O_MG_FD_84514 | JGI IMG/M metagenome (GOLD analysis project Ga0102930, IMG submission 84514) | Salt pond water microbial communities from South San Francisco under conditions of wetland restoration - Salt Pond MetaG R1_B_H2O_MG | ecosystem: Environmental > Aquatic > Non-marine Saline... | reverse complement strand
GGTGTCGACACTTCCGCATCAGCAGATAGCTTTTTATATACAGCTAAAACATGACGCACATAACGCTGTGTTTCTTGATACGGCGGAATCCCGCCATAACGGTCCACTTTACCCTCACCTGCATTATAAGCGGCTAGCATCTTAGTCATATCGGCTTGATAGCGCTCGGATAACCAACGTAAATAGCGCGTACCACCCCGAATGTTCTGCGCCGCATCAAAAGCATTGCTCACACCAAAACGATCGGCCGTTCCTGGAATGAGCTGCATTAAACCTTGCGCCCCCTTAGGTGACACCGCTTTATCGTTATAACAAGACTCAATGGCGATCACAGCTTTAATCACTGAAGCCGGGACTTCGTAACGCTTAGCGTATTGAGTAATAGCTTCTTGGTAAGGCTCAGCACGCCCATTCAAGGTCTCTACCGACATAAGCGCGCAAGGATGCGTCAATTTGCTAGACTGGCTTACTGCTTCTTGGGGGGCTACCGGCTTGGTTTGCTGATTAGTTGGTGCGCCAGCAATCTGGCCTGCCCGAATAACCACATTATTGTGCATATCTTGCGGCGCTGCTAGCGTCAAAGTTGGGCCGCAAACAATTGAGCCCAGCACAAGCTTCCAAAACGTTTTTTGTATTGACATTGTCTTTCCATTTACAGCGCCATAACAGGCAGCACTTACTCATTCAGTCCACTGTCCAAGCGCAAAAGTTCAATTCACTTACTAGGCCTGCTTTATAAGCACAGTACGACTATAACACAAACTCAGGTCGATAAAGCCGCCCGTTCTTGCGTTGTCTGCGCGACTTTATTGCGTAAATAAACGGGCTCTAATTGTTCGGGATCAATAAATTGCCCAGCTTGCCAAGCGGGCTGGGCTAACTGTGCGATGTAAACAGCGGCTGGCAGCCAATCCGCGTACACCGCCTCGACCTTATCCGCCAAACGCGTCATCAGCACCGTTTCGTGCGCAGCCCAACCACTACCGACCCCTACACCCGCGCTTGTCGTCACCGGCACATCGCAAGGCTTGCACACCTGCTCAACACCTTGCAATTGCACCTGTCCACCTCTAAGCGCATACTCACCCCAATACACCTCACCCATACGTGCATCTAAAGCAACCCGCGCATAAGATGCACCCTGCTGGCGGACTTGCTCAGCGAGCGCTGCTAAGGTAGAAACTGGCAAAACAGGTTTATTCACCGCCAACGCCAAACCTTGCGCCACACCAATCGCAATCCGCACGCCAGTAAAAGCACCCGGACCACAGCCCACTGCAATACCCTCTATATCAGCGAGACGGGTACACGCACGCTGTAAAACTTGCTCAATCATCGGCAAAATCAAGCGGGTATGCGCGCGCGGCGTCACTTCAAACACCGCCTCACAACCCTGCTCGCTTAACAAAGCGGCTGAACAAGCGTCCGAAGAGGTATCCAAAGCTAATAACTTCATGGTGACTCCACAGCTTTGAGCGCTTGCGGTGGCTCAAAGGCTTGTTCTTGCGAGAAAAAGCGCTCGACCACGGCTAATTTTTGGGTACGCGGCATACGCGGCAAACTGTCTAAAAAGATGCGGCCATAACTACGTGTACGCAAGCGGTTATCACAAATCATTAACAAACCACGATCACTTTGATCCCGAATCAAACGCCCCACGCCCTGCTTTAAAGTAATCACCGCATGCGGCAATTGATAATCCACAAAAGGATTGCCACCTTGTTGGCGCATGGTTTCTAAACGCGCTTCTAAGACCGGATCATTCGGGGCGGCGAAGGGTAGCTTATCAATAATCACACAGCTCAAGGCTTCACCACGCACATCAACGCCTTCCCAAAAACTCGCTGTGCCCAATAAAACCGCATTGCCTAAAGCCCGAAAACGCTCAATCATTTCCCGCTGCGGCGATTCACCTTGGATCAATAAAGGATAATCCAAGTCCTCTTTTAATAAAGCGGCCGCCTCATTCATAGCGCGATAACTAGTAAACAAAATAAAGGTACGCCCGCCGCTGGCTTCAATCACCGGCACCGCCGCGGCCACCATTTGCTCAATAAAATCAGGGTGCTGTGGCTCAGGCAGCTCACTTGGCAAATACAACAAGGCATTATGCCAATAATCAAAAGGGCTATCTAATTGCAAGGTCTCAGCCTCTGCAATACCCAAGCGCCCGGTAAAATGCTCAAAGGACTCGCCCACCGCCAAAGTCGCTGAGGTCATCACCCAGCTACAAGGCAGTGTATCCATAAAACGTTGCAAAGATGGCGCCACATCCAAAGGCGTGGCCGTTAAGGTAAAGCTACGCGTAAAGGTTTCAAACCATTGCACCACATTGGGCTGCTCCGACTGCATCCGCGCCATACGGTTTTGCAGCTCCGTTAAACGCTCCTGACATTGCGCCAACCCTTTACTGCGCTCCGCAATTTGTTCCAGTATGCTCATTAGATTCGCCATGCTAGCGAGCACCGCTTCTAATTGCGTCATAACGCCCGGACGATCTCGCATTCGCGGCCAAGGGGCGCGTTGCCCCGGACTATCCATGGCTAAACGCAAATCCATCACCGCTTTATCGAGCTTATCCAATTCTTCGCGCACTTGTGGCATATCAGACGCTGCGGCGACCACTTCTAAGCGAGTGTCGCGGGTCCATTCTTGCAATTGACGGCTGCTAATGGTCTCGCTAAAAAAGCCAGAAGCAATATCAGGAATTTGATGCGCCTCATCCAACACCACAATATCAGCCGAGGGCAATAACTCACCAAAACCATCTTCTTTCAGCGACATATCCGCAAAAAACAGATGATGGTTCACCACCACCACATCTGCTTCTTGCGCCTGCCGCCGTGCCTTAACCACAAAGCAATCCTGATAATCGTCGCATTCCACACCCAAACAATTATCCAGCGTCGACGTGACTTTCGGCCAAATCGTGGCATCACGCGGTACATCCGTCATTTCCGCTACATCACCGTCTTCCGTCAGATGCGCCCAGTCCTCAATGCGACGTAACCAAGTGACTTCGCGGCGATCTTGTAAACGCCCTTCAGCCAGCAATAAGCGCAAGCGCTGCCAACATAGATAATTGGCCCGCCCTTTGAGTAAAGCGGCTTTAAAGGATAAGTTTAGCGCTTGGCGAACCAAAGGTAGGTCTTTGAAATATAACTGATCTTGCAGTGTTTTACTGCCCGTCGATAAAATAACGCGTTCACCTGAGGCTAAAGTTGGTGCTAAATACGCAAAGGTTTTACCCACGCCCGTGCCTGCTTCAACAATGAGTACGCCGCGCTCTTGCAATAAAGCTTGAATAGCAGCGGACATGGCTTGCTGCTGCGGACGTGGCTGGAAACCTTCGATGCAACGTGCAAATGCGCCTTCTGCATCTAGTAACTCGGGAGCAGCCGCTAGCGCTGTGCCATCTTTATCACTCATGGCATCAAACGCTCCGCTCGGAGACGGATACTGTCATCATTAGGCGCTAAATTCAGTGCTTTTTCTGCCATATTCGCCGCTTGTCCTGCTTCACCCATCATATCATTCAACTCCGCTAGACGTAGCCATAAGGTAGCGTCCTCAGGCGCAATACGCAAAGCACGCTCTAAAGTGGCTGCGGCGCGCTCATTATTACCCGCCACTAACTCATTATTCGCTTGTTTGAGTAGTACAGACACCACCGGAGAACTAACCGGCAAGTCATTAGCCTGCACAGGTTTACGCTCAGGCGGGGCGGGTGTGGGGCGCTGCTGGTTGCGGTTTACGGAAGCATTGGGACGCGATCCAGCGGTGGGCTTTTCTTTTTGCATATCCAACACTTCCACTTCAACATGCCCTTGCAGATTTTGCTCCCAGAACGGCCGTCCTTGTGGTTTGGTGGGTGTTGGTTTTTGCTGGGCTGGTGCTTGATTGGTTTGAGTGTTACTCGCTTGTCTATTAGCTTGTGACTGAGCAGGTCGACTGGGGCGCTTTTTCTCGGGTGTATAGCTAATAGCCGGCGGTGTAGACGGAATAGCTCGTGTTTGTGCTTGTGCTTGTGGCGGCGCAGGGCGTACACGCACACTCGGGGGGCGTACTTGTGGCTGTTTTACTTGAGGCGTGGGCACACGCTTTTGCGGTTGCTTCTGTGATTGCTTTTGCGCCTGTTTTTGTGCGGCTGAGGGTACTGCACTTGGCGTATTTTGCGGCGGTTGCTGTAAAGGCGCAGCACTTGGAAGCGGCGCAGGTGCCGGCGACAAGGGAGCCACCGAATGAGCTGTCGCGGGTGGTGGTAAAGGCGTCGGGGTACAGGCCGATAAAGTTAATAAGCTAGCCAATACCCCTAAGGTCATTAAGCGTTGATCATTTACTATTGTTTTCATAATTCTACGTACATCCCAACAAAATTGTTTTATTGCATAAGCTCGTCCACCCACCCAGTCTGCTGACGCGAGGGCGTTTGTGCTTGAGCAGGTTGTGCAGGGGTAGGTTGTGGCTGCGGTTCTGGCGCTGCGGGTGGTGGCTCGGGTTTAGGTGCAGCCGGACAATAACGGTATTTTTTAGGCTGTTGCCCACGCAGAAATGGCATGCGTAAGGCTTTGCCACAAGCGGGGTTATATAATAAGCCTGTTTCACGATCCACATTGACCCACGTTAAGCGTTTGGAGCCTTTTACATCTAAAGCTGCCGAGGGCATTATTTTCATCATATCTGCCCAAACACGTAGCGCACCTGACGATCCGGTCATTTCAATGGGTTTATTATCATCGCGCCCTACCCACACTGACATCACATGCTGGCCGGAAAACCCAGCAAACCAACTGTCTTTTTTATCATTGGTTGTGCCTGTTTTACCGGCAACTGTTTTCCATTTTGGCAGTACACCGGAGAGATAGCGCGCTGTACCGCTACGCGTTACTTGGTGTAAGGCGTAGTTAACCATATCGACTGATTCAGGTTTAGCCACCTGCTGAACCGTCAAGGGATAGCGCGTCAATACATCGCCATTGCCATCCATAACGCTACGAATAGCACGTAAGGGCGAATAAGAACCACCAGCGGCCAAGGTTTGATACACCTGCTGCACTTCAAAGGGGGTCATTTCTAATGCGCCTAAAATAAGCGACGGGTAAGGTGGAATATCGCCTTGCACACCTAAATCGCCTAGCATTTTAATGACATTGGATAAACCCGCTTCAATCCCTACACGCACGGCTGCTGTATTACGCGAGCGTGTTAGCGCTTCCATCATGGTCACTGTGCCTAAGTCATCATGATCATAGTTGCCCGGCTCCCAATATTTACCTTCAGCCAGGCGTACCTTGACGGGACCATCACTAACGCGCGAACCTAGCGTGTTGTACTTACCACCCTGCTCTAGGGCCGTTAGATAAACAGCCGGCTTCACTAAAGAGCCAATCTGGCGACGAGCCGTTAAAGCCCGGTTATAGCCTGGGTAGCGCACATCCATGCCGCCCACCAAGGCGAGCACTTCGCCACTTTGTACGCTGCTAATGACCATCGCCCCGGTCAATTTATCTTCAGGCAGTTTATGCGATTTTTCTAATGTCTGAATCCGTTTAATCATGACCTTCTCGGCATTTAACTGCACAATGGGGTCCATGGCTGTAAAGATCAGCAAGCCGGCACTGCGCAAATCTTCTTCCCTATAATCGCGTTGCAATTGCTCTTTAACGAGATCTAAATAAGCGGGAAATGGGCTCGCGCCAGAAGGCCGATTCGCACTCACGCCCAAAGGACGGGCGCGGGCTGTTTTAGCTTGAGCCGCACTGATAACGCCTTCTTGCGCCATAAGCTTGAGTACTAAATTACGCCGTGCCAATGCACGCTCTGGATAACGACGGGGATTATAATGGGTAGCGCCTTTGGCTAAACCGATTAGCATCGCAATTTGATCGGGCTTGAGCTCACGTACTGGGCGATTGTAGTAAAATTGCGCAGCTAAACCAAAACCATGAATAGCGCGCTCCCCGTCTTGGCCTAGATAAATCTCATTCAAATAAGCCTCAAGAATATCCTGTTTGCTGTAATGTAACTCCAGCAAAAACGACATAACCGCTTCTTTCATTTTGCGCTTCCATTTGCGCTCATTACTCAAGTAAAGGTTTTTTACTAACTGCTGGGTAATAGTGCTACCGCCTTGCACTGTTTCACCGGCTTTGAGGTTAGCAATCATGGCGCGGGCGATGGCTAAGGGGTTTACGCCTTGATGCTCGTAAAACTTTTTGTCCTCGACGGCTAACAAGCCATTCACTAAGGTATCAGGCACGTCTTTAATGCGGACTAAAACACGGTCCTCATTATGACTAGGATAAAAGTTACCAATCAGAACCGGGTCTAAACGCATCAGCGTTAAGGGTTCTTGCTCATTGGAATAATCGAGGCTCGCAATTTTACCTTTATCAATACGCAGCTTAATGCTGCGAGGTAGCTCCACATCTTGAGCAAACTGGAAACCACGGGTGACGATTTGAAAACGGTCGCCGTCGCGCTTGTACTGGCCTGTTTCAGTCGGTTTGTCGACTTCTATGTAATTTAGCAGCTTCAATTCTTGTTCTAAATGAGCTGCATAAAGCTGTTGGCCTTCAAACAGCTCCAAAGGACGAGCAAAAACACGCGCTGGCAATGACCAACGCCTACCTTCGAATTGTGCCTGCACTTTTTCGTCAAGCTGCATGGCATAGACAACACCGGCTAAGGTGCCTAGCACCATGACAACAATTAATAAAATGCGAAAAACGCGTCCAAATACCGCCATGATAAATCCGATTCCTTTCAGCAAACGGAACCACCACGCATCTTTTTTTCTTTTTACAGATTTGTTCTGCAAATGCTGACTGGATTCCTGAGTCAAGATTGTGTCCTGTTCATATCAGATAATACCCGTATCGACCCACACATAGCCCACTGAGTTCGACTTACCCTTCACGGGTGACGCTCAATACGTCGTGTTGGCAATTCTACACAATAATCACCACCGGAGACATTATAGCTGCTCTGCTTTCCACAAAAAAACCATGACCGCTGCACAAAAAACACATAACACCGGCCACCATAATGGATGCAACTCATCCCCTCAAAAATACTTATTGGCGACTTATACCGCTTAAGGCTTGATTAAAACCGTTTAGTTGCAGACAACAACCACTTATCTGGGTTCCACTGACAGTACCTATATAGCTACCTAGGCTAGCGCTTGTATGGATTGAGATGCACTATGAGTAAAATAACAGGGACTTAAGCATCTTGATCCATCTACTCATTCATTCAAAAATTCAAATTCGCTGCTTTCGACAAGCAGACAACTTGCTCACACCTAGCAGATAGCGTTTAATAGAGCTCCAATTTATTCTTCAACTTTGATTAAGCTAAAGGAGAACCCCAATGTCCGCTGAAGGATATCATGAGCCGATCGAAGAGCTTAGCGCAGAAACACGCGATATGCACCGTGCTGTTGAGTCCCTGATGGAAGAGTTAGAAGCGGTTGACTGGTATAATCAACGCGTTGATGCTTGCAACGATGAACAGTTAAAAAGCATTCTTGCGCATAACCGTGATGAAGAAAAAGAACACGCAGCGATGACCTTAGAGTGGATTCGCCGTCGCGACCCGGTATTCGACAAATACCTGAAAGAGTTTTTATTCACCGACGAGCCCATTACGGATACAGGCCACCATTAAGCCTGTCCTGCGCTGTATTTGTTCCTCCACACAGCTTCACAAAGGAGGAACAAATCCTACCCTTTCTTCCAGCCTTAAGCGCCTATCATGCTCAGTTACCGTCATGCCTTCCACGCTGGCAATCACGCCGATATCCTCAAACACAGCACCTTAAGCTTATTACTACAGCACCTACGCCAAAAAGATAAACCGTTTGTCTATATGGATACGCATGCAGGGGCGGGCTTATATGATTTAGGCAGTGATTGGGCGCAGAAAACAGGGGAAGCGCAGCAAGGTATTGCTCGAATTTGGACTGAACAAGCAGCTTGGCCAAGCTTACACGCTTATTTTCAAAGCATCGCCGCGCTGCAAAGTGATCCCGGCACAGCGCGCTACTACCCCGGCTCACCCGCCATCGCCGGCCAACTTCTACGCCCGCAAGACGCTTTATTATTATGCGAACTGCACCGCCATGAATTTCAATGCTTACGGCATAATATGGGGCAAGATAAGCGGGTTGCTTTGCATCAGCGGGATGGTTTTGAGGCGCTAGGTGCTTTGCTACCGCCCACGCCTAAACGGGGCTTAGTGCTGATCGACCCGCCTTATGAACAGCGCAGCGACTACCAGGCCGTCAGCCGCTCTTTGCACAAAGCCTTACAACGTTGGGCTACGGGTCAATACATGGTCTGGTATCCCTGCTTAGCAAAACAGCGGGATGCCAGTCAGACTTTATTAACAGCTTTGCAAAACTTGCCCTGTCGCAGCTTATTGCGGGTGGAATTAACCGTGCGCGAACAAGCACCCGAATTAGGCATGCACGGCTCCGGCTTAGCGATTATTAATGCGCCATGGCAACTCGATAAGCAGCTTGAGGCTATCTTGCCCCGCTTGTGTCAAACCTTAAAAGTGACCGATGCCGCAACATGGCGCGTGGAATGGTTACGGCAAGCGAGCTGAGCAACCGTTAAGCGTCATAACCGTTTTTCTCCGCCTCAGACCATTGGCAAAAGGGATGTTTCAACAAGCTAACATTATAGTAGCGTTCTATGCCAGACACATCCTCACCCGCCCATAAAGGCCGCTCAAAGCGCTCGCCGACGCGATCAAGCTCCACTTCGGCGACAATTAAGCCCGCATTATCGCCCGCAAACTCATCAATTTCCCACACCTTGCCCGCATAGCGCACAAAATGGCGTGTTTTTTCAATAATAGGGGGTTGGCAAAGCTGCGCTAGCATTTCATCTGCTTCGGCTACTGGAATAGCGTATTCGTATTCGGGCCGCTGCGTACCAATCGTCATGCCTTTAATATTCAAGGTGGCTTGATCGCCCGCAATGCGTACCCGCACGGATGCTTGTGGATGATTACTCAGATAGCCTTGGCGGAATACTTGCGAATGGCTCACTTGATCGCGCCAAGCATCACACAGCACTAAGAATTTATGCTCAATCTCCAGCGCCATGCCACACCTCAATAACGAACTAGGGCAGAACCCCAAGTAAAACCACCCCCGAACGCTTCCAGCAATAACATATCACCGCGCTGAATGCGCCCATCCCGAATCGCTAAATCCAAGGCTAGTGGAATAGAAGCCGATGAAGTATTACCGTGCTCTGCCACTGTCAAAACCACTTGCTCCATCGGTAAGCCTAGCTTTTTGGCCGTCGCTTGAATAATGCGGATATTGGCTTGATGGGGCACCAACCAATCGACATCTGACTTTTCCAAGCCATTCGCCGCGAGTGTCTCGTCTACAATACGCCCTAAAGTATTCACCGCCATGCGAAACACTTCATTGCCTTTCATGCGCAAAAAAGCCCCCTCTTCTCGCCAGCGCTCCGCATGCCGCGACACGCCTGCAGACACATTCAATAAGGACTCATGCCGCCCATCCGCATGCACATGTGTTGATAAGATACCCGGCTCTTCACTGGCTTCGAGCACCACAGCGCCTGCGCCATCGCCAAATAACACACAAGTGCCCCGATCCGTCCAATCCATTAAACGCGTCATCACTTCGCTACCCACGACTAAAGCACAGCGACTCGCCCCAGCGCGCACGAAGTTATCAGCAGTAGCTAAAGCAAACGCAAAGCCCGCGCAAGCCGCATTCACATCAAACGCGGCACCACCATTCGTAATCCCTAAGCGGCCTTGTAATAAACAGGCGGTACTGGGAAAAACCAAGTCAGGCGTGGATGTGCCCAAGACAATCAAATCAATATCATCAGCTTGCTTGCCCGCTGCTGCTATGGCGCGTTGCGCGGCCACTTCCGCGAGATCACACGCACTAGCCTCTTCCGCCGCATGGCGTTGGCGGATACCGGTACGTTCTACAATCCACTGGTCGGAGGTATCAACAAATTCTTCCAAATCGTGATTGCTTAAAATTTTGGGCGGCAAGTAACTACCTGTACCGATAATACGTGAAAAGTTCATTCTGTTTTTCTCTGTGGCAGCAGTGCAGCAATCTGCTTATCAATGCGCTGTGGGACTTTTTTTATCACTTCCGTACGCGCAATTGAAATGGCATTGGCAAATGCCAGGCTATCTGCACCACCGTGACTTTTAATAGCAATACCCTGCAGACCCAACAGACTAGCCCCATTGTAACGGCGTGGGTCCATCTCTTGCCGAAAAGATCGTAGCGTTGGCAGTGCGATTAAACCTGTTAGACGACTTAGCCAGGAACGTGAGAAAGAGGACTTTAATTTACCGCTAATCATTTCAGCTAAGCCTTCACTGGTCTTGAGCGCTACATTACCGACAAAACCATCACAAACAATCACATCAATGTCGCCTGAGTAAATATCATTACCCTCGATATACCCAATATAGTTCAAAGCAGAGGCCTTAAGCAAACGATCGGCCGCTTTAACCTGTTCATTGCCCTTAATCGCTTCTGCACCAATATTTAACAAAGCCACGCTTGGATTATCTTTTTCATCAATCGCTTTGCTCAATTCCGACCCCATTAGCGCGAATTGATGCAAATGATCCGCCGATGAGTCGACATTCGCCCCCAAATCCAGCATATGTGAATGACCCTTAACCCCTGGCATGGTTGAACAAATCGCCGGCCGATCAATACCCGGTAGCATCTTCAATACAAAACGCCCAGTAGCCATTAAAGCGCCCGTATTACCCGCACTCACAGCGGCTTCGACCTCCCCCGCTTTCACCAGGTTAATCGCAACGCGCATGGAAGAGTCTTTTTTATTTTTTAAGGCTGCCGCAGGTGCTTCGTCCATACCGACGACTTGGGAGGCCTGTTGAATTTGCAAACGTTCAGGGTTACTCGTTTTATGCTTATCTAACAAGCGCTTGATCTGTTCCTCGTCTCCTACCAAAGTCAAGCTAATATCTGAATATAGCTCCAGCGCCATTAATGCTGCTGGAACCACAACCTCTAGTCCGTGATCGCCTCCCATAGCATCGAGGGCAATGCGGTACAGAGTATTCATTGACTATCTCCTGAAAAAAAATCGCGGGTCCATGCCCGCGATTTTCAATTCATACTCTTAAGACAAGACCCGCTCGTCACAAGCATTAATCTTCGTCGTCTTCGTCTACTTCAACAGCGGACTTAATAATTTGACGCCCCCGATAAAAACCATCAGCCGTCATATGATGACGTAAATGGCTTTCGCCTGTAACGGGATCAACCGATACAGTGGGTGCTTTTAAGGCATCGTGAGAACGACGCATGCCACGCTTAGCGCGTGTTTTACGATTTTGTTGAACTGCCATGGCAATTTACTCCGTTTTCTTCCAATCTTTTAGTATCGCAAAAGGATTTTCTTTCTCATCCGCTTGCGCTGTGTCTGTCGTTATAGCGGCATCCGCTTCTGTTTCTCCCAAAGGGCGCACCAGTTCGCACTGTTCATGGCGCGGCACAACGGGCAATGCTAATAAGATTTCATCTTCAATAAAATCCTGTAAAAACAGACGCTCATTCTGAACAATATATAATTCGTGCCCGGCTTCTTCAGGCCGACGATCCGTCTCTGACTCTGTCAAAACCACAACACTTTCTGTGTCCACCTCAACCATCACAGGCGCCAAACAACGCTGGCACTGCAAAGCGACTTGACCTTTAACCGCTCCTGTCACCTGTGGTAACTGACTATCTGAGCGGCTAAAGTCGAGTTGTACCTCAAATTCGCCTTCTGACTGCATAGCTAACTCCAGCAAACGAGGCAGTTGCTGCAACGAGATTGTGCCTTGCAAAACTTTGCGTTGCTCAATCAGGCGAAAAGGATTGATTTCAACAGGTAATTTCGACATAAGGACGCGATTATATGAAGCAAGCCCCTTAGCTGTAAAGAAAAATAACTGCTTTGTAGATGCGCGTAAGCAGATCATTTGTTGTTCGGATCAGCTCCTGCGTATGATAAAGCTTTTTATTGGCTTGGAACAGGATTATGAAGCACTCATTAGTCTTAGCATCTAGTTCTATTTTTCGGCGCGAATTATTAGAACGCTTACACATTCCTTTTACAACAGCTTCACCCCAGATTGATGAAAGCCGTCTTCCCGAAGAAAAGGCAACGGATATGGTGCAACGCCTAGCCTTAGCCAAAGCACAAGCTTTAGCGAGCAGCCACCCACAAGCTTTGATTATTGGCTCTGATCAGTGCGCGGTGCTAGGCGAGCGCATTTTAGGTAAGCCAGGTGATCACGTGCATGCAGTGGCACAATTACAAGCTGCGTCTGGGCAGCAAGTCGAATTTTTGACAGGCTTATGCTTGTACGACAGTCAAGCGCATACTTATCAGTTGGCGGTTGAACCGTTTAATGTTTTTTTTCGTGACTTGAGCCAAGCAGAAATCGAACATTATTTAAGGCGCGAACAGCCTTATAACTGCGCTGGCAGCTTTAAATCAGAAGGCTTAGGCATTAGCCTATTTGAGCGCTTAGCAGGTGACGATCCCAATGCGCTTATTGGCTTACCACTTATTCGCTTAATGGCTATGCTGCGCCACAAAGGCTGGGTGATTCCTGCCCCCTTGACTTAGCGCATAGTAGCACGCAAAGCTTGCAAAACAGGGGCTGTCTCTGGCTTCACACCACGCCAGCATTCAAAAGCCGCCGCTGCTTGCTCAACAAGCATACCTAGGCCGTCTAAGGTTTTAGCAGCCCCTTGCTGCTGTGCCCAACACATAAACGCCGTTGCTTGTGGCGCATACATCATGTCATAAGCCGCGGCCCCTGCCTGTAAACAACCATCCGGCAAAGGGGGCAGCTCATCTTGCAAGCTAGCAGCCGTGCCATTAACAATGACATCAAACTTACCCTGTAAATCATTAAATTCACAAGCACTGACGGCACCCGCATCAGCGAATAATGCTGCTAACTGTTCTGCTTTATGCAAGGTCCGATTGGCAATAATAACTTCAGCCGTTTGCGCAGCTAATAGCGGCTGCAAAACACCGCGCACCGCACCACCTGCGCCCAACAATAAGACGCGCTTGTTGGCTAAATCAATGCCTTGATTAACCTGTAAATCACGCAGCAACCCAAGACCATCCGTATTATGACCGTAGTAACGCCCCGATGCATCCAGCAGCAAGGTATTCACCGCACCGGCACGCTCAGCTTGCTCACTGCGTACTTGCGCTAACGCCCAAGCTTCCTGCTTAAACGGCACGGTGACATTGCAACCCTTGCCGCCCTCTGCAAAAAATTGCTGCACATAAGCGGCAAAACCATCCAGCGGTACGCATAAGGCTTGGTACGCCATAGTTTGCTGAGTTGCCTGAGCAAAACACTGATGAATAAACGGCGACTGACTATGCGCGATGGGGTTGCCTAGTACCGCGTACTGATCAGGTATTGATGCCATTAAAGCTCCTTTAGAAATGATTAATCCATCGACACCACAATATTTTCTTTGTCATTGGATTTAAGCGAAAACGAACGACTACGCTCTTTATTGTTTAAACGCGCTACTGCTTTATACTGGCCAGGCTTCAATGTCAAGGTGGCGGTATGACGCGGAATGATCTCTACCTGTTGATAGATGCCATCCATGCGATAAACCCGCCACACAACATTCGTAAAGGCCGGATTATCTTTTCAAGTGGCCACTAAACGGATCACACCCTCTTGCTCAATAATGCCGGACTCGGCTTGACTGGCACAGGTACTTGCTAGCAAAGTCACTGCTATCAACGGCCTCAGCCATGAGTTACACCTCTTCATAAGTACACCTTACTCCTCTTCATAAGTACACCTTACTCTTGTTATATCAAGCCTACAAAGTCAGTTTGCTAGTGGTATTATTATGAAAGACTTTGCATCTACTTCAATTTAAACGAATCGGCACAGACTTTATTTAAACTGTTTTCAATGCCCAAAGCTTAATTAATCGGCAAAATCGATTGATACGCCGCCTCAAGTCTGGTTAAAACCTTCGAGCACGATCACTCAGCAGGCCGTCGGAAAGCTGCAAAAAAACAGTCTAAACACCTATACTGTAGGCAATAACTTAGATTTAATCCGTAAAAAAATATAAGCAATGCCGCCAAACTCCACTCCCTACACCTTAAAACAACGTCATATCTTATTTGGCAGTCGTGAATTTACTTTGCAAAGTGCCAAATTATTACGGGTGCGCGAGCGCTCTTTATTTAGGCGTAGCGAAACCGTGATACCCCTGGTATTGCTACAAACCCCTCCCTCACAGGCTTCCTCTTTTGCGATTAAATGGCTGTTTAATGGCTTATTCAGCCTTGTCTTGGGCTTGCTACTCTTTTTTTGGGGCATGCACAGCAGCTTTCACTGGGTTTATGTTCCAGCCGTCATTTTAGTGGGCACAGCCGGGGTGATGCTGTACCGCTTCTTTCTATACACCACGCACTTGACCATTTTTCATCACAGCCATACGCATGCTAACTTCCTTTACTTATGGCGTAACAAACCCAATCAAGCCGCCTTTGAGCAATTTCTCAAGGTCTTGATCAAGCATATTGAAGCGCAGCACACTACAAACCCATAGCTTGGCGAGCCAATTGATATTTAACGACCGGCAGCTTATCAAACGTTGATAAGCCGCTATTGCGCAAGAATTGCCAAACAGGCACTTCATTGCCAAACAATAAGCGAAAGCCTTCCATCGCTTTTTGGGTTAACACATTATCGCCCCGCCGTCCACGCTCATAACGCCGCAATACCCGCAAACTGCCAACATCCGGCGCTGCTTGTAGCGCTTCTGCCAAAGCGGCCACATCTTTAAAGCCTAAATTCACCCCCTGCCCCGCTAAAGGATGAATGGTATGCGCCGCGTCTCCCACTAAAGCCAAACGCGCTTGCACGTACGCGCCCGCTTGCGCACCACGCAATGGAAAAGCGCCGCGCTCACCAATATTCAACACCTCACCTAGTTGGTGATCTAAAGCACGCGCTAGTTCTTGCCGAAAACGCCCCTCCTCCCAACCCAGAACCGTATCGGCACGGTCAGCGGGTAGCGTCCACACAATCGAACAATAATGCGCATCCGGCAGGGGTAGAAAAGCAAGGGGGCCGCTAGGCATAAAACGCTGCCAAGCCGTTTCTTGATGAGGTAAAGCGGTTTGCGCCACCGTCACAACGCCTTTTTGAGCATAATCGGTGACTTGCCAGTCAAGCGCCGCTAAGTTACGCACCCGCGAACGCGCGCCATCAGCACCGACTAATAAATCAGCGGCTAACACCTCGCCACTGTCCAAGGTCACTTGAATCGTTTCGCCGGACTCAGGGCGCATAAAGCTTGCAAGGCTGGCCGGATAATGCACATCCACACTCGGATAAGCTTGCAACGCGTCTAAAGCCGCCAATTGAATGACGCGATTTTCCACAATATGCCCCAAATCCGCCTCACCCAAATCCGCCGCATTAAAGCAAATCTGACCCGCGCCGGTGGCATCCCAAACTTGCATGGCTTCATAAGGCGCTGCCCGCATTGCCACCACACGCTCCCAAATACCCAGCTCTGCCAGCAAAGCTTGCGAGGCGCGACTTAAGGCAGATACACGCATATCATAGGCAGACGCTGACTCAAATGCCGCCGGCCAAGTGGTTTCTAGCAAAGCAACTCGCTTATCTTGCTGTCCGAGCAAGGCCGCTAGCGTCGCGCCCACCATACCGCCACCAGCAATAACTACATCGTACTGCACCATTACACTAAGCTCCTCATATTGAACCGTCAGAATAGCAGGAATAAAAGCACTCACCTACTCAACAGGCGTCATGGAACTGTTATAATAAGACGCTTTAGTCGATCTTTTAGTCAATCTTTTTGTAAAAGGCTTTTACAACAATGTCCCATACCCCCGCCGATACCGCCCACATTTTAATGGAGGCGATGCCCTATATTCAGCGTTATGCAGGCAAAACCATTGTGATTAAATACGGTGGCAATGCTATGACCGATGAAACACTCAAACACAGTTTTGCCCGCGATATGGTGCTCCTGAAACAAATTGGCATTAACCCTGTGGTCATACATGGGGGCGGGCCACAAATTGGTCGTGTGCTCCAACAAATTGGCAAAGAAAGTCGCTTTGTAGCGGGTATGCGTGTCACCGACACCGAAACCATGGAAGTCGTGCAAATGGTCTTAGGTGGCTTAGTGAATCAACAAATTGTGCATATGATGAATCAAGCGGGTGGCCGTGCGATTGGTTTAACTGGCAAAGATGCGAATTTAATCATCGCCCGTAAATTGCATATAAGCCCGCAAGACAACCTTGAACAAGCTGCAGAAGCGATTGATTTAGGTCATGTAGGAGAAGTTGAGCGCATTAACCCACGCGCCGTACGCTTATTGGAAGAAGATCGTTTTATCCCCGTGATTGCCCCAATTGGTGTGGGTGAAGATGGTACCATTTATAATATTAATGCTGATTTGGTTGCAGGTAAAATGGCCGAGGAGCTCAACGCCGAACGCTTGCTGCTGCTAACTAATACGGCCGGCGTTATGGACAAAAACGGGCAATTACTGGAAGCATTGAACGAAGCGAGTATCCAAGCGTTCACAGCGGACGGTACCATTCAAGGCGGGATGCTGCCTAAATTAAGCTGTGCTTTGAGCGCGATTCGTGGCGGGGCAGGCAGTGCCACTATTTTGGACGGGCGCGTCGAGCATGCAGTATTATTGGAATTACTCACTGATCAAGGTGTAGGCACCATGGTAACAGCCTAGCCGCACAACCATACATTAAATAAAAAACTGGGAGTTTAACTATGAAAATCGCTGTCGCTGGTACCGGCTATGTCGGACTTTCGAATGCTTTATTACTCGCTCAGCATAATGCGGTGATCGCCTTAGATGTTCTCCCTGAGAAAGTGGAGCAATTAAATAACAAACAATCGCCCATTATTGATGCGGAAGTTCAGGATTTCTTGCAGAATAAATCCTTAAACTTTAGCGCCACCTTGGATAAGCAAGCCGCTTATACAAACGCGGATTATATTATAATTGCCACACCCACAGATTATGATCCTAAAACGCATTATTTTAATACCGCCTCAGTAGAGGCGGTTGTTCATGATATTATGGCGATTAATCCACAAGCCACCATGGTGATTAAATCAACAGTTCCTGTTGGTTACACGCAGAGCTTGCGTAAAAAAACCGGCAGTCAGAATATTATTTTCTCACCTGAATTTTTGCGCGAAGGCAAAGCTTTGTATGATAATTTACACCCTTCACGCATTGTGGTCGGAGAGCGCTCTGAACGGGCGGCATGCTTTGCTGAATTATTGCAGCAAGGGGCACTCAAGCAGGATATTTCTGTTTTGTTTACCGATTCAACGGAAGCAGAAGCGATTAAATTATTTGCTAATACGTTTTTAGCCATGCGTGTTGCTTATTTTAATGAGCTAGATACTTATGCGGCTATTAATAGCTTGGATACACGCCAAATTATTGAAGGCGTTTGTTTAGACCCACGTATTGGTAGTTATTATAACAATCCATCTTTTGGTTATGGTGGGTATTGCTTGCCTAAAGATACCAAGCAATTACTCGCTAACTACGACAAAGTGCCCCAAAACCTAATTCAAGCGATTGTCGCGGCTAATTCGACACGTAAAGATTTTGTCGCTGATAGCATTCTAGCGCAGCAGCCAAAATGCGTAGGGATTTATCGTCTGATTATGAAAAGTGGTTCGGATAATTTTCGCGCTTCTTCGATTCAAGGCATTATGAAACGCATTAAAGCCAAAGGCGTTGAAGTTGTCTTGTATGAACCTGAAATGATGGATGAAACATTTTATAATTCTACAGTTATGCGTGACTTGGGTGCTTTTAAAGCCAAGAGTGACATTATTATCACCAATCGCATGCATCATGAATTAAGTGATGTTGAGGATAAAGTTTACACACGTGACTTGTTTGGCAGCGATTCTTGATTGACAAATCTGTTGTAATCAGACTACACTTTTTGAATTATTGAATTTTACAGAAGGAGATTTTTCTATGTTTCACACCAAACAATCACACAGCTAAAGTCTCCCGACTGTACCGGGAGACTGTAATAACAGTCATCCGGCTCAGTGCGCTTTGTAGCGCAATATTCAAAAACCCGGATGGCGCAAGTCTCCGGGTTTTTTAATGCCCGGAATAAAAAAAGATAAGGGACACAAGGAAATAACATGCCTGTTAAATTAACCCTAAATGAAGGTAAAGTGCCTGTTCGGGTCTATACCGATGAATTAGATCAAAAGTCACGCCAGCAGCTTAGCAATTTAGCGCAATTACCGTTTATTCATAGCCATATTGCCGCTATGCCCGATGTACACGCTGGTATCGGTGCAACCGTTGGCTCCGTCATCCCCACTAAGGGGGCGATTATTCCTGCTGCGGTGGGCGTGGATATTGGTTGTGGTATGAATGCTGTGCGCTTATCGCTACAAGCGCAGGATTTACCGGATAGTTTAACGCGCTTACGCAGTGCCATTGAGAAACGTGTGCCTGTTGGTTTTGCACAACATCAGGAAAGCACCACCCAAGGCGCGACGCTGAATAATATTGGCAAACATTTAAACGTCATTACCGACAAGCACCCCGGCTTAACGAAAATGATGAAAAACTTCCCATATACTTGGGGACGCCAGCTAGGTACCTTGGGTGGTGGTAATCATTTTATTGAACTGTGCTTGGACGAAGCGGATGCGGTTTGGGTGATGCTCCACTCCGGCAGCCGCGGCATTGGTAATAGCATTGGGCGCTACTTTATTGAAAAAGCTAAAAAAGATGTAGGTCAAGCTTTAGGGCAATTACCTGATCACCATTTAGCTTATTTCACTGAAGGCACACAGCACTTCGATGATTATGTGGAAGCGGT
>Ga0102930_1000217_pt1 | contig 19014 bp, 21 predicted proteins | sample SalPon1_B_H2O_MG_FD_84514 | JGI IMG/M metagenome (GOLD analysis project Ga0102930, IMG submission 84514) | Salt pond water microbial communities from South San Francisco under conditions of wetland restoration - Salt Pond MetaG R1_B_H2O_MG | ecosystem: Environmental > Aquatic > Non-marine Saline... | reverse complement strand
TGACGTGGACATTATGCTGGAAAGCAAGATGAAGGAACAAGCTTTGTTGAAATATGTTGATGAAATCCAGTGAAAAAACACGGAAAAGCGTGACCTTCGTTGAAAGGATCACGCTTTTCCGTGGTGTGTGCATACGAAAAAAATAAAGAAGTGGTGTGAAGACGTTCGGATCAAAAACTGTCAGTGTGTTGGTCATCAAGGTGCCTGATATCATACAGTTTTGTTGGGATTTCACGGAGGGATCCATTGATGGTCAGTAAAATCTCGTTCTGGTAATTTTCCCAGGGAACAGGATACGTTTCATCAATTCTCCCATTAAGCATGATAATCAAGCTATTCAATGCGTTGATCGTATAGATCGTGTTTGTTTCCTTTTTTCTATGAATGCTGATCGTTTTGTCCAAACGATTTCTTTTGTGCTCCTCCTGCCTTTTCTCAATGTTGTATGTGCAAAACAGATCATCCGGATTTTCCTTGTCTTGAAGAACAAAGATTTTGCCAAAGATCACGTCATAGTGATTTTGAATATCCGAAAGTGTTTCCTCTACATCATCTTCATTGGTGAAGGTGCATAACAGTTGACTTGACATTTTATTTGTGGGTTAGTTTTAACTGAATTCCATGTGTGCTTTCAAACTCAAGCACGACAAAATGCATCGCGCGTGTTTGAGTTTGAAAAAATGCGAATAATAATGATGATGATGATGATAACATCATATATGCGAATGTGAAAACTTTTTCACATAAAACACACGTTTGTTGATTTTATATACCCAGCAAACAAAATATCCACCATCATCTATCCAAGATCATGGTATGATTCTTGAGTTTTGGTGCATTTTACCTTGATTCCATTCCATTCCATGACCTTGAATATGGTATCATGTAAATCTGGAGTGTCTCTCTCTTGAGAAATGTCAAATAATAGTGAATCATACGTGTACATGCAAAGATTCACGCCATCCATGTCCAGTGTTGATTGCAAACGTTTCATGACAATGGACATGACTTCCAATTCAAAGGCTTGGAGCATGTAGTTAAACACTTTTGATGTGGACGGGTCTTCAATATCACTGATGCGTCTTTTGAAAATGGGTGTTTGGATGTGACCGTATCGCTGATATGCGTTCCACAATCGTTGTTTGAACGTTTTTACATCTGCAAAGAACCCGGATAAAGCAACACTCGGGTTCACAGTTCCATATAGGTTGCTAAAACTTCTTTTCTTGGATTCTTTGTATTGATCAGGAGTTAATGATGATGATGTCTTGAAGTAATACGCGGTTCCAAAGTGCTCATGAACATTGGTGTCATATGATAATTTGGCAAGTGGGTCCCCATCAATCAATTTTGAGATGAGACGAAGATGAAATGCATCATAGTCATATGATGCCAATGTTCCGTTTGGGAACCGGGATGTGTATGCTTTTCGCGTTCCATCTGATTTGTTGATCGCGGCATAGTTCACGCCCCCAAATGCATTGCTCGGGCGTCCCGTGGATGTGTTGTATAGATCGTAACTCGGGTATACAAGGGAATCGTCATCAATAAGGTGGGCCTTTGATTTTCCGTATTTTTCAATGAACACGTCTCGGTCAACATGAATTCCAACTCGTTCCATCGTGTAAAATGGCATGAGAACGTGACTGTGGTGCCGAGAATAAGACGAATCTCTTTTTATGGGGTCAGCCTCACGCAAAACTTTGAACGCGTTAGAAGCCATCTGACGGGCTTGTGAGACGATGTGATAAATGGGCACGTGCGAAAGTGGGCGATACAACTTTTTGAAGCGCGGTGGAAATTTGATGTGAGACGTGATGATGGATGCGCCGTTTGAATGCTGATAAAGATTGATATCATCTATATTGGAAACCGCACCGGATGTCAGATGCAACAGTTGCTTTTTGTTGATGGTCCATGCATCAACACCATCCAGAGCAACATTCAAGCCATCAAGAAATTCATCATCACACACGGACACTCCTTCATGATGCATTCCAGGAACAAGCCATTCGTGCCCATCCAACGTTTTGATGTAAATCAAGTTAAGGTGATCCATTTTGGGATGGATGTCGTAACTGGTTGGGAATGCAAAAACCACAACAGGGCATGTTGTGGTTGCAATAGAACTTAGAAATTTTGTCGTGTGATCTTCAAGGATTTCCATTTGGTGAAAATGAATTATTGTGATATTGCAACAGGTTATTTCCGAGAACGCGACTGATGCCACTCATTTCTGGTTCGTATACGCGTTCAATCAATCGTTTATTGGTTTCCCGAACGCCTCGTTCAATGGGATAACCGAGATCATTGTCAACGGGTTCCACAGATCCCCGAATTCTCCATTTCACCACGATTGCTTGGTATTCTTTTTGAGAGATCCCACGGCCTCGCAATGCCCAACTCTGATATTGCCGTTCGTCAACTTCAAATGGCAGGCGTTTTGCGGGGTGGCGTCGCTTCAAGAAATACCGGGTCATGTACCCCCGCTGATAATCTTGTTCAGTGGGCTTGGGGGAAACAGTACGCGGTTGCTTGGGATCATAAATTTCTTCCGAAAAAATGGATGCCTGTGTACGTTTGTATTGATTTTTCATGAAGCAAGCGGGTTTGAAGTCACAAAATTGGCTGAAAGACTGGTTGTCCATCCATCTCGGCTGATGTTGTGCGACACGCTGTTGATCTGGTACACACCTCCTTTGAATGGACGTGGAAGATTTGCAACTTTGATGCTTTGGAACGAACGAATGCCGCTAATACCTTGGATGGTGAGATCCACGGTTACAGGAACAACTTGGTTTGAGTTCCGGGGGGAACTGGGTGATGTATCATTCAGAACTTGTTGCTTGAATTCGTCTGCTTCATCTGATGAATAAACATATCCATCCAATGACGGTCTTTTATATCCCAGTTTGATTTCTTGCTCTGTTGCTGTTCCTTGAGAAACGTTTTGTTGGGCTTGAAAGTCAAGGTCTGTGAGCGGGCGTTTCAATGCCTCTTCTACAGCGGATGAACTATTTTGCGGCGATGCTTTTTCATTGCCGCTTCGCACAAGGTTTTCACGAATGGGGTCTCGGATGCTCCCAAACACTTCTTGCAATACACCTTTTTTGCCATTGAAGATGCCACCTTCTTCACTTCCCGTTTCATTGAGTTGAGTTCCAATGAACATTTGCGCTTGGAACACACTGTCCAAATCAAAGTTGAAACTGAAATCATCAACAATGGTGTCTGTTGTATACGGGAAAAACTCATATGACGTGTCCCGACTTTCGTCAGCAGATTGAATGGGTGAATTCAAATCCACGACGGTCAACACGTTTCCTTCTATTTGAATTGAAAAGTTCCATATCTTGAAACATGAAATGCTGCACGCTTGGAGAATGCGTTCAATCGCATCCACAATCAACGTCTCTTCTTTGAACACTTGTTTGACGAAATCAATGTTCAAGTAAAGATTCCATAGGTATCCAGTTCGGTTGTTGGGAAGATCCGGGGCGCTTTCTTGTGGTGTCCCACCAAACGGTTTTTCACGGAATCCCGATAAATCAAGACCATTTCCAGTTCCACTTTGCGGTGCCACCATGCATTTTCTCAAATCGGTTGTAAGAAGATTGGGATAATATCCGACAATCGTGTTTTTGTTGTTGAATCGGTATATCTCAATATTGTCATCCTCCACTCCAAGATGTTGGTTGATGACATTTTCTTCAAAAAACCCCCAACTCATGAATGAATATTCATCAATGCGAACCAAGTTCCCTCCCTTTGCACTTTGAACCCGCCGGGGTGATGACAATGCAGTCTCAAAGTCATTTTCAGCAATGGAATCCTCCCACAGATATTCAAAGACGGTGGGTTTCTTTTTTTCGTTGTTGGAATTTCGTCGTTCAAATTGATTCCGAATCTGAATTCCGAGCATACTGGCATTGGGAGCCGTGAATTTGGTCTGACAATCAAACCCACCATCGGAATTGTATGACGCGTCAAATCCACTGATTTGCCCCGCAAAGATGCCATAACGGCCTTGCCCGCGTTTCTCGTACCGAACAATAGGAAACAGCGGACGGTTTTCGTTCACGGTTTCAGGATTGACGGTATACGGTTGTCCCTTGACTTGACCTGCTGTGAACAACTCCCGTCGCGCTTGTTGATCATTAACGTCCAATTCAATTCCAGCGGGTGCATCTTGCCACCCAAAATCAACGATCACCGTGTTTCCAGGAACCATGAAATATGGAATCAGTTCTTCAAACTGATTGGGTGTCCAACATTTCCAGTTCACAGTAACATCAAGATAGCTATTTTGATATTCAATGGATATACTTTCTGCACCCGGTTCCGGACGCAATGCGCCGCCCCGTTCGCCATCGTACTGCTGGAAAAATCCTCCTTGTGGTTGACTTTGTCCAAACTGATACGTTCCACTGGATAGAATTTTCCCTTCGGGCTGTCCTTCCGGTTGGACATTGGAGATGAATCGGAACCACGGTGTTCGTGGTTGTTGAAATCTCTGTGTGTTGTTTTTGCGCAAATCAAGCTCGTCTTGAATAAACTTGGGAAGCGGATAAAGGAGTTCCATGATTTTTGTGTTGGGTTCACGAATTGAGTTGATCTAATCGTCGTAGAATCCGAGATACTTCATTGCGCCGTGGGATTCTAAGCTGCGTTTGGCTGTCAACGAAAAAATCCGACACATTGTTAGCCCTTGCAATGATCCACCACAACGTGCTATCATCATAATAACGCTTTGCAACAAGGTCTAACCGATCTCCATATTCTACCAGGACGTGAGTAAATTCAATATCCATACGATCAAAATCAGGAAGGATCGTACTGCTGAACACACGAGTTTCTTCATTGGGCTTTGTTTGTATTGAGTTGTTTCTGTATCTTCCGTTCATGAGTTATATTCTTGGCGTTTTCAATCCTTGTGAGTGATGTCATACACCTCCATAGTTTGATCATGGCGATTCTTAACTGTGATATTGACAATTTCTCCGTGTTCTGAAAACTTATCTTTGATTTCATCGTACATGGCCCACACGATTTGTTCACCAAGTTCAACACTGCATGAGTCGTGTCTGGTAAATCCAATACTGAATTTTAGCGTGATGTGGTCAACGTGTTTCATGGGCATGCTGGATTGGAATAAAGTCATTTGGGTGTGTGTGTGTGTGTATAACAAGGATAGGTGTGGAAATAGTGATTTTTTTCACAAACTTTCATCGGGAATGATGTCAGCATCAAAATACTTGTCCCCTGCGTTTGGGAATTCACGTTCAATGAGTGTGTATGTGGTTGAAATTTCAACCTGTTTTGGCAGTTGGCGGCCTGCGGCGGTTTCCCACGGACTATCATCCGGCATTGTGAAATCCAAACTTTGAATGAATCCGGGATGTTTTCGGTATAAGTTTCCTATGGTGAGACGCAAAAATGGTGCAATCATGTATGCACCACCTCCTTCCAACGTTGAAAAATTGCTTGGATAAACAAGACTTTGCAGGTAATTCAATTTTGTCCACTGCGACTCCAATTCTTTTTGAGATCCGGCAAATGCAGTAAAGCTAAAACTAAGTTGTCTGCTGTTCCCCCCATAAATATGATATTGCTCGGGTCTTCCAATGTATTGTGTACTGTTCCAGTTTACGCTGTTGCTAACGCTGATACCCGACACATAGCTACGGAATGCGATTCGCTTGTTGTTGACAATGTCGTAAAAGCGAAGCGGAATGATGTCTTGAAATTCTTCCCCCTGATCATTGGTCAGCACGTCCGGATCATCATCCGAAGACACATCCTCAATTCCAGTTAAATTAACCAAATCTTCATCCTTTTCAGATACCGAGTGATTTGGATACCCATACGATGTTTCTCCGCTTGACTTTCTGCGATACACAACACGATATGTTTCATCGCCTTGAAACGTTTCATCACGGGGCGCATCTTCCGGCGGCTCGCCCTGAACTGCTGGATGGAATGGACTCACAGCATTTTCCTGAGCATCCACATTACCATATGATTTTGCATCACGGGCTTCTGCTTCACGTCGCGTGCGCTCCAAGAGCGGGCTTTGTTGACCTCCATCATATTCATTGTCAAGAAACACTTGATACGTTCGTATTGGGTTATACGCATCAAACAACTCTTGACTTGGACGTTCTTGGATTCCCAAACGGTTGAATGCAATCTGGGATCCTGATCGGGTTCTCATTCCAATAAATTGATTGCGTTCTCCATCAAGAATGGCTTGCTGTTCGGCTTGGAATTTCTGAAGCCCATCCGGAAGACGGCTGAAAAAGTCAGGTCGCAAACTTTGCACTTGGTTTGCAAGAATGGTTTGTGCTCGCTGTCTGTATTCGGCTCCTGTAATTCGGTTTGGAATGTTTCCGGGGCCGCCCAAATCGGGTGTCTGATTGACAAGATACCCTTCACCATCCGTGAGATCACGGATTTCATCTTCCCACTTGCTGCTTTTGGGAACATTTCCAATGTCTGAAATTGCTTCCGTGAGACCGCCGATGCCATTCACGATATTTCCAAGAATGCCTTCGCTTGCATCCACGTGGCGTGTGTCAGATACCAACCACGTGGGTGCCGAATTGCGAATGGCTGCCGGATCATAAAACCGGGTGAGGCGGCGTGTATTTTGTGTTTGCTTGGTCGCTTCTTCAGCAGAAAATAAAATGCCCTTTGGGCTTGCAAGAAACGTTCCAAGACGTTGCTGATCATCGGCTGCTGCACGTCCTGGAATTGCAGGAGTGCCCGCCGGAATATCTGCTCGTGTGCTGTCAGGTCTCACGGTCACAAAGGGTTCTTGGAATCGCCCACCCAAATCAAACTTCTCAAATTCTTGATCTCGGGCTTGCTGATTTTGTTCATCCAAACGAGATTCAGAGCGTTCTTGAATGTCCAAATCATCAATTGTGGAAAGAGATCCCGAATTCTCTGATTCCCGAACTCCATCGGGATCTTGTGTGTTGTCGGATGGGATGGTCTCGGAAACGCCCGGATCTTGGGGTGAAATTATCCGCTGTTCTGGGATATTCACTCGCTGCGATTCTCGTTCAATTTCTTGATCCGAAATGTCCACTTGAAAATTGTCATCATCACGAAAATTATCGGGCGGTTGATATTGAATATCATCAACCGATTGGACTTGGATGTTGCCTTCTTGAACAGCCAACTCCAAATCATGATCTTGTGGCACGATCTGATTGCGCCGTGGAACTTCTTGGACGCGGGGATCGGTTTCCGGGGTTTCTTGGTCAGAGGATTTCAATTCGGTTGGGTCTGACAACGGGTTTTGTGACACTTCAAGACTTCGTGGTTCGGTGGAAACACCATCAATAGATTCAGAAACAATGTTTCCCCGATTTTCAACAAATGGAATGTTCACCTCCCGAACTAACGATGGGATATTTCGTTCGCGTGATACATCCGGGGCTTGTTGCTGAACATTCGCGTCACGTGGAAATCCAACATTCGGATCTTGGGATTCAATATTCCCAGCTTGTTCAGGAATTTCGGGGGTTTGTCCGGGTTGAGGTTCAGCAGGACTCGGAACGGTTATATTTGGGCGTTGCGATTCGTTAGAAGATTGATCTAAAGACGGATCAATATCAGGATCTTGGCGTTGGATGTTCCCAGACTGTTTTGGAATGCCGATAAGCAAGTCTTTGAAATTTGACATATCATCCAGATGCTATGAGTGAATTCGTTGAGTTGCGACGTCGCAATTGGTCTGTAACTTTCCGCCCGTCCAAGTAAACATCAAATGCCCCTTGTTGGATCAATTGTACAATTTGTTTGTTGCTCTCAAGGATGGCAGACAATGCATCTACAACCGTGGAATCTTTATTGCGTGATTCCAATGTTTCATTCTGATTTACCGACCTAACCGTTTGTTGGTTGCTGGTGTTGTTGATGATGGTTTGATCTGTCTCGGATGTTGCATTCACAGCCTGGGGAGTCATCACGTTGGCTGATGCTGCAACCGTTCCAACCGATTCAGAAATTCCCGATATTTGAGATTGAATATCTTGAGAAGAAAGACGTTGAATGCTTGAAACCAATGATTCAAGCGCATTAGACACCATCAAGATTGGATCTGCATAAGATGCAATACTTTCCAATTGATCCGTGAATCCAATTCCAACAAAGTTTGCAAGCCCGGAAACGATTCCCCCTGCGGTCAACGTGGTCAAAGCACCAGCCAGTCCTGCAATTCCTGCTGCTGCAACGGCAATTTGGGGTCCAGCGCTTGCAACTTGAACAATTCCGTTAAACATGCGATCTAAGATATCAACAGCCGTCTGTCCCAACGAAACAACCGCGCTCAAAAATCCTTGAACCAGCGTCTCTATGATAGGAACCACACTGTTTGCAAGGGTCAAAAATGCTTGACTCACATTATTGAGAACATCGGCAAATCCACCTGCAAGAATTTCTCGTGCAGGTCCAAGTGATTCAATCAGGTTCGCCAATCCATTTGACATGAGATTGAATGCACCTGCAAGTCCGATTGCAGTTAATGTAAATGCAGCAAGACCAGCAAGTGTTGTGGGGTTGGCAATGGGAGCCAACGCCTGTGCAAAACTTGTGAATGCTTGTGCAACACCCGTCAATGCGCTTTTGAGAACCCCGGTGATCAAATCAATGAATCCTGTGAGAACGCCTTTGATGGATTTGAGTGTAGATTTGAAGAATTTTCCGAATCCAGATATGGATTTGCTGATGATTCCTTGACCACCGCCACCACCAAATCCAAGCGTGTTCACAAAAACACTTGCAAGTTTGAACAGCCCCGTCGCGATGACCCCCCCTGCAAGAATGGATCCAATGTTTTGGAACTCCAATGCAAACCCGGCAAGACTTGCTTTTGCGCCGGTGGACGTTTTTTGAACGTTTTCAAGAGAAGATATTGCCCCCCCAAACATGTCAGTCACGGATGACCATGCAGACACCAGCATTTCAGATTGTCCCACGAAATCAGATATGTTGGTTGTTGCCCATGAAACCCCATCTGAAAGAAGCGCAACAAGATCCGCAACAACTGTAATTCCACTTGCAACTAAACCCAACACCGATTCCAATGCTTCAAACACAGGAACAAGATTTTCGGACACCGTGAAAAGCAAACTTGAAAATTGATTTTGAAGCCGTTCAAGAGCCGTGAAACTTTCGGTTGCAGCAAATGCATCTGCAAAACTAACATCGCCAGACTCCACTTGTTCTGACAATGATGCAACGCTGTCTTCCGTTTGCTTGGCTTGCTCGGAGATGCGTTGCAACTGCGTGACCCCAATGTTGAACGCGCTTGCAACCTCTTGTTTGTCAAGGAAACTCATGTCGTCAAAGTTGATGCGCTCCAACTCACGGGACAATGTGTCTGTAAATTCATCCGTTCCTTGGGCTGCACTTTCAACCAAACTTTGTGCGTCAAACTGAATGCCGGTGATCACGCTTGCCTGTGCGATATTTTGAAACGTGGATGGAATGTCACTCAAGAATTGTTCTTGAATTCCAACCACTTCTCCAATGTTGGTTCCGAGTTGACGCGCTCGCGCCGCTGCACTTGCAAGCTTGTCTCCACTCTGACCGGAAAACGTGGCAAGTTTTTCTGCGTTATTTGCAATATCTTGAAACACCGCTTTTGGAGCAACCCCCGCAATGTTTGCAGCTTGAATGGCCGACGTTTCCAAACTGCGGCGTGTTGTGCCGGTGAGTTCTGCAACATCTTCAAACTGTGTGACAAACGTGGCTGCTTGCTCTCCACTCACTCGCAAACGCCCTGCAATGGCAGTGACTTCTTGGTTGATCTCCGATTGCGTGCTCTGAAGTGCGCGTGATGCGGCTTGAATGCTTCCAAATTGTTCCGTGAGTTCAACGCTGGCATCAACCAAATCGTCAAATTCAAGGCCAGAAAGAGCAGCCTGCCTGCGAACTTCAGTCAGGTTTCCAACCAATTCTTGGGACTGGTCCACACTCATCCCCGTTTGTTCAACGAATTTTGATGTTGCGTTGTTCAACGTCAAAAACTCTGCAATAACAAGTCCAACCGTTGCAAGTCCCAGTGCCCATACGTTGAATGCTGATGCAATCGTGTCTTTCCACCCGGTGGCTATTTCTGCAAGTTGCAATGCGGGAGCCGCCGCGTCTCCCAATCCGGTGTTCAGTGCTTCAGACACACCACGTCCTTGTTCAATTTGATTTGTGAATCCTTGTTGAGCATCTTGGGCCACTGAAAAGTTTTGTTCCAAGAGTCCGAGAAATTCTTGTTGTTCTTGATTTTGTTCTTGAAGGTTTTCAATGGTCTGCTCTTGAAGGTCGTTGAACTCTTCTTCAAGTTGCTTGCGTTCAATGGATCCATCCACAAACTGCATTTGGAGATCGTTGGCTTGTTGGATGTATGACGCAAGCTCTTGGGTTAGATTCGTGAAGTCTTCAACATTTTCTGTGCTTTCAATGCTTCTAATCACCTCGGGGCTGATGATCGCTTCTGCGAATGATTCTCCAATGCTTTCAAGCCCGGAAATGGAGGATAGAAAATCGGGAAGCTGTTGGGAAGCGGCTTGTCCAACTTCTTGAGTTGATTCAATGGCTTGAATCAACATTTCGGCACTTTCAACGCGTTCCTGTTCAGTTTCGTCCAATCGCTCAACGGTTTCTTGCAATTGTTGCATGGACGACCCCACACCCCCGGATGCTGAACTTCCGAAGGTGTTTTGAAACCCTTCCATCAATTGATCAAAGCTGATTGGCATGTTGGACCGCGTTTTATTTCTTTATATCTTCATTTGAACCGAATTCCGGTATCTTCCCGTGTTTTGTCAACTGCTTTCTTGACCTTTTCACGGTTCTTTTCAAGTTGGTTGATTGCATCCCGGATTTCCGGGTCACTGTTTTTGAGTTGGTTGATGTATGACTTCCTCGCACTTTCTCCTGAAATGATGTCTTGGAGGAAACTCCAAATGCCTTCTGATATATTTTTCATTGTGTTGATGGTTGTTGTGATTCACGAATCTTTTGCTTTGCGGACTCTGGCAATTCAAACTCCGATGCTTGAGCCGATTTATTATTGTTGTCTGGGGAATAAATCCGAGGATCGTGATTCAGGTGTTCATTTTTAACTTGGGTTGGATCACCAGGTTTGATGTCATCTGGTAGTTGAGACTTGGTAATGTCAAATTGCTTGGAGGCGGATTCTTTCTTTGCTTGTTCACGCTCATTGTCCATGATCTCTTGAATTTGGCGTGAATACAGGCGGCGCATATGCACTGGAACGTGGTAGTATAACTCGTTCCAACTATATCCGCCGTTGCTATAGTAGATCAGTTGTGTGATTTCCCGATGAACCTTGATTATGTAGTCATCTCCGAAGGAAAAAAAAAGTCTGGTTCAATGCTGATTGGAACACTGTCAATCCCCCCGTTATTGTTTTCATACTCATATGTCATATCAATATCCGGTGTCACATCATCTATGGCCCCTCTCAGAGACATGCTATCACGTGCAAGCATGTTATCCACATATGACCCAATGTCTTGATTTGAACCGTTTACAGACACGATCTGATGCTTCAAACGAAGTGTGACAGTTGGCGATGGTCCTCCCGCTTGCTTGAGTTTTTTCGTCTCAAACCGAATGTCTCGTTGATCTGCATGACGCAGGAGACGAAACTCAACAGTGTCTTCTGAAACGGGAAGCGTATGTTCAAAGGTTTTTTGGTGTTTTTCATATGCATCAAAGTTTATTTGCTTGTCCTTGATGTCGGTCAAATCAATGGTGGCGCGCCGAGACGACGTTTCACCCGGTGGCGTGAAACTGAAGGTGTATTGGGGACCGTATGCCATGATACGAGTTGCAACCACGGCAGCAGATTTGTCTCCAACAAGCATGGTATCTAAATTGACGTTATCATTGACAATGACAGATTTCAAAAGGCGGTCCAACGTTTCACCCTTCTGTGCATATTGCTTGTCGGTTAAAATATCCTCGTCACTTGCAGTCATGTAACGAAGTTCTAATGTTCCGGATGATAATGGATCATCCGCATCGTAAAAGTACCCTTTACTTGGTAGTTCAAAAGATTGTGTTTTCATTTGAAACGCTCGGTCTGTTTGTTATTGGTTCAAAATCCTCCGGTAGATCCGAAAAATGTTGGTGATATAATAAAATATACTACATCACACGTGTATGTAATACAGCGGGAAGAAATTCAAGACTGTCAAGGAACCCCGGTATCGTATGTGCCGCTCTGAAAAGATGGTGGGGCATGGGAATAACTTGGAATGGTGTCCGTATTGTCGTTTGAATTGTTCCAATATACTACTCACGCATTTCACAACATACCTTTTTGCGGTTCCGGATGTTATATCATAATAAATCAGGGACTTCAGAATCATCGTGGTACGCCTGTTTATGAAAAATAAGTCTGTATGCAATTGTTCCAATATGCGCTTTCACTGCCATTGAAATTGTGCAGGGATCGTGTCCAACGACAAATAGTTGGGTTTCATGGGATAAGATAATATAGCTCTTCAAAAACTCAATCTCTTGATCATGAAATGTTTTGCACTCGCGGTAAAACGAACAAAATCAATGGCGTCCTTATCAACAATTTTTTCGTTGATCACTCTATTCATGCTTTCTATTTCAATTTTGTGTCATATTGAAACGCCGTACCGATGATATAGCGTGCAACATCATTAAGGGTTTTTTCAGGATTTTTGTCACCATCCACGGTCCATGTTTCTTTCAGCGATCCGGGAGCCGGGTTTTGTGGGGTATGAATTGCAACTTCAAACTCAACATCGTGATTGTAATACACACTCGTTAGCGAAACAGAAACTCCGATGTCCGAACGTGCATATCCATCAAATTCAACATGTGATGTGCCATTGTTGTGCGTTGGTCCATGCGTCACTTTCACATTCCTGTCACCAACGTTTCGCTTGACCTGATTCAAAATCATGTTGATGCATTTTTGAAGAAACCTGCCGATTTGAAAATCGGCAGAAAACTTTTGCGGTGTGTTGATTCTCTCGTTCAACACCGAGCGGCTGTCAATTTCTTGTTCAACCAACTTTTGAATGACCGTTCTGATCCTACGTTGTTGTCTATTCATTTTTTGGAAATTTTCCAAGTGAATTGCTTTTTCAAATAGGTAGGGTCAAACCAAACAAACGACTCGCAATCCCACGTTCTAAATTGTGTCGTTTGTGCAACAGCCTTTGATATGTAAAATGCATCAAAATGATGGGCAATTTGGACCCAATCAAGCATATCTGTTTCTCTCCATGTGGAACGAAGTCCATCGTGTCCCCATTTCGCGTATACATCATCAATTTCAGAGACTCGGTTCACAGACAAAATGCGTGGTGATCCGACAATTGTAAACATGTGAACGTATTTTGCACGACGGACGAGATGGTTCGTTTTGATGAACTCCCACCAATCACTTGTCCATTCACCGTGTGGTCGGCATGCCGTTGATGTCCACAACCCCTTTGATGGTTTGTTGACGTGATGAAGGCGTTCGTTCTCTTTGACTGGCGTGGGGGTAATCGTGTCCTGTTTTGATATGTGTATCTGCATGAACCATGAATGTTTGTGTGAACATGTGTGCGAAAAATAAAAAGGTGGAGTCTCACCCTTGTCATATGAGACTCCACTCTGTGTCGGGGTGACGATGTCACCCCGCGTCCATAACGGTCCTAAGTTATGGATGTTTCTTGAAAACGTTGATAGAAAACCTGGCCAACCACATATCCATAATAGAGACCAATCTTCGTGTTCATTTCATCATAGGGTTTCATCAAGCAAATCGTGAATCATATCATCCAATTCATTGAAATTATTATCCAACGAACCATCAACGGTGATCTTGAATCGGTTGATTTGGGGGCGACGTTCATCTCCAGCCATCAACTCAAGAATGTAAACGCCTTGTTTTGATGTTGCATTCAACGAAAGCGTAACCGGTGGTTGGTATGCAGGTTCAAATTCAAACTCATTTTGTGGACTATGGTATGACATATCCACGTCTTTAAATCCAAGATCACTCAAAGAGCTTTTAACGGCACGCACAAACGTGGCTTCATCGTCACGCGACAATGCTTCCCGATCAGAATGCATGGATTGTCGTGTTTTGGTTGCTTTGAATTCGTTGACGGCGTTCCGTCTGCTCATGGGCGGTCGTTTTCTGGTGTTCTCTCGTAGTTGTCTGCGTATCTCTTGGCGAACCAAGCGACGCAATTTTTGATTTTTCATGGGCTTTGTTGTTTTGTTGTGAATTTAATTGTGTGTACTCTCGCTTGCTTTATATAATACACGCGCTTCTTTTCTTTTTTTAGTCAATGTACTTGTAATCACGAAGATCCCCTGTCAATGAAGGCTTGTATTTCATGCGAGTGATAAGGCCATCCGAAATGCGCTCTTTTCTATACGTTCGGTATGCTTTCCGCGCTTTTGGAATCTGTTTGACAACGTCATAATAGAACTCGTCATGTCCACCTTTGATTGGCCCTGCTTTATATTCAGCCGGAAAGGTTTTGTTCATCATTTGTGCAGCCATTGGCGACATGCGATCATGAAGATTGGCAAAAACCTTGGCAATGGTTTTCTCTGAAAGGTAGCTAAGGTCCAAAAAGGCGACGTTGCCATGATCGTTCTCTGGGTTCATGACGAGCAAGTGCCGTTCAACGTCCCCTTTCGTTTTGTGGGGATATGAAAGCCTGATGAAGTCGCCAATTTTGAAATCATTGACTCCAATGTTTTTGACGGGAGTCATGTTACTGGCATGGTTATACCGGCCCCCTTCATTGATGAGTTGGCGGTTGATTTCTTCACGAATCAACCGCCGCAATTTTCGTTTTGTTCTTGATCTCATATTTCACATGTTATGTTCAAATAGTTTTGTGTGTGAATATATAACACTATTTGTATGTGTGTGGCTTTTTTCTAACGGTAGACGTCTTGACTCCGCCAATACGCATGTGCTCTGCTGTCGTGGACTTTGATATCTACGCTATAGCCGCTTCTGGCTGTGTCAATGGCTTCATCCATATCAACAATTCCAGGTTCGTCTGGCTGTGAGTCTCTCTTCAAGGTTTCAATTTCTTGACTGCGCTGCAAGTAAACTTCCACCGGTTCATTACCATACTCAAACGTCAATAGGATATTTCCCATTCGGTCCGAGACAATCGTTGCAGGAACATATGGATCAAAAGATGCTTCATTAAGTTGATGCCTAATTTCTTCACGAATCAAGCGTCGCAATTTGTTGGTTCGTGAACTGCGTCGGCGTGCTCTTCTGTGCTTTCTACGTCGTCTCATGGTTTGTGTGTTGTGACTATGTTGTTATTTTTTGTTTGATATCATCCGAATTTTCTTACGAAGTCCCTTGCAAACGTGTCGGAGTTCCAGATAAGGTACTTATCGTGAAACTTCTTCACGGATCAGTCGTCTCAATTTATTTATGTTGTGTATGTTTTTTACATATTCAATAATCTGTGGAAATCAGAACTTGTTGTTGGTTCCATTTTAGTTGAGTTTTTGATTCTCATATCTGAAAACTTAATCTTTGAAATTTGATTATTGAGATCAACCATAAGCTCTTTTACTTCGTGTCTTCTCACACTTTCATCAAATGTAATGTATACGTGACCATCGTGAAGAACATCCGCATACCCATCAAGATAGTGATTTGAAATTACATATTCAACATGTTTGGCTAAACGAGCGGCGGGTTCATCGGTTGTGTTATAGATTTGGAGAGTGGCCTCCCATAATTCGTGATATTTTGCGTTTCACGAAGTACTCGTGAAACCTCTTCTCGGATGATTCGTCTGATTTTTCTACCGTTCATGGCGTGTGTGTGTGTATATTTGATTTTTTCTACTGAAGAGCGCCAACTGTTGCGGTCAACACGAGCCGTAGTTTTCCTTGGCTTCGTGGAGCCACACCAACAATATTAAAACCAGAGTTTTGCAGGCCACCAACATAAAGAAGACTTCGTGCTCCAGATACAGAAACATCAATGCGAAGGCTGTTGCGGCCCTTCGGAAAAACATCCATGACTTCTATCTCTCCCGGAGTAACACTAAGATGCCGAGAAAGTGATTGTTTGATGCTTTCATCATCAATCCCTGCATACGATGAACCATATTCATCAAGTTGCATCTGAATCTCATCTTGAATGACCCTTTGCAATTTTCGTCGCATTTGTCGTCTCATTTTTTTGCTTGTTTTATTTGTGTGTGTGTGTGTGTGTGTGTGTGTGTGTGCATAAAACCCCTTGTTATACTGCTCTATATCATCAGTAGTTTTGAATTGGGTAATCGTATGCAAGGGACAATGAAATTTCCATTGGAGCATCATTATCAAAACTTGCTTCACCGAAACTTGCAGATGTTACGAATGCACCTTTTAGTTTCCACTCCTCAATTCGCGTTCCAGATGGATCAAGCGTATTGTAAATCACATCTTTCTTGTATACATTGCTGTATCCGTCACGTCCTGTGACTGTCTCATGGTGCAGACGAACCCATTCCATCACGGCTTGTGAACCACTTGGTGAAATGGGATCATATAAAGTGAGTGAAACATCCCCATAACTCACCTTGCCTTTTAGCTTGCGAGTCATGTTGATATGTGGAAGTTCAAGTGTATTGAAACTAATCTCTGGACGGCTCGCCTGCTTGATCAAATACGTAGGAACGTTTGTATCCCCCAATTTGAATTGAAATCGGTTTGCGACCTTTGGCTCAAACCGACTGAAAAGCATCTCATTTTGCTGTAATGTCTCAAAAGCCATGTTGGGTTTATGTTGAATCTGTGTTATTGGCGGGCAAAGTGCCCCATAACTTTTTTGACATTGCGTTCTACGAAATATATATGGGATTCATAAAAAATTTGCAGACCCGGAATCCAAATCAATGAACACCGAGTCCACAACCCATTTTTATCAGTCGTCAAATGTTGCTCCTGTCGGAAGAATGTTGAAGTCAATTTGAATGAATTCAGCGGTTCGGGTTGGCTGCAAAAAGATTTCCCCAACAAGGATGTTGCGATCCACAATCTCAGGCGGATTGTTTTCTCCATCCATCTTGACACGGAATGCTTCAAGTCCTTGCCGTTCTTGCACTCGGTCAAGATATGGTTCAACGAGGCTCACAAATTCTTGTCGCGTTTCTTGTGTGTTTTGCTCAAAATTCAAGAACCGTGCAGTAGACGCGATAAACTTTTTGGCTGCAATCAGCAAACGCCGAACATTGATACGATCCAACGCACTTGCTGCCGTTTGCAATGTTTTCTGTCCGAACACCACAACCCCTTGATCACTATAATCATTGATGGGGTTCACACGAGATTGATAAAGGCTGTCCCGGTTTGCTTTATTGAGTTTTTTGACCGCCTCACGCGCTTCAGGAATTCCTCCTCGCTGCATTCCTGCTGGTGCAAACCAAGGATCTTCAACCTGATCATTGAACGCATACACACGCGGAATCAACACACTTGGCGGCAATGCGACAATGCGATTTGTTGTGTTGTCCCGAACACGGAGCCACGGGAAGTACGTGCCCGCATAGCTTGTGTCAAGCCCAGAGACGGCCTGTGTGGCCTGATCAACCGTTTCGCGGGGTCCAACCGCATCAAGAATATAAAACGCATCACGGCGGCTCTCAACAAGATCAATGCCTGCTTCAACAACTGAAGGGTGCAGGTTATTTTGAATGCCCGGTGTCACCAAAAGATTGATATCATATTCATCTTGGTTTTCAAGAATGCCAATGGCATCAAAATATGCAAGGCTTCCAAAACTTTTAAACGTGGAGCAATCAAATCCTTGTGTGTTGGTTGCTGTAATGTCGTCTCCAACGTTAACGGGGTTTGACGGATTGTATCCATCAAATCCGCCCTGGAAGCCAACAATGAATTTGCGTTGGCTTCGTGTTGTGTTGTCAAAGCTATCCGTGTTGTCTGACGAGTTGTAACCAATCGTGTCTGAGAAATTGAAGGATGTTGTGATGTTCTTGGAATCTTCTACGTCAACACCACTTTGAATAGCATTCAAGAAATTCAAATTGGATTCATATTCAAAATCAAACCCGTAATGGATATTGTCGTCTGTTCGGTCGCCACCAGGTGCTACCTGAATCCAGTCCGCAGTGTCGGCAGCGGAGTACTCGGCATCAATCCGACTTTGTGATTCACGCAATTTAAGTCCGTGGGGAAGAATGCTGGTGTCGTCAATGTTATAGGGAAAGACGTAAGATCCGAATCCCCAAGGAACCAAGTTGGAGTTGTCGTTTTTGCCATTGGCATTTCCTCTTTCAACCTCTTCGTTGACTTCCACCCGAACATACGATGAAACGTTTTCGTATTCTCCACGAATATCAATACTTCCGTCAGAGTTAAACACCGTGGTACGATTTCCGATTGCACGTGGAATATAGTTTGGAGATTCAGGATCAAGTGTTAAATCCGTGTATGTTTCAAGAACGTCTTGGTTTTGATCCGTGTCATTGAAATCCCGAATCACAACATCAAAAAGGCCGTATTCGCTTCCTGAAACTTCATCGGGAGTTCTCACTTCTTGGATTGCAACTTTAATGTTACGATTTGCAGCACGCCCATCTGTCAAGGTGTGAAATCGGAACAAATCAACACACTCCTCCATGTTGGGTTGCTCTTCAAGAAGGTCTTGAGATTGAATCCACGGGGTTGATGCATTGCTGTATGCACGATTTTCATAATCAAGTGCATTACCACGACTCACAAGTTCCACATCAACATCCGGAATCACAGACTGATCAATGCCTTCTGCAACTTCATCATGAAGTTCCTGAAAGTTTGCGATTACGTACACTTCACGTGGGCCTTGAGGATCGGTGCCGAAAATGGATGTAATGTAGTTTCGCTTGGACGGGTCAAGACTGACCATGTATGCGCGACCATCAATGTCAAGCTGAAAATTGGTGAATGTGCCTGACGTGATGGAAATGTTGG
>Ga0102930_1000216_pt1 | contig 19084 bp, 14 predicted proteins | sample SalPon1_B_H2O_MG_FD_84514 | JGI IMG/M metagenome (GOLD analysis project Ga0102930, IMG submission 84514) | Salt pond water microbial communities from South San Francisco under conditions of wetland restoration - Salt Pond MetaG R1_B_H2O_MG | ecosystem: Environmental > Aquatic > Non-marine Saline... | reverse complement strand
GGTGGGCAGCTGGGCAAAATGCTGCTCCAGGAAACCCGCCGCCTCGACATTAAAACCCATACCCTGGACCCCTCCCCCGTAGCTCCCAGCCGCATTGGCAGCCACCATTTTACGCAGGGCGCACTCACCGATTACGACACCGTGATGGCCTTTGGGCAGGCCTGCGACGTACTCACCATCGAGATCGAAAACATCAATACCCGGGCCCTCACTCATTTGGCGGAAGCCGGAAAAAAGGTATTCCCACAGCCCCACCTGGTCGAATTGATCCAAAGCAAAATCCGCCAGAAAGCCTTTTACGAGGAAAACCAAATCCCCACCGCCCCCTTTCATACTTTCCCGGATGGGGCTAGTCTGAAAGCGGCCTTTGCCGAAGAAACCTTTTCGTTCCCGGCCGTATGGAAAATAGACCGCGGCGGTTTTGATGGCCGCGGCGTCCAGGTACTCCGCACCGCGCAGGACCTGGAAAACCTCCCGGATGGGCCCGCCCTCATCGAGAAGCTGATCCCCTTTGAGCGGGAACTGGCCGTGGTGGTTGCTCGATCGGCCGGGGGCCAAATGAAAGCCTTCCCTACCGTGGAGATGGACTTCCACCCCGAAGCCCATCTGGTAGAATACGTTTTTAGTCCCGGACAAACTGATCCCACCATAAGCAAGCGCGCGCGCGAGCTGGCTTGCGCCGTGGCAGAAAAACTTAACATCGTGGGGGTGCTGGCCGTGGAATTGTTCGTAACCCCCGGTGGAGATTTGCTCATCAACGAAGTAGCGCCCCGGGTACACAACAGCGGTCACCTTAGTATCGAGGGTAATTATACCTCTCAATTTGAGCAACACCTGCGGGCCATCCTGGACCTGCCGCTGGGGGCTACCGATACTGTTCAACCCGCCGTGATGGTAAACCTGGTGGGCGAACCAGAACACCAGGGACCCGTTCATTATCAGGGCCTGGAGCAAGTGCTGGCCATGTCGGGTACTTACGTGCATCTCTACGGCAAAGCCGAAACCCGGCCCTTTCGGAAAATGGGGCATATCACCGTATTGGCTCCGGAACTGGCAGAAGCCCGTCGCAAGGCCCGGCAAGTAAAAGAATCCGTAAAAGTAATTTCTCTATGAAAGCACAAGTAAGTGTTATAATGGGCAGCCAGAGCGATCTCCCCGTCATGCAGGAGGCCTTGGATGTATTGGCGGAACTGGGCGTAGCCAGTGAGGTGAAAATTGTATCGGCCCATCGTACGCCGGAGGTGATGTACACATTTGGCCGGGAGGCCCACCAGCGCGGCATAAAAGCCATTATAGCGGGGGCTGGAGGAGCGGCACACTTGCCGGGCATGGTGGCGTCCCTTAGCCCTTTACCGGTCATTGGCGTCCCGGTAAAATCACGCAACAGCATCGATGGCTGGGATTCTTTACTGAGCATCGTGCAGATGCCCGGTGGGGTGCCCGTGGCTACGGTAGCCTTAAACGGAGCAAAAAATGCCGGGCTGCTGGCCGCTCAGATCCTGGGCAGCCACAATCCAGAATTGCAGCAACGGCTGCTGGATTATAAGCAAGCTCTGCACGATAAAGTGCGTCGCGATGCTGAAAAGCTGGAAAATCCTTAGAGCTTGCGCAGCTCTTCCATGAGCGGCTCTTTTTTGCGATTGGCCACGGGGATGTGGGCATTATCTTCCATCACCAGGTAACCGCCTTCCTGCGGTACATAGCGTACCAGGAAGTTCAGGTTGATCAAATGCGATTTATGGGGCCGGAAAAAACGGTAGCCCTCCAGCATCTGATCAAATTCTTTAAGGGTGCGCGATGCCATGAGCGGTTTTTCGCTGTACATCTGAAAAACGGTGTAGTTACTGCTGCTTTCCAGGCGAATTATATCCGCTATGGGCACTACATAAAGGCCTTTGCTGGTGGGCACCACGATTTTTTTGGGGGTGCCGGAAGCTTGGCGAATATTCTCCATCAAAACGTTAAGGCTAGAGGCCTTCCGGGGGATCCCCTTTTCTTCTTCCGCGCGGCGTACCGCCTTCACTAATTCTTCCGGATCAATGGGCTTCAGCAGGTAATCAAGCGCGGAAAAGCGAATGGCTTTAATGGCAAATTCGTCGTGCGCGGTGATGAAAATAACCGCCGGATCCAGCGATTCTTCATCCCGGAGGGTGGTAAGGATGTCAAAACCACTTCCCCCGTCGAGATCTATGTCCAGAAAAAGCAGGTCTACTGGTTTTTCCCGCAAAAAGAGGAGGGTTTCTTCTACAGAAGCTGCCTCTCCGGACACCTCCACTTCCGGACAAAAGAGCTCCAACTTGCCTTTAAGCGTATCGCGGGAGGGCGCTTCATCATCTACTATAAGAGCATTAATCATGATATAGGGTTGCGTTGATTGGGTTCATTACTCGTCTTGCAGGCCATCAGTAGGCAGCTCCAGTAGCACCCGGGTCCCCGAAGGCTGGCCCCCGTTATAGAGGTCTTCCACGTGGAGGTGCACCTGCCGGCCCATGGAACGGCGCAGCAGGTCTATGCGGTCTTTGTTAATCTGGGTGGCGCGGCTGCGGTGATCCTGTCGCTGGCCCCGCTGCCGGGCAGCTTCACGGCCTATTCCGTTGTCTTCTACGGTAATGTGGAGCTTTTCATCCAGCAGCGCAAAACGGATGAGCAAGTGCCCCTTCTCCCGCTTGGGCTTTAATCCGTGCAAAATGGCGTTTTCCACGTGCGGCTGCACCAGCATAGGGGGCAGGGATACGTTATAGTCTATCTGGGGATCCACCTCTATCTGAAAATCAAATTTATCACCGAAACGAAGTTTTTCCAGCTCAAGGTAATTCTTCAAGATGGAAACCTCCGTTTCCACGGGATGAAGGTGGGCCATGGATGATTCTAAGGTGCCTCTCATCAATTTTGCGAAATTATTGAGGTAGCGCACCGCCTGCTTAGGTTCCTTTTTAAAGATGAAACTGGAGATAGAATCCAGCGCATTAAAAATAAAGTGGGGGTTCATCTGCAGGCGCAGGGCTTTTCGTTCGGTTTCCATGAGTTGATTTTCCAGCTGAAGCCTTTTTTGCAAGCGCCTTACTCGCTGGCGAACGCCCCCGTACACCAGCCCCGCCGCCATCAGCACCACCAGGCCAATGAACCACCAGGTCACGTAAAAAGGCGATTTTATCTCGAAAGCGTAGCGGGCTACCGCCCCTTCCCAGGGCCTACCCGGGCGGCGTGCCTGCACCTCAAAACGATACTTACCGGGCGTAAGATTGGGGAAAATAGCCTCCCGCCGCTGGCCCGCCACCGTCCATTGTTCACTCTGCCCCACCAGGCGGTAGCGATAGCGTAGCTCCGCCGGCCGCAGCAGGCCCTTCGCCCCGTAGCGCAGCACCACGTAGTTCCGGTCGTGCGGTAGTTTTAGCCCTTCGGGCAAATGAGAGAAAGCCCCCGTATCCTGGGCATATCCCTGGAGCGGCTCCTCGGCATCCATGAGTAAATTTACCCCTTGCAACCGGGCCCGGGGTGGGCGGTCCGGCCGCAAGTAGCGAGGCAAATCCCAGGTATAAAGCCCTTGATCGGTGCCCGCCCAGAGTCTTTCGGCCCCGCCTTCCAATCCGCCCGTAACGCCACCGGCCCCTAAAAAAGTGAGGGCGTCACTGGCATTTTGTTGTTTGTGCCGGCTTACCTCGCTGAGGGCCAGCACACCCTTATTGGTCCCCAGCCAAATGTCTTGGGTAGCTCCCCGGGAAGCGGTCATTTGATTGACCGCCGCGTAGCCTACCATGGCATAGCTTAGGTGTTTTAAGGAGCCCGCCACCCCCACTTTGTAGAGCCCTTTATTCTGCGTGCCCAACCATACCTGCTGTGCATTAAGCGGATAAAAGCTAGAAAAGCGAAAGCTATCCAGGGCTAGCCCACCCAGCCGTTGAAAGCGCTGCCACCGCCCCTCGTGCCGCCGCCAAAGGCCCGCGGTGTAGGTGCCGGCCCAAAGGCTTCCGTCCTGGGCCCGCTGTAGTTTAAACACCGTCACGGAGGGCAAATCGGCCGCTACCCTTCTGGGACGGCCCTGCCCGGGCTGGTACCGGAATAAGCCCGCGCCGGTCCCCAGATACAAACCAGCCGAATCAGCCTGCAGGCTAAAAACAAAACCCAGCCGCGGCCCGGTCACCGCCTGATAACGCCCCTTCTGGTAGCGCCACAGCCCTTGTTCGGTCCCCAGCCAGAGCGCTCCGCGCCACACCGTCATAGAAAAAACAATGCCCAGGTCGCGCTCCGCGGGCTGCCACTGACCCGCCTGCTGCCAAAAAAGCCCCGCTGGCGTACCGATGGCTTGCCGGCCTTGATAGCGGGCCACGGCCTGCACCCGCGCCGGCGTAGCCCAGAAGCGCTGCGCCTGGCTTTGGCGAATGGCCATCCCCTTGTCTGTTTGCAGTACCAGCACCTCCTCCGGGGTAAGGTGTGCCCCCTCTATACGGCGACCTTCTTCCCGGTGACGGAGCGTATCAGCTCCTTTCAAGCGAATCAGTTCGGAGCCCTTCCACAGCAGCACCTCGCCCCCTTCGCTGCGCAGGCCCTCGTACCGGCGTTCGCCCCAGATGGCGTTGGTATCTTTTTCCAGCTGTGGATAAAAGCCGGCGGGGCCCAGCCCACGCAGATGCTCCTTCCCGGCCAGCCCACTGATGGGGCGCCGGAGGCGCTGCTTAAAGTCGCCCTTATGGCGTCGGAAAAGGCCCCGCTTACCGGCCAGATATAAACTTCCTCCGTACCAATGAAGATGGCGCGTACCTGCCGGTGCCTGAAAGGCTTGCGCCGCTTTGCCTTGCTGCCAGCGGTAAACGGCCCCGGAGCCGCCCAGCACCCATACCCCGCCGGTATCCGGCCAGGCCCAATCGAGCAGCCGCTGCTCTCCCGGTACGGGGTAGGTGGTGAATCCCCGTCCGTTGTATTGCCCCAAACGCCGATTGCCCAGTGTCCAGATTACGGCGCTGTCCCTATGCAAATGGCTGATCAAAGGCTGCTCATCCGCAAAATAACTGCGAAAAAGGTAGCCATCGTAACGGACCAGCCCTGCTCCCTCGGTGGCCAGCCAGGTATAGCCGGCCGGTCCGGTGAGAATATCTTCTACAGCAGTGCTGGGCAAGCCTTCTTCCAGCCCCACATCACGCCAGGGGTATTCCTGCGCTCGAAGCGGATACCTTCCTCCACTGAGTAGAAGAATGGCCAAAATTGTCCATATTTGAAGGTGCAGAGCGGACCGAAAGAAGGGCCGTTTATCATTATCGAGATAAACCATCTATGCAAAGATTGCTAATAATTATTATCCTCACTCCTTTGGCCCTGGGGGCCCAAACCCCCGCGAGCTATCAGGCTGGAAGCCGCTCGGCGGCTTTAAGTCACGCCAGCACAGCTCTAGACGGGGCGGGAGCTATTTTCCACAATCCCGCAATTACCGCTTTCTGGGAAGACAAAAAGCTGCTCGTAAGCTATCAAAACCGCTTTTTCTTGCCCGACCTTCGGACAGCGCAGGGGGGCATAGCCGTTCCTACCGCCCTGGGCACCCTGGGCGGGAGCCTGGCCACCGAGGGCTCCCGCCTGGCCAGCAATGGTATGGCCAGCGTTTTTTACAGTCGTGGATTTGGGAAGTACTTCAGTGCCGCCCTACAGGTCAACTACCAGGTGAGGGGCGTTCAAGAGAGCCGGATATTCCAAACGGCAACCTTTCACGCTGCCCTTTACAGCCAACTGGGAGATAAGCTGCGCCTGGGTTTTTTGCTGTACAACCCCTCTACCAGTTACCTGGACCGCGCCACCGGCCAGCGGCTACCCGCTATAGGCAGCCTGGGCATGAGCTACGTTTTTAATGAAAACAGCCGGCTGCTGGCCAATGTGCGGACCCACAGCGAAAATGCCTGGCGCTACGCCCTGGGTTATGAAGTATCTCTCCTGGACGCCCTGTACCTGCGGGCAGGCGCCGCCCTGGCCCAAAGATCAAGCATAAGTGCCGGGCTGGGCCTCGACTGGAAAAATCTGCAATTTAACCTGGCCTACCAGTACCAGCAGGTGCTGCGGAGCAATCTGGTGTACGGCCTACAATGGCGCTGGCCATGAAACACCTTCCCCTTAACCTTTTGCTGCTGCTTTTATTCTCCCCTGCTTTGACGGCCCAGGAACCATCCCAAACCCTGGAATACGAGCTCGAAAGCCTGGCAGAAACCAACGAAAATAGCGAGACCGACCTCACCCAACTCGCCGAAAACCTGGCCTCCCTGGAGGAGAACCCCCTGGCGATCAACTTTGCTACCGCCCAGGAGCTGCTGCAAATCCCTTTTATTAGTCCTTTCCAGGTGGATGAACTTTTACGATATCGAGAAAACAGCGGTCCGCTTCTGAGCCGCTATGAGCTGGCGGCCCTTCCCGGCTGGGACCGGAATACCATCCGGCGGGTACTGCCCTTTGTTCAGTTTAGTAGCCAGGCACCCGCCCCGGAGCTCTCCCTGGAAAAGGCCTGGCGCTACGCCCGGCACAACCTCATCCTTCGCCAGGAAGTGGACGTACCCCTGCGGGAGGGCTTTCGCCGAAACGACAGTAGTGGCTACCTGGGCCCTCCCCTGGGCGGCTACCTTCGCTACCGGGGGCAGTACGGACGCCATATTCAGCTCGGCTTGCTGGGCCAGCATGACCCCGGCGAGCCCTGGGGCGGCGCTTATCAAGCTACGGGAATAGATCACCTGGCCGGATTTGCTGCCCTGAAAGATTACGGTAAACTCCAAGAGCTCATCCTGGGGGATTATCAAGCGGAGTTTGGCCAGGGGCTGGCCCTTTGGAGCAGCCTGGCCTTTGGTAAGGGGGCCAGTGCCACGGGGGTGCAGCGCTTTGCGTCTGGCTTCCGGCCTTTTAGCGGATCGGAGGAAAATCGCTTTTTCCGGGGCCTGGCGGTAAGCTACGGTCCGGAGCAATGGCAGGCCGACCTCTTTTATTCCCGCCATGCGCTGGATGCCAACGTAAGCTTGGTGGACTCCTTTCAAAACCCGGAATTGGTAAGCTCTCTCCCCAGCACGGGCTTGCACCGCACATTCACGGAGTTGGCCAATAAAAATCAAAATACCCTTAGCAGCTACGGAGGCCATTTTACCTATCGGGCCGGTGCCTGGGAGTGGGGGCTCACAGCTGTACAGCACGCCCTAAGCACCCCCCTGGCAGCCAGCGACCGGCTCTACCGGCGCTTTCGATTTAAAGGAAGCCAACTTCAAAATTACAGCCTTGATTTCCAATATCGCTTGCGGAAACATAGCTTTTTTGGCGAAGTAGCCAGCGATGATGCCGGCCATTTAGCGGCCACGGCCGGATTGGAAAGCCATCCGGCACCGGGCCTTTTTACCAGCCTGGTGTTCCGGGCACTCGATAAGCGTTACCGTGCCATTTACAACGCTCCCTTTGCGGAGACCGGCTCCTATGGCGAACGCGGTGCCTACATGGGTTTACGCTGGGAAATGGCTTCTTGGTTGCACCTCCGGGGCTATTTAGATTTATACGAGTTTAGTTGGCTCCGTTTTGGAGTGGATGCCCCCGCCGGCGGCCGAGAGTGGCTCATTCAGCTTACCTACCCAGGCCAGAAGGGCCTAAGTGGCTACTTCCGCTGGAATCACGAAACCCGCCAGGTAAATGCCCGCGAAGTTTCGGAACCAATTGCTGCCCTGGCGCAGCAGGTACGCCAGCGCTGGCGCGCCCACCTGAGCTACCAACCGCATCCCCGCTGGGAACTAAGTAGCCGCTTATCCCTGAGCCATTACCAACAGGAGAGCCGCCGCGAGTGGGGCCAAATGGTGTTCCAGGACCTGCGCTACACCACCCCAAATAAGATCTGGCAGTTTACCAGCCGTTTTGCCCTGATCCGCACCCCCAGTTTTGCCAGCCGCCTTTATGCCTACGAAAACGACGTACTCTACGCCTTCAGCATTCCCGCCTATTTTGGCCGCGCTTTTCGCTTTTATTTGCTCACCAGGGCCCAACTAAACGAATGGCTCACCCTTGAAATGCGCTACGCCCGCAGCCGCTTTTTCGACCGACAGGAAATAAGCAGCGGCCGCCAAACCATCTCCGGACCCCAGCAACATCAGCTAAGCCTGCAGTTGCGCCTTAGCTTTTGATAACCCGGATACCGGCCCGGCCTCGTACCTTTGACGCCCATGAGTATTGGCAAACGTTTTTTCTATTTCCTCATCGGTTCGGGGATGGGCATTTTGATGGTCATCTTCCTCTTTGGCGATCGGGACATCCAGTGCAATTACTGGCCCAACGACCGCGTACTCGATGACCTGCGCCGGCAACAACTAAAACTGGCCCCGGCCGCTAAAAGCTTCCACCAAGAACAAGCCCTTCCCGATAGTGTATGGACGTGGGCCCTGGAGCGCGGAGACGTAGATTTTGCCGCCAGTAAGCCCCGGAAAAAACCCTGTAAGATATACGTGATAGACCTTAAAGCGCCGGATCCACCCCTACGCCTCACCGTGGAAAGCTGCGATAGCGTAGCTACCGTGCAAGAGGTGAAAAGGCAACGGCCGGAGGGGCCTTAGTTACCATTGGGCGGGACCGCCACCCCATATACCATAAGGACAAGAAGGGCACGCCGCGCTCAATGAGGTTAAATTGTTGTACTGGGTAACTGTTGAATTGAGTAACCGGGTAACTGTTTAACTAGTGAGGGGCGTGTGGCAGGTGAGGAGTAGACGCTATATATTCGATCGCTGCGCTTTTGGGTTTAAGGCGGGAAGGGTTGTTTTACAGCAGTTTGTGGCGGTGAGTCTCAGAAGGCACAGGGCCCCGAATTGCTTCGGGGCAGGCACAGGAGGTCATTTTGGTTTAAAACAGTTTGGGGCGTTTTACTCTCATTCATATTTAGGGTCTGGGCCATAGAGTTGAGTGTCTGGCCTAGAAAGTTGGTTCCCGACTTATTTGGGGAGGCTTGCGCAGCTTCAAAAAGCAGAGTCTCGCCAGCGGCAAGATGAGTCTCGCTTTTAGCGAGAAAGCAAGCGTAACGAAGCTGACCGACTTTATAAACAGCCCCCTTTGGCCTTAAAAACTGCCAGACCTCCTGACATTTAAGGACAAAGCTTCTAAGGAGGAAGCCCCCGTAGAACAGGTGGACGCCATAAGCAGCGAAGCAAAAAGTAGCTGGTGATAATAGAATTGGGCGCATGGGGAAACAATTGAAGCAACCCTCTACGAAAACAGCGTCTAAAATAGGATATGAGGTACTCTTAATGTGAATTAGGTAGATTGACGGCGCTCTTCATCTCTGTACCCAAGTTCTTACGTTTTAATTAGGTCATTTCAGAATTTTTAACATCTTACTTACTTTAATAATCATTAAGTTTTACAAAAGCTATGAAAATCAGCACTTTAAAAACAATCATCAAGGTGTGGGGGGATAGCCTCCTTAATCCTGATTTCCTGCAATAAGCAAAAAACTTCATCTATGCACGCCATTGCAAACAACCGAAAGAAGTCCCTCCTCCTGGGGGGACTTCTTCTTAGCTTTAGCTTCAATATAAAAGCCCAGGTTTACGAAAGAGACTTCATTGGTAGGGACTACCAATTCAATTTTGACCTTATCCAACTGCCCAATGACCAATATGCTTCCATAGGCATCGAGTATTCAGGCTTTGGTGTGGGTTACTATAGTTTAGATTCCGCTTCTCACAGCATCTTGGAAATATTAAACTCCGATTTAAGTACTGACACGATCTACCGGGAGTACGGACAGGGGCCCTACAAATGCCGTTTCAACAGCATGCTGGAACATAGCGACACCCTTTACATCCTGACGGAGATGGCTTTGAAAAGGGACTCGATCCAATCCACTAAGAACTTTGGCATTGCCCGGGTAGGCCCCAACGGCACCTATATACCTCCCGCTCCCTTATTTACCCTAGACTCGGTAAATGTTTATGATATCTATAAAAGCCATTTGTCCTACCGGAATGGGTTTTTTGAGTTTTTTGGCTGGCGCTATGACTCCATCGAGCACTACTACCCCGTCTTATTTCAGTTTAGCCGGGGAGGCCAGTTGCGGCACTATCAGGCCTGGCAGTCTGATGAACCCCGCATCACCAAACTGGAAATCCTGAGCGATTACGAATACCTTGGCCAAGGCCGCTATTTGCTGGCTGATGAGGGAGAGAGGGATGCGGACACCTACTTTATCGCCGATACCTCTCAGGCCCTTTTAAAGAAAAGTTTTTTTCGGAATGACATTGGCATAGGCTATGATATTGTTAAACAAGGTAACACCTATTACCTCTTTAGCACGGTGGGAACCTTGATTAGCCGTGATTTTAAGGAGTATTACGCGATCTGGCGCATGGATTCGGCTACCGAGCAGATGTTGCCTCCCATCTTTTACCGCAAATTTGATACGCTCCAGTACAATGTATTTGTGAACCCCATCAAAAAGGAAGCGGCCCTGGCCCTTGAGGACCGCCTGCTCTTCGGGAGCAATATGTTTTTCTCCGAGCGACCCGGCCAGGGAAACCAGCACCTGCGCTGGGGATTGCACATGATCGATACCTCGGGGAATCTCCTCTGGAAGTGGATGGAGGCCGACAGTGCCAAGAGCTTTACCGCTGGAGTGGATAAAATCATTCAATTAGACAGCAACCACGGAGCCGTTTTACTTCAAAAGAACAATAAAATTACTCTTAACGGGCATCCCTGGATCCGGGTTTTTAAACTGGACGGAAGCACTTTCAGTCTCAGCGAGCAAGAAGCCATGGGGAAAGGCCAGGAAGTATTCCCCAACCCTGTAAGCGGCTCCAGCATCCAGGTTCGCATCCCCTTCCTTCCCGATAAACCCGTGCAAATACAGGTTTTTGATGCCGCCGGAAAATTACAGGCTAGCCATACCCACCGGGAACGCAGCAATCTCATCCACTTTGAAAATACCCTTCCCCCGGGACATTACCTCCTAAGAGTGCAATACCAGCGCTATGACCAGAACGCCAAACTCTTGGTGGAATGAGGGGCGCGCATCTCAAATTCACGCGTGCGCAAGGTGGATGGCTACGGTCCGGTGATTTCCAAAACGCCCCCCTAAAAAACCCTCAAAAAATTCTGCGGGAAATAAGCGCCGGGAAGCCCCTTTTGCCGGGTCGCTTGTCATTTACCGTACATCTTCTCTGTTCAAAGGGGTAGGGTGAGTTTACAGATGTTTGGGCCGCTTTACTGTCATTCATATCTAACGGTAAAGGCCCCCACCCCCCCAAGGGGGCTTAACACCTGCTACCCCATCAAAAGCTGCCAATCCCGAGCGGCAAGCTTCCGAGAAATAGAACACCGGCGAGCCAGACGCGGCCTAAAGTCCCCCTTGAGGGAATTTAGGGAGCTAAAAGTCTCAAAAATAGTGGCGTCATGAGGAAACACTTCCCGGTACCTGACTTTCTGCGAAGAGATGGCAATAGGCTCATTAGGATCTGTTTGTAAAGCCCGATCTGGACCGCGGGGAGCCTCCAAATTTGTCGCCCTCGCACGCCTCGTTCCTGGACGCGCTGGACGAGACAGCGGAAAGGATAGACAGCCACCCATTAGCAGCACAAAATGCCCCCTATCGAAAATGAAACAACTTGAGTAAAGTTAGAGCCATGGGAGGCTTATGCTGGGGAAGCTGGTTAAAAGGATTTACCCCCAGTTGCGGCACGTTTTGCTAAGGGGCCACGGCGTTTACTGCAAAGCCTACCAGCCGGAGATCTTCCCAAAAGCGACCGTAACTTTTACCTACCACATCCGGGTTTTCGATTTCGATGGGCCCCAGCAGGGCCAGGGGCGCCAGGGCCATCGCCATGCGGTGGTCGCCGTAGGTTGCAAATCGACAGCCCGCTACCCTTTGGCAACCGCGCTTCAGCCAGAGGTAATCTTCCCCCAGCTCTACCTGGGCGCCCGTTTTTTCCAGTTCATTTCGCAGAGCGGCCAGCCTATCCGTTTCCTTGTGCCGCAGCGTTTGCAGTCCTTTAATGGTAATGGGCCACTGGCGGGCGGCGTACACCACCGCCAGGGTTTGGGCCAGGTCGGGGTTGTGCACCAGATTAATTTCCTCGGGCGGATGCGGGCTACCGCCCGGTCGTAGTCGAAAGCCCGCCCCGATGAAATGGGCTTCTACCCCCAGCGGGGCAAAAAGATTGGCCACAAAACTATCGCCCTGGAGGCTATGCTGCCGGAAGCCCGGCAGGAAAAGTTCGGCCCGTGTAGCCAGGCAAGCCAAGGCAAACCAGTAGGAAGCGGCGCTCCAGTCTGGTTCCACAACGTAATAATCCGGCGGGTTCCACGCCGCCGGGCGCGCGGGAATTTCGATCTGATAACCCGTGATGTGAATCGTTAAGCCCAGCCGGCGCATGAGATGGGCGGTGAGATAGATATAAGGCGTAGACACCGAAAAACCCGGGATATGCAAGGTAAGCCCGCCCGGCAGAGAAGGACCAATCATCATCAAGGCGCTGATGTACTGGCTGCTGAGGCGCCCATCTACCGCTACTGCTCCCCCCTGGAGCTGGGTCCCTTCAATAGCCAGGGGCGGATAGCCTTCCTTCCCCAGATAGCGGATACGGGCGCCCAGGGCGCGCAAAGCTTCCACCAGCGGAGCTATGGGCCGTTCTTCCATCCGGGCACTGCCCACCAGCCGCCAGCTCCCGGGGGTGATGGCCAGCAGGGCGGTAAGAAATCGATAGGCAGTGCCCGCCTCACCGGCCTTAATTTCACTGCTCTTTTCCAGCTGGCTCAGGGCTTCCTGAAGTACGGCGGTATCCCTACTGGTAGATAAGTAGCTAAGCTCCGCTCCCGGCGCATAAAGGTGGCGCAGGATCAAGAGCCGGTTGGCCTCACTTTTGCTCCCGGGGATGGCTATTTTGCCCAGGATACGTCCGCTAGGGTGACTTAATTTATAGCGCATGTCCCGCTCGTACTTGTTCCAGGGCCGTCTGCAGGGCAGAAGCCGGCAGGCTTATATCGGGCTGGGCTTCGCCCAAATGAGGGAGCAAAACCATTCGTATTTCCGTCCCTTTATTTTTCTTATCGCCCCGAAGCAAGGGTTCCAGCGCCGCCCAGGGGGCCGGAAGGGCGGGCCAGGGATAGTCTGCCCGAAGGCGCTGAAGGGCCTCTTGAGCTTCCTCCGGAGGCAAGCCCAGATGAGTGACGGAAAGGGCTAGCGCCACTTGAAGACCCAAGGCTACCGCATGCCCATGCCGCAGGGGCTGCTCGGTACGGGCATAAAAACTTTCCAGGGCGTGCCCCAGGGTATGGCCCAGGTTGAGTTTTTTGCGCGGGCCTTGCTCGCGGGGATCTTGGGCCACCACCGCTTGCTTAAGCGCCAGGGTATGGCGGAGCAATTCGAGCGGCATGCGCCGCTGCTCAAAGTCCACGGCCGCCACGGCATGGAAATGGGCCGCATCTGCCATGAGGCCATGCTTAAGCATTTCGGCCCGTCCGGAATACCACTCAGCCGGGGGCAGCGTCTCGAGGAAGGACGGCCGAATGAGTACGGCAGCCGGCGTGGCAAAAGCCCCTACGCGGTTTTTGGCCTCCCCGTGGTTAATGCCCGTTTTGCCTCCCACCGCCGCATCAGCCATGGCCAGCAGGGAAGTAGGTACCTGCACGAAGGGAATACCCCGCATGTAGGTAGCTGCCACCAGGCCGCCCAAATCGGTGGTAACGCCGCCGCCTACATTGATTAGCAGGCTGTGGCGGTCTGCTCCTGCCTGACTCAGGGCGCTCCACAAAAGCCGCAATTGATGGCTGCTCTTACTTGCTTCGCCGGGCGGTATAAGGAGAACCTGCGCGCGGGCCAAGAAGGGCACATTTGGCCGCCAGGCCTGAAAGCAGTGGCGGTAGGTATGCTGATCACAAAGGACAAAGACCTGGCTGAAAGACTGACTCTCAGCCCATTCTTGCAGCCAGACATCGGCCGCTTGGGCAAAGTAAATGTTCTTAAATTCGGGCGGCTGAATCATGGGCGGAAAACAGGGCTGGAAAGGTAGCAAAACAAGCCCATCCCGCAGGTGGTTTAGTTTTTTAGTAAACCCTTCAAGATGATCAATTTTAACGATACCAAAACCGCCTTTGCGCTGAAAAGCGATGCGCAGCTGCGCAAGGCTTCCTGGCTTTTTAAGCTGGTGGCCAGCAAGAGCCTGGTAGGGCTGGGCAAAAAGGCGGCCGGCCTGGCCATGAAGCTGCGCCTGCCCATCCGCGAGGTGGTCAAACAAACGGTGTACGACCAGTTTGTGGGCGGCGAAACCATTGATGAATGCGAGGAGATCATCAAAAAAATGCTGGAGCACAATGTGTATTCGCTCCTGGATTATTCGATTGAAGGCAAGGAAACGGACGCTGATTTTGACCGCACCAAAGACAAGATCGTACAAACGATCAAATACGGGGCCTCGCATGAAGGGGTGCCCTTTGCGGTTTTTAAACCTGCGGGGGTGGCCCGCTTTGCTATTTTGGAAAAGTACAGCGCCGGCAAGCCGCTTTCCGAATTTGAGAGCCGGGCCTGGTCCCGCGCCAAAAATCGTATCGAAGAGATTTGCTACACGGCCTACAAATTTGGCCTTAAAGTGATGATCGACGCGGAAGAAAGTTGGATCCAAAAAGCCATCGATGACGTAACCCGGGAAATGATGGAACGCTTCAATCAGGAAGAAACCGTCATTTACAACACCCTACAAATGTACCGGCGCGACCGGCTGGAATACCTCCAGGAAAGCCTGGAAATGGCCCGCCAAAAAGGCTATCACCTGGGGGTGAAATTCGTGCGGGGAGCTTACATGGAAAAAGAACGCCAAAGGGCCCAGGAAATGGGCTACCCCGACCCCATTAACCCGACCAAAGAGGCCAGTGATAAGATGTACAACGATGGCCTGCGCTTTGCTTTAGAGCACCTGGAGGAGGTCAGTTTTGTAGCGGGCAGCCATAACGAACAAAGTTCTCAACTTCTGGCCCAGCTCATGGATGAAAAAGGACTGGACCGGAACGACCGGCGCATCTGGTTTAGTCAGCTTTACGGAATGAGCGATAACCTAAGTTTCAACCTGGCCGAAGCCGGCTACAACGTGGTTAAATACCTCCCCTTTGGCCCCGTGGCCGAAACCCTGCCCTACCTCATCCGCCGGGCGGAAGAAAATTCCGCGGCGGGGGGGCAAACCAGCCGGGAGCTCAACCTCATCGAAAAAGAACTGCACCGCCGGGGTATCGATTAGGTGTAGGGCTTTCTTCTACCTTTGTATTTGTGGAGCAAGCGAAAAAAAACTGGCAAGACCTGCGGGCCGGCGACGCCCATTACAAAGCCTACGTAGGGCCGCCCAAAAAATACGATTTGCTGGGCGCTTTGCAGTTTACGCTGCTCACCGCGGCTGGCCTACGCAGCCACCACCGCCTCTGCGATATAGGTTGCGGCTCCCTGCGCGCCGGGAAGTTGCTTATCCCCTATCTGGAAGCGGAACGCTACTGCGGCATAGACCCCGAGCGCTGGCTGGTAGAGGAGGTAACCCGGGAGGAGCTGGGCCGGGAATTAATGCGCCTGAAGGGCCCGCGCTTTCATTACTCGGATCATTTTGACTTGACGGCCTTCGGCCAAAAGTTTGACTTCCTGCTGGCGCAATCCGTCTTCTCTCATGCCGCTCCCCAACAGATTAAAACCTGCCTGCAGGCCGCCGTGCGCGTGATGCAGGAGGATGCTTACTTCCTGGCCACTTTTATGACCGGCGCGGAAGACTACCAAGGCTCGGAATGGGTGTACCCAGGCTGCGTGACCTACCGCGAGGATACCATCCGGGCCATGGCGGAAGCAGCCGGACTGACCGCTTTCTCTACGGACTGGCCCCACCCCAATGGCCAGCAGTGGTACCTGCTGATGACCAAACGGGCGGGGCGGAAGGCCCCGGCTATTTGCCGGTTTTCCCTGGCGCATTATGCCTACGAGACCTCCCCAGCCCCCGCCGAACCAAGCTTATGGGAAAAGCTAAAGTACCACTGGCGAAGGCGCATAAAGTTTTAAGAAAAGCGGAAGACCGGAGCCCTCAACCAAGCCCTGGATAAAGCCTCCATGGGCCCCGCCACAAAGGCACCGCTTAGCGCCCTTACCCGGCGAAAATCTTGGACGGCCAAGGGGGTGAAAAACCGGTCCACAAATGAACCGGAATGAGGCTTTCGGGTTTACTTCCGAATTCACTTTACCTCAAGTCTTCCCATGAAATTGACCAACCTCGAAGCGCTTCAAGCGCACATAAAAGGCGCCCGTGCTGAAGTTATCGACCACCCTGTATACGGGCAAATGGAAAATTTGGCAGATGTACGCACCTTCATGGAGCATCATGTCTTTGCGGTGTGGGACTTTATGTCTCTTCTCAAGGCGCTGCAAAAAGAACTTACCTGCGTGGAGGTTCCCTGGCTTCCCAAGGCCAATCCTACCGCCGCTTATCTCATCAACGAAATAGTGGTAGAAGAAGAAGCCGATAAGAGTGAAACAGGCGAACGGTTTAGCCATTATGAACTCTACAAAAGGGCCATGAAGAGCTGCGGGGCCAATACTCAGCCCATCGAGGCTTTTGAGGCCCTTATCCGCGAAGGAGTGCCCGTGCGAGAGGCGCTCCGTCAGGCCCAGGCACCATCACCGGCGGCGGCTTTTACCCGTTTTACTTTTGATATCATTGAATCCGGAAAGACGCATGTCATTGCGGCGGTATTCACTTTTGGCCGGGAAGATTTGATCTCCGATATGTTTCAAGCATTAATAACGGATCTCCACCAGGAGTTTACGGAGGAGCTCGCGCCGCTTAAGTATTATCTAGACCGGCATATTGAAATAGACGGGGAAGAGCATGGAGCGCTGGCCCTTGAAATGACGGCGCAGCTCTGTGGCGGCATACCGGAAAGACTCGCGGAAGCGGGAGAAGCTGCCAAAACCTGTCTGGAAAAGAGAGCCGCGCTCTGGAGTGGTACTTTGGAAAGTCTTCAGGCCCGTTCTGGTATCACCTCTGCCTGATAGAAAGGCACCAGCCCGCCTCCGGTAAATGAGGGGAAAGTCTTCCCGGCTCCGCTCCCCCATTTGGCCGGCAGGCCCGATCAAAAAAGCAGCAGGCTGAGGGACCTAAAGATCCTCATCCATAAGTAAGTGGGCATCGGTATAGGGCAGATCAAACCACTCCCCAATGGGGGCATTGACGAGCTGGCCGCGGTAGAGATAGAGCCCCTTGCGAATGCGGTGCTGGCGGGTGAGGACGGCATCGATACCGCCGGCATCAGCCACAGAAAGGAGGATGGGCCCCATGATATTGCTTAAACAAAAGCTGGCCGTGCGGCTCACCCGGGAGGGAATATTGGGGACCCCGTAATGGATCACATCGTACTTGCGCATAATGGGCTTATCATGATCAGAAAGCTCGGAACTTTCGAAGCATCCGCCCTGGTCTATGCTTACATCGATGACCACGCTGCCGGGCTTCATTTGCTGGACCATGGCCTCCGTTACCACGCAGGGGGTACGCCCCCCTTTGCCTCGAATGGCGCCAATGGCTACGTCGCAGCGCATCAGGGCTTTTTCGAGAATTTTGGGCTGAATCACGCAGGTGTAAACCGGCAGGTTCTGGAGGGTGGTCTGCAGGCGGCGTAGCTTGGAAAGAGAGTAGTCAAAGACTTTAACGCTGGCGCCCAGCCCCAGGGCGGTACGCGCAGCGTAAGTACCTACGGTACCGGCGCCTATGATCACCACTTCCGTGGGCGGCACCCCACTTACACCGCCTAAGAGAAAGCCTTTGCCCTCATTTACATTACTAAGATACTCGGCAGCGATAAGAATAGAGGTATTGCCCGCTATTTCGCTCATGCTGCGCACTACGGGGACAATTCCGTCCTCGTCTTCCATATTTTCGAAGCTCAGAGCGGTGACCTTTTTCTTCATGAGCTGCTCGAAATAGGCCTTGCGCTGGGTTTTGAGCTGGAGTGCCGAAATGAGCGTTTGGCCGTGCTTCATTAGGCCTATTTCTTCCAGGGAGGGGGGCTCTACCTTGAGGATAAGCTGGCACTCGTACACATCGCGGGGGTGGTACACAATGCGGGCCCCGGCCTCGGAATAGTCGTGATCGGTGTAATGAGCGCTTTCCCCGGCCTCGCTTTCTACCAAAACCTGATGGCCGTTCTCGGTAAGAAGCTGCACCGCCTCGGGGGTAAGAACCACTCGTTTTTCCTGCAAGCAAGTTTCGTTGGGGACGCCTATCTGCAAACGGCCCTTCTTCTTTTTCAGCTCCAGCTTTTCTTCCTGGGGCATAAGTTCGGTGGAGGAAAATGATAAAAACTCCGGCTTGCTCATAGAGGGAGGATTTTGTGGCGAAGGGTACGGCTCTGATCGGGCGCTAAGGAGAGTTCCAACAGATCATACGCCGGCGGCAGGAAGGTACTAATTTTTTCGGGCCACTCCATAAGGCAGAGGGCATCTTGAGCCAAATAGTGGTCCAGCCCAAGATCAAGAGCTTCTTCAGGCCCCTCGAGCCGGTACCAATCAAAATGGTAAATAGGCCGGCCCTGCCCGTCCTGGTATTCATTTACCAAGGCATAAGAAGGGCTGGCTACCGGTTCCTGAACACCCCGGGCCTGACACAAGGCCCTTACGAGGGTGGTTTTACCGACTCCCATGGGGCCTTGCAAGCACACCAGCGAGTGGACCAAGGCCTCCGAAAGCGCTTGGGCAAGCGCCGGAAGCTTTTCTAAGGTAATGCCCGGGTACTCCTTTTCCATACCGGTGCAAAGTTAGGCTTCCGCAGAAGAGATAGCTTAGCGGGGCCGCAACTTTACACTGGGAATGATCATTTCCTCTAGTGATATACCGCCGTGCTGATAGGTATTGCGGTAGTACTTTACGTAGTGGTTAAAGTTATTGGGGTAGGCAAAGAAGAGGTCTTCTTTGGCAAAGAGGTAAAGCGAATTGATGTTTTGCTTGGGCAGATGAACCTTTTCGGGGTTTTTTACCTCCATAACGTCCTTGGGACTGTAGGAAAGCCCGCGGCCGGTTTTGTAGCGGAGGTTGGTATTGAGCGAGCGGTCTCCCACTACTTTGGTGGGATCGCCCACATTGATG
>Ga0102930_1000215_pt1 | contig 19086 bp, 19 predicted proteins | sample SalPon1_B_H2O_MG_FD_84514 | JGI IMG/M metagenome (GOLD analysis project Ga0102930, IMG submission 84514) | Salt pond water microbial communities from South San Francisco under conditions of wetland restoration - Salt Pond MetaG R1_B_H2O_MG | ecosystem: Environmental > Aquatic > Non-marine Saline... | reverse complement strand
GGTCGATGTTGCAATTATTACATATCGGCGTTACAATTACTAACGGTCGACACTGATGTCAGTACGGCAGGAATAAAACAGGCGGTGTATCCGCTGATGCTTTTTTCGCCGAGTCCCGCTCTAACAGCCGAGCTGCGGTCCATTCTGTGGGTGATAACTCTTCGCATGAATTCGGCCGAAATCAGCCATCTCGGCGGTTCCAGCGAATGGTTTTGGGAAGCTTTATGATGCAGGTAAAGACAAATACCAACTGTTCGGCTACAAGCGAACGTAACCATAGCGGACGAAACCTAAAACATGAGTTTAGAAATTGCGTCAGAACTTGGTAATGTTGTACTGCAAACTGGTGAAGCCGGCGGCCCAGCCATCGGTGCCGATGGTGCTGCGGCCCTTGCTGTGGGTCTTGCGGCGTTTGGTGCAGGCTACTCCCAGCGTGCAATCGGTGCCGCCGCAGTCGGTGCGATGGCCGAGAACGAGGATCTCTTCGCTCGAGGGCTGATCCTGACAGTACTGCCTGAGACACTCGTGATTCTCGCCCTGCTCGTCGTTCTGCTGTAAGGGATTTCTCCTTCAACCAATGAGCTTGGAACAAGTCAGAGACGACATTGAAAAAGAGGCCCGCACGCGTGCGGACGAAATCCGCGCTGACGCCGAAGAGCGTGCCGAGGAAATCATCGCCGAGGCCGAAGCCGATGCCGAGGAGATCAGAGCCTCGCGCGCCGACGAGGTCGACCGCGAGATTTCCCAGCGGCGCGAACAAGCGTTGTCGGGTGCAAAACTCGAAGCGAAACAGCAGCGGCTCGAAGCCCGCCGCGACGTGCTTGGCGATGTTCGCGACGAGATTGAGGCCGCATTGGTCGATCTTAGTTCGGACAAACGCAAGGCACTGACCGAGAGCCTCATCGAAGCCGCCGCTTCGGAGTTCGAAGACGACGATGCTGTCGTCGTTCATGGCCGCGCTGACGACAAAGAGCTTCTTGAGGCGCTCCTCGAAGACTACGAGGGCTTCAGCGTCGGCGAGACACACGAGTGTCTTGGCGGCGTCATCGTCGAAAGCGAGACCTCGCGGGTCCGGGTGAACAATACCTTTGACTCAGTCCTCGAATCAGTCTGGGACGACGAGTTGAAGGAAGTATCGGGCCTACTGTTTGAACAATGAGCACGACCGGAAGCTCGAATCCGGAGTATGTCAACGCCCGTGTCCGCGCCCGTCGCGCGGCGCTGTTCAGTGACGACGAATACCGAAAACTCGTCCGGATGACCCCCTCAGAGATCGCTCGTTACATGGAGGAATCGGAATACGAACGGGAGATCAACGAGCTTGGGAGCCGCCACAGTGGCGTCGACCTCATCGAGTACTCGCTCAACCGAAACCTCGCCAAGCATTTCAACGATCTGTTGGGCTTTTCGGAGGGGCAGATATACGATCTGATCGCGCGTTACCTCCGGAAGTTCGATGCGTGGAATATCAAGACGATCCTCCGCGGCGTCTACACTGATTCCTCTCGAGCGGACATCGAGACGGACCTGATTCGGGCCGGAGAGTTCGACGAGCAACTGCTCGATCGACTCCTTGAGGCGTCGACGATCCAAGACGTCATTACGCTACTCGACCGGACGATTTTCGGCGAGCCGCTCGAAGCAGCCTCTGAGGATTACGAGGAAAGTGGCGTGTTGGTTCCCCTCGAAAACGCCGTCGACCGTACCTTCTACGAATCGCTGCTCTCGGAGCTGCCATCGAGCGAGCCGATCGATCTCTACCGGGAGTTCCTTGAGGCCGAAATCGACTTCCGGAACGCCCGAAACGCCCTACGGTTGGCCCGTAGTGGCGCGGATATCGATCCAGCCGACTACTTCATCGAGGGAGGTCGGCTGTTCAAGGCCCGGGAGCTGGACGCGCTGGTCCAAGATCCCGAGCAGCTACTCACACGGATTCGGGACAGCAGCTACGGCCGTGAGCTCTCGGGGCCGCTGGACGAACTGGAGGCCGCAGACAGCCTCATCGAGTTCGAACGCGCCCTCGAATCGGTGTTGTTGAAATACTCCCGGCGACTAGGAAACGTCTACCCGCTGTCAGTCTGTCCGATTATCGCCTACATCCTGATGAAGGAACGCGAGGTCGAAAACATCCGTGCGATCGCTCGCGGCCGTGAGGCCGGACTGAGCGAGACGGAGATCGAACAGGAGCTGGTCATCCTATGAGCCAAGAAATAGCCGTGATCGGCAGTCCGGAGTTCACCACCGGCTTCCGGCTGGCTGGCGTCCGCGAGTTCGAGAACGTCCCGGCCGACGAGAAGGACGAGCAACTCGACGCCGCCGTCGACCGCGTCCTCAACGACGACGACGTGGGTATTATCGTTATGCACGACGATGATATGGAGTACCTCTCGCGCGGCCAGCGGAAGGCCGTCGAGACGAGCGTCGAGCCGACGCTCGTTACCCTCGGTGGGGGCGCTGGCAGCGGTGGACTGCGCGGACAGATCAAACGAGCCATCGGAATCGATCTGATGGAGGAAGAAGACTAACTATGAGTCAAGCAACGCAACAGGACGTCGGCAACGGCGTCATCGAAAGCGTCAGTGGGCCGGTCGTCACCGCCCGCGATCTCGACGCCCGGATGAACGACGTCGTCTACGTCGGCGACGAAGGGCTGATGGGCGAGGTAATCGAGATCGAAGGCAACATCACGACGATTCAGGTCTACGAGGAGACTTCGGGCGTTGGCCCGGGCGAGCCTGTCGAAAACACGGGCGAGCCGCTGTCGGTCGACCTCGGTCCCGGAATGCTGGATGCCATCTACGATGGCACCCAGCGCCCACTCGACGTGTTGGAAGAGAAGATGGATAGCGCGTTTCTCGATCGCGGTGTCGATGCCCCCGGTATCGACCTCGAGAAAGAGTGGGAGTTCGAACCAACCGTCGACGAGGGCGACGAAGTTTCCCCCGGCGACGTGATCGGGACTGTCGAGGAGACAGTCACCATCGAACACAAGGTCATGGTGCCACCGGACTACGAGGGCGGCGAGGTCGTCTCCATTGAGTCCGGCGAGTTCAACGTCACCGAGACGGTTGCCGAACTCGACAGCGGCGAGGAAGTCACCATGCATCAGGAGTGGCCCGTTCGAGAGGCCCGGCCATCGGTCGAGAAAAAGACCCCTCGGCAGCCGCTGGTTTCGGGCCAGCGTGTTCTTGATGGTCTGTTCCCGATTGCCAAAGGTGGGACCGCCGCGATTCCCGGTCCGTTCGGTTCCGGGAAAACGGTCACCCAACACCAGCTCGCCAAATGGGCTGACGCGGACATCGTCGTCTACGTCGGCTGTGGTGAGCGCGGCAACGAGATGACCGAGGTAATCGAGGACTTCCCGGAGCTGGAAGACCCGAAAACGGGCAACCCGCTTATGGCCCGAACCTCACTCATCGCCAACACCTCGAACATGCCCGTCGCAGCGCGTGAATCCTGTATCTACACAGGAATTACGATTGCTGAGTACTACCGCGATATGGGGTACGACGTGGCGCTGATGGCCGACTCCACCTCCCGGTGGGCCGAGGCCATGCGGGAGATTTCGTCCCGACTCGAAGAGATGCCCGGCGAGGAGGGGTACCCGGCCTACCTCGCAGCGCGTCTCAGCCAGTTCTACGAGCGAGCCGGCTACTTCGAGAACATCAACGGCAGCGAAGGTTCGGTGTCTGTGATCGGCGCTGTCTCGCCACCGGGCGGGGACTTCTCCGAGCCAGTCACCCAGAACACGCTGCGTATCGTCAAAACGTTCTGGGCACTCGACGCAGATCTCGCCGAGCGTCGACACTTCCCCTCGATCAACTGGAACGAGTCGTATTCGCTCTACCGCGAACAGCTCGATCCGTGGTTCGAAGACAACGTCACCGAGGATTGGTCGGAGATCCGCCAGTGGGCAATCGATGTCCTCGACGAAGAGGCGGAACTCAAAGAGATCGTCCAGCTGGTCGGTAAGGACGCGCTGCCGGACGACCAGCAGCTCACACTCGAAATCGCTCGCTACCTGCGTGAGGCGTATCTCCAGCAGAACGCCTTCCACCCGACGGATACGTTCTGCCCGCCGGAGAAGACCTACCTCATCCTCACCGCGGCCAAGACGCTCAACGACGAGGCTTTCGACGCGCTCGACGCTGGCGTTCCTGTCGAGGACCTCACCTCGCTTGAGTCGGCCCCACAGATCAACCGGATCGGTGTCCAAGAGGACTACGAGGAGTACGTCGCGGAACTCAAAGACGACATTACCGAAGAGATTCGGGGGATGTACTAATGAAAGAGTACCAAACAATCAACGAGATCAGTGGCCCGCTCGTCTACGCCGAAGTCGACGAGCCGATCGGCTACGACGAGATCGTCGAGATCGAGACCGACGACGGCCGGACGCTCCGTGGTCAGGTACTCGAATCCAACGACGGCCTGGTTGCGATCCAGGTCTTCGAGGGAACCAGCGGGATCGACCGCGAAGCGTCGGTTCGGTTCCTCGGCGAGACGCTGAAGATGCCGGTCACCGAGGATCTGCTCGGTCGAGTGATGGACGGGACGGGACAGCCAATCGACGGCGGTCCCGAGATCGTTCCCGAGTCCCGAGAGGACATCATCGGATCGGCAATCAACCCCTTCTCGCGGGAGTACCCAGAGGAGTTCATCCAGACGGGTGTCTCTGCCATCGACGGCATGAACACCCTCGTGCGTGGCCAGAAGCTGCCGATCTTCTCGGCGTCGGGCCTGCCGCACAACGATCTGGCACTCCAGATCGCCCGTCAGGCAACCGTGCCTGAAGAAGAAGAGGGCGAAGACGACGACGGCAGCGAGTTCGCTGTGGTCTTCGGTGCGATGGGGATTACCCAAGAAGAGGCAAACGAGTTCATGAAGGACTTCGAGCGCACCGGTGCGCTGGAGCGCTCGGTTGTCTTTACCAACCTCGCGGACGACCCCGCAGTCGAGCGGACGGTCACGCCGCGACTCGCACTCACCACCGCCGAATACCTCGCCTTCGAGAAGGATTACCACGTGCTGGTGATCCTCACTGACATGACCAACTACTGTGAGGCACTCCGAGAGATCGGTGCCGCACGTGAGGAGGTCCCGGGTCGACGTGGCTACCCCGGTTACATGTACACTGACTTGGCGACGCTCTACGAGCGTGCCGGTCGAATCGAAGGCCGTGAGGGCTCTGTCACCCAGATTCCAATCTTGACGATGCCCGGCGACGACGACACCCACCCGATCCCCGATCTGACAGGGTACATTACGGAGGGCCAGATCTACGTCGACCGTGACCTCAACAGTCAGGGCGTCAAGCCACCGGTCAACGTGCTGCCGAGCCTGTCGCGGCTGATGGACGACGGGATCGGCGAGGGTCTCACTCGTGAGGACCACGCCGACGTCTCCGACCAGATGTACGCCGCCTACGCCGAGGGTGAGGACCTTCGGGATCTGGTGAACATCGTCGGCCGAGAGGCACTCAGCGAACGGGATAACAAGTATCTCGACTTCGCGGATGCCTTCGAGGGCGAGTTCGTCCAGCAGGGGTACGACACCGACCGCTCGATTGACGACACGCTCACGCTCGGCTGGGACCTGCTCAGCGAACTGCCGAAAGCAGAACTCAACCGGATCGACGAGGAGCTCATCGCCGACTACTATCAGGAAGACGAAGGCGAAACCGTCGACGCGACTGCTGACTGAGCAGTTCACATTTTGTTTTCTGCCTCTTTCAAGACCCCACCGCCGAGCGTAGCGTCTCTCCTGTCGACAGAGCCAGCGCCGATTGGGCGGTGCTTACTGCTCGATGTCGACTGATTCGAGCACCACGTCATCCACCGGCCGATCACGGCTGTCGGTCTCGACCGAGCCGATCTCCGAAACGGTTGCCATGCCATCGGTGACGTGGCCGAAGACGGAGTGTCGACCGTCGAGATGTGGGGTTGCTTCGAGCGTAATAAAGAACTGCGAGCCGTTGGTGTCCGGTCCCGAGTTGGCCATCGAGAGGATACCCGCGCTGTCGTGGGTGAGCTCGTCGTGGAACTCGTCGTCGAACTGGTACCCCGGCCCGCCGCGGCCGGTGCCGGTCGGGTCGCCGGTCTGAATCATGAAGCCGTCGATCACACGGTGAAACAGCACATCGTCGTAGAGGGAGTCGCCGTCGACTGTCTCGCCAGTTTCGGGGTTGACCCACGCCTTCGACCCCGTGGCCAGTCCGACGAAGTTCTCGACCGTCCGGGGTGCGCGGTCGCCGTAGAGGTCGACTTCGATCTCGCCCGTACTCGTCTGCAGTGTGGCCGTCAGCAGGCCCGAGTCCGCCCCACCGCTGGCCGAATCATCGCTGGTCGAATCATCGCTGGTCGAATCATCGCTGGTCGAATCCCCGCCGCCAAGACAGCCAGCGAGTGATCCACCTACGCCCGCGGCCGCCAGCGTCAGCATCTGTCGTCGACTCGGCGTCATTGGTCTCAGCTTCGGTAGCAACAGCATAACGATGCTGATCCACACCGTTAGGGGTCGACTACCACGTCGAACCGCGCGGGCCAGTGGTAGCGTCGACCGCCCCAGACGAAGCTCCGAGACAACCCATAGAGCAACAGCGGGAACTGCGCGATGAGTCCGGGATACGTCAACAGGACGGTCCACCGCCAAATGCCGAAGTAGGCATACAGGCCCGCCATGAGCAGCGTCGACACCAGCGCCGTCGGAAGCGGAAACAGCAGACAACACGAGAAATAAACGGCTGCCAGCGGCACGGTCACATTGGGGTACGGCGAAAAGTAGTCGACGATCTGCATGAATCGGGTGTTGCGTTCGAGGCTTTCACTCACCGTGCCGCCGACGTCGACCCGCCGGACGCGCTTGACGGGCGTCACGTCGAGATAGGCACCCAACAGCCCGTCGTCGCTGATCGTCTGTCGAAGGTCGTTCAAAAAGGCCGCCTCGTCGAGATCGTTACGCTCGAAGATCACCGCCCCGCCCCACGGTTTGTCTATAAGCGTCAATCCTGCCGTCGCCCCCATCACGTACATCGGTTCCAGCAGCGTCGACAGCGGATCTTTTCCCTTGAAAAACGGGAGCTCGGTCGTCGGCCCGTGTCGCTCGTAGTCAGTCTGCAGATCGCCCAGCCAGTCGGGTGGATGGTGGAAATCGTCGTCAGTCCAGACGAGCCGGTCGTGGGCTGCGGCCTCCATCGCTGCGGCGATGGCGTTGGCCTTCCCGGAACAGCCCTCCGGCTCACCGGCGACGAGGAGTCGCGCTTCTTCGGGTAGCGTGTCGGCCGCACCTGCGACCGGGTCACTGTCCGAATCACAGACGACTAGCAGCTCGTCGTCACCCTGCAGTTGGGTAGCGATCTCGTCGACCACGTCGGTCTTTTTTATTGTCGGCAGAATAACGCTCGTCGGTGGCCTGCTCACACCGACAGTACGGCAACAGTGAGTGTAAGCCCGTCGACACTGGCAGCGTCCGGACCCATCAGGTGGGTCGACACTCCGGCAGGAAGGCAGAGCCGCTTTGTAAGTGGCGTTATAACGAGGTACCATGACTGACGCGCGAGTCGGGTTCGTCACCCAGACCCACACCGGGGCGGTTACACCGCTGGAGTCGATTCAGTGGGCCGCCGACTTGGGCTACGATTTCATCGAACTCTATATGGACGGCTCCTCCGAGCGGACCGGACTGGATCGGGAGGCGATTACCGACGCCCTCGAAGAGACCGGCATCGACTGTTTGGTCCATCTCCCCTTCGTCGACCTCGATCTCGGGACCCCCCGAAACAAGGTCCGCGAGGGATCGATCAGGGAGCTACGGGCCTGTCTGGACACGGCCGCCGATCTCGGTGCCGAAAAGGCGGTCCTCCACGCCTCGACCCACGCCACCGAACCCGAGTGGAGCCAGCGGCGGACCAAACCCCGCATCCTCGCGTCCGTCCGCGAGCTCGAAGCCTACGCCACCGCCCACGGGATCGAACTCTGCGTGGAGAACCTCCCCGATGACGTGTTTTCCATCCGGACTATCGAGGAGATCCTCGCCGAGACCGACGCCTCACTGACCGTCGACACCGGCCACGCACGCGTCTCCGGCTTCTCGGAAGCCGACACCGCGGCCTTCCTCGACGACCACCGCGACCGGGTCTCTCACGTCCACATCAACGATGCTCGGCAGCCCCGTGACGAACACGTCCCGGTCGGCTCGGGAACGACCGACTTCGAGACGATCCTCGCACCGCTCGCCGACGGCTGGGAGGGAACCTTCTCCGTCGAGGCATACACCTTTGATAAGGACTACATGCGTTTGAGTAAAGGGAAACTCGACGCATGTCTGCCATTCTCCGCCGACTGAGCGCGCAGCTTCGCGGACGGGGCGCTGCCGTTTGGAACCGATCCGAACAGTGGCAGTCAAATCTCGACCTTCTGTGGCAGTGGCTCGTCTATCTCGTCGTCGACCGACTCGCTCGCCTCTGGAGCCGCGACGAGCACCTCTGGGTGTTCGGCGCGCGTGGCGGCACCGGGTTCGTCGACAACGCCAAATACCTCTACCTGTGGGTCGCCGCCAACGAGCCCTCGATCCGACCGGTCTGGCTCAGCAAGGACGAGGTCGTCGTCGAAACCCTCCAGCAGCAGGGGTACGAGGCCTACCACGCCCACTCGCTTCGTGGCCGCCTGCTGACGCTCCGGGCAGGGGTGGTGTTCGTCACCCAGGGGCTCCGAGACCTCCACATGGGCAGTACAGCGGGGGCGACGCTCGTCCAACTCTGGCACGGCCTGCCACTGAAGACGGTCGCGTGGGATGCCGAGTGGCCCGACCAGCCGTGGCTCGTCCAGCGGTGTCACACGTATATGGCCGACGAGATCGATCTCGTCACTGCACCGTCGACCGCTGCCATCGGACCGCTCTCTTCGGGGTTGGGTATCGACCCCGACCGGTTCGTCGTGACGGGCTACCCGCGGACCGACGTGTTCGCCGACGGGATAGAAGATGCGAGGCTGACCGTCGACGACGCACTCCTCGACCGCATCGAGTCACGGGCGGTCGACAGCGACCTCGTCTTCTACCTGCCGACCTACCGTGGCGGGGACGACTCGTTTATCGGGGCCTTCGACACCGAAGCCGTCGGTGATCTGCTCGAAGCACGCGACGCCCACCTCTGTATCAAGGCCCATCCCGACGAGCCGGTGACCGCGGCCGAGGACCACCCACGGGTTCACTGGCTTCCCGCCTCGGTCGACCCCTACCTCGTCCTCCCGCATGCGGACGTGTTAATCACCGACTACTCCTCGGTAGCCTTCGATTACTTGGCGGTCGACCGGCCCATCGTCTACTTCGCGTACGACCAGTCGTCGTACACCGCGGCCCGTGGGTTCTACTTCGAGTACGAGTCAGTCACGCCGGGGCCGATCGCGACGGACACTGACGAACTCCGCGCGGCGCTCGGCGCAGTCCTCGACGCTGCGGCTGGCGGGAGCGACCCATATACGACCGAGCGCCGACGGCTCAGCCAGCGGTTCTGCCCGGTTCCGCCCGGAACCGCATCGAAGCGTGTCTATGAGGCCGTTGGGAGGCTCGTCTTCGACGGTCCGCAGACGTCGGCAGCCCCACCCGAAGAGCATCAGACCCGACAGCAGCCAGCAGAAGTATACGATTTCTAACCAGTTCTAACAGAGATATTTAAGTATACGTCATCTAACGCTCCTGTAGTGACATCGGGGAACCCGAAGGGGACGCTGCGGGCCGAATCCGACCAGCAGTCGACGGCCGAACCGAACGGAATCGCACATCGTGGCTTTGCCGGGGTCTATCCGGAAAACACAGTGGCTGCGATCGAAGCTGCGGTCGCCGACAGCCGAACGGCGAGCGTCGAGATCGACGTGATGCCGACCGCCGACGGGGAGATCGTCGTCTTTCACGACGATACCCTTTCACGACTGACCAACGCCCCGGAATCGGTTGCGCGGACCAACCTCTGGGAGCTCTCGTACGACCGGATCGCGGGCTATAGCGTGCTCGGTACGACCGAATCGGTTCCTCGACTCCGTACTGTGTTGGCAGCGATCCCGCCGGAAGCGACCGTTAATATCGAATTAAAGAACCCAGGGAGCTCGCAACTCCGGTTTGCCGAGACGCTCGACGAGTCGACCCTCACCGAAGCCACCGATCGCTGGCGTGAGTTCGTCGGTCGGGTGCTCGACATCGCAACGGACGGGGACCACGACCTCCTTCTGTCGTCGTTCTACGAGGGGGCGTTAGCGGCCAGTCGGGAGCTCGCGCCGTCGGTGCCGGTCGCGTCGGTGTTCCACGACTCGGTCGACACCGGGGTCGAACTCAGCCGCCGGTACGACGTCGAGGCGATCCACCCGCCGTGGAACATGGTGACCGACGCCAGCCTCCCGACCGACGGACCGGTTTCGGGCTCGTTTGGCGATGTCGACCTCGTCGAGATGGCCCATGACGAGGGGCGAGCGGTCAACGCGTGGACGGTGACGACATGGCAACAAGCGGCCGCACTCCGGCGGGCAGGCGTCGACGGGATCATCGCCGACTATCCGGGGGTCTGTGCCCCACGCAACCGACCTGATCTCTCAGCGTAGCATCAGTCTACAATAACAACCATTCTCGCCGCGCGCGATGGCTGTCTCCGGCACCGTAGTCCACCGCAACCAACCGTTCAGGGACGGGGCTGGTTTCGGCTGGTATCTGGTCACTAAACGGATCTACCCTCTTGTATCGGGTGTATATACTGTGGGCGTCATCACGGACAGTCGACCGTCTCTATTGAGTAGCCACCGCCTACTTATCCGGTTTGGCGTGAGTCCGGCCCCGTACTTTTGAACTCTACCCGAATCCTCCCGGTGGTGAACTCATGGACGCAGTCATCTTAGCGGCCGGGACCGGCTCACGACTCCGGCCACTGACGATCGATCAGCCGAAAGCCTGTGTAACCGTCGACTCGGTCCCCATCGCCGAACACCAGCTCAGGGCCTACGACGAGGCGGGGTTCGAGACCGTCCACGTGGTGACCGGCTATCTGCCCGACCGGATCGAATCGCTCTGTGAGCGCCTCTCGACAGAGCTGTCGGTCGACATCGAGACAGTTCACAACGAGGCGTTCGCCAACACGGACAACATGTACTCGTTGTACTGTGCCCGCGAGGCGCTCGACGGCGAGCCGTTCGTCCTCAGCAACGGCGACGTGGTCTTCGAGCCCGCGGTCGTCGACCGACTGGCGGCGATCGACGGCCACAGCGCCATCGCGGTCGACACCGACCAGTACGACCCAGAGGCGATGAAGATCACCGTCGACGAGGCGGGGGCCGTCGACGGGATCTCCAAGGAGTTCGGGGCCGACGCGGCAGCCGGAACCTCGATCGACCTCTATCGGTTCTCGGCGGCCACCTCGGCGGCACTGTTCGACCGGATTCGCAGGCGGATCGAGGTCGACGAGGAGTACACCTCGTGGACGGAACTCGCCCTCGACGAGCTGGTGTCGACCGGGAGCCACGACGTGCGACCGGTCGACATCGAGGGCGCAGACTGGGTCGAGATCGACGAGCGGGCCGACCTGTTGGCGGCCGACCGCACCTTCTCGTCGCTCGGCGGCCTCGACTCGATGGCGGCGGTCTTCTTCGACCTCGATGGGACGATCTATCTCGACGAGTCGGCCATCGACGGCGCTGTCGAGTTGGTCGACCGGCTCCGGGCGGCAGGCGTCGACGTCTATTTCCTCTCGAACAACTCCTCGCGGTGGAAGCCGACCTACGCCGACCGGCTCTCGGCGATGGGGATTGAGGCCGATCCCGACGACATCATTCTGTCGACCGATGGCGTGCTCGACTACCTCCGTACCAACGGGATCGAGGAGAGCTACGTCGTCGGCACCGAGGCGATGCGGGAGGCGGTCGCGGCCGCTGGGGTCGAACCAGCCGCGAGCGACCCCGAAACCGTGATCGTCGGTTTCGATACGGAACTCAGCTACGAGAAGGTCGCGGCGGCCACGCTAGCGATCCGCAACGGTGCGGAGTTCCTTGTCGCCCACGGCGACCGGGTGTGTCCGACCGAGGCCGGACTGGTCCCCGACTGCGGATCGATCGCCGCACTCGTCGAGACGGCGGCCGGGCGAGAGCCGAGCCACGTCTTCGGCAAGCCGTCGGTCGGGATGGTCGACCACGTCATCGAGCGCGAGGGCTACCCGCCTTCGGAGGTCGTCATCGTCGGCGACCGGCTGTCGACGGATATCGAACTCGCCGAGCGACTGGGCTGTGAGTCGGTGTCGGTGCTGTCGGGCGACACCACCCGCCGGGCCGTCGAGACCGCCGACCAGACCCCTTCGCTCGTCGTCGAATCGGTCGGTGACCTCCTCGCCGAACTCCCGGAGACGGCCGCGGTCGCGGAGTCGACCGACCTGTAACCTGTCGCTTACTGTCACCGGGTACGGTCACCCGGCGCGGCCGCCGAGCGGGGCTGACTAGTCAGGTGGATTCTATTTGTTGACGCTCGCCGTATACCCGTGTGGTATGACAACACCGGTAACTCCAGGCAGTGAATCGATATGGCTGTGGATCGGTACGATCGGCATGGCACTCGGGATGGCGTTTTTCATCGCCCGTGGCTGGGGTGTCACCGATCGGGAACAAAAGCGGTTCTATATACTGACGATCTTCATTCCGGCGACCGCTGCGGTCGCCTACTTCTCGATGGCGACAGGGTTTGGGCTTACCGAAATCACAGTCAATGGACAGGTGTTGGATATCTACTGGGCGCGGTACGCCGACTGGCTGATCACGACGCCGCTGTTGTTGATCGACCTCGCTCTACTGGCGGGGGCGAGCCGAAACACGATCTACACGCTCGTCGGCCTCGACGTGCTGATGATCCTTACCGGTCTGGTGGGCGCGCTGGCGGCGACGCCCGCGATCCGGATCGTCTGGTGGGGGATCAGTACCGCGCTGCTGTTGTTCCTGCTGTACTTCCTCGTCCAGTCGCTCAACGAGGCGGCGAGTCGACAGACCGAGTCGGTCCGCAACCTGACGACGCAGCTCCGAAACCTGCTGATCGTGCTGTGGCTGGCCTACCCGGTCGTCTGGATTCTCGGCACCGAGGGCACCATCGGCCTCATCCCGCTGTACGTCGAGACCGCGGCGTTCATGGTGCTCGACCTGTCGGCCAAGGTCGGCTTCGGCTACGTCCTGCTGCGAAGCCACAACGTCCTCGACGAGGTCTCGTTCGCCGGGAGCGCGCCGAGTGCGGCCGCCGACTGATCGATCCGACGACCGCGGCTCGATTGCAGTGTCGACCCTTTTTAACCGCCTGTCGGAGAGTCTCAACAGCGCGACGGAAACTGAAAACCATTAACCCCCTTGCCCAATAAGGGCCGACAAGAGATGGCCGAGGACGTCAAACCAACCCGAAAGAACCTGATGGCGATCGAGGACCGCATTGAGCTCTCCGAGCGCGGTCACGACACGCTCGAACAGAAGCGCGACGGGCTGATCATGGAGTTCATGGACATCCTCGATCAGGCCCAGGACGTACGCGAGGACCTCAACGCGAACTACGACACCGCCCAGCGCAAGCTCAACATGGCCCGTGCCATGGAGGGCGACGTGGCGGTTCGCGGTGCAGCTGCAGCACTCAAAGAACACCCCGAGATCACGACCCAGTCGAAAAACATCATGGGTGTGGTCGTTCCGCAGATCGAGTCCTCGAAAGTCAAGAAATCGCTCGACGAGCGCGGCTACGGCCTGCTCGGCTCGTCGGCCCGGATCGACGAGGCCGCCGACGCCTACGAGGAGCTGCTGGAGACAATTATCCTCGCCGCCGAGGTCGAGACGGCGATGAAGAAGATGCTCACCGAGATCGAGACCACCAAGCGGCGTGTCAACGCCCTCGAATTCAAGCTGCTGCCCGACCTCTACGAGAACCAGGAGTACATCGAGCAGAAGCTCGAAGAACAGGAACGCGAGGAGATCTTCCGGATGAAGAAGATCAAGGCCAAAAAGGAAGAAGAGGAGGCCGCCGAACGCGAGGCCGCCGCCGAAGCCGAGACGGAAGTCGCCGTCACCAGCGACTAACGGCGCATCGATCACAACTATCGTCGGCTATCCCCGCTGTTTTTTCGTCGCTCCCCCAACTGACTGTATGACCGATCAGTGTCCACACTGTGCGGGGTCGCGCTTTACCGTCGACGTCCCGGCCGAACTGACCACCTACACCGACGCGTCCGCCGTCGACTGCTGCCCGCGATGTCTCTCGGTCGACTCCGGCGACCCCGCGGCTGTCGACCCGGAACCACCGTTCGAGACAGCTGTCCTGCGGTTCCCGACCGGCTCCGAGGGAGTTGGGCTGTTCCTGCTGCTCGACAAGCTCGACTCGCTGGCGCTCAACCGCAGCGAGATCGAGTCGCTCGTCGACTGGGTAGAGTCGAACGGCGTCGACCTCTTTTTGCTCCTCAACCGGCTGGTCGACGAGCCGGATGTCGAGCCACCGTACGATCTCGCCCGGCGACGTGATCAACTCGAACAGCTACTCGATTGAATATAAAAGGGGGCCGAACGGGGAATGTGGCGGGAGCGTTCCGAGACCGTCGACCCGTGGGAGCGTGGTGCCGAGCGTAGCGATGGATGCTGCCTCGACAGCTCCATGTCGCTACAGGCTACTGTTCAGGCATCTGTTTGGTAGTTATACTGTGACTACGGCAGCGTAGACGCCGACTAACCGGCCGTTTAGCCGAGTTCACACGCCGGTTTCGTAGCGCAGGATGCCAGCGACGCCGCCGAAGGCGTCCAGCAGCTGTTCGCCCTTCTCGAAATCCGTCGAGATGAACTTGACCTCGGTGCCGCGCTGTTCGGCGATGTCGATGAGGTGGTCGATCACGTCCTCGCGTTCGACGACCTCCGCCGCAGAGCCATCGGCACACTCGTGGTCCGGGGTGTTGTGCCGACGGTCGACGATCTCGTACTCGTCGGTCCCATTGCAGTCGTAGACGACCACGTCGCTGCGGAGGTCCTCGGAGATAAGGAGGCGGTCGACCGACCCCATCACGAGGTTCTTCCGGGTCGGCTCGAAGCCGTAGGTCGACTCGTTGCCGACGTGGAGCTTCTCGAAGAACTCCTCCATCTGGTTTTTGTCCTTGATGACCTCCTGGTCCGACAGCACCTCGCCCGCGGAGTCGACCAGATCCTTGAGCCCGGACTCGTCGGTGTAGGCGACATCGAACTTGCCGAGGACCATGTCCTGTAGCTCGTGGTGGAGGTAGTCGCCGTCGAGGAACTCGTCTTTCGTCGGCGACGGACCGCCGACGAGGATGCCGTCGAGGTCGTGGCGTTTCGGCACCATCAGGTCGTTGGCCATCCCGGCGACCTCCTGATAGAAGTTGTCGATAGCTTCCAGTCGAAGGCGGGCGAACCGCTGGGCGGACTGGCCACCTTTGCGCTGTTTGCCCGGCACGAGCGAGGAGGCGGATTTGACCGCCTCGACGCGCTTGCCTTTGAGCCAGCCGACGTTGGCCTCCCGGCGGTCGAGGACGATCAGTCCAAAGAGGCCCTTGTCGAGCAGCATGTTTTCGAGCGGCTCGGTCAGGAAGTCCGAATCGCAGTGGTAGCGGAACGACTGGATCGGCTCGGAGGGCGATTCCAGGACCCGAGTCACCATCTCGGTCTGGCCGCCGCCGCTGTTGACCGCCCCCGAGAAGATGACGATCCCGTTGTCCGGCGGGTAGGTGTCGTAGTAGCGGAGGCGGTCTTTGATCGACGTGAGGGCGTCCTGGACGTTGGTCCGGGTCTGTTTGGATTTGATGTTGGCGGCTTCCGAATGCTCCTGGATGACGTGTGAGACGACCGAGGAGACCTGCTTGTCGTCGGGTATGTAGATCGTGACGAGCTGTGTCCCCGAGCCCTCGTAGGCTTGGAGCTCTTCGATGACCTTTCGGAACTCGTATTTCCGGCGGTCCTCGCTGGGTTGCTCGTCGGTGTCCGTACTCATTACTCTCCTTTCGCCCCGGAGCCGGTAAGTATGCTTTGACTGGTCGACCGACCGAACGCGTCAGTCGTCCGCGATTTTCGTCCAGTCGTATTGTTAGTCACCGCCTAAAACCAGTCACTAGAGCGTACCTTTATATCCGCGTCGTGGTAGGACGACAGTATGGTACGGGTCTACGCGATAGCCAGCGCGAAAGGCGGCGTTGGCAAGACCACGACGACAGCGAATCTGGGGGCGACACTCGCCGACACGGGGGCCGACGTCGTCGTGATCGACGGCGATATCGGCATGGCAAACCTCGGCGCGGCCCTCGGGGTCCACCCGCATGGGTCGACGCTCCACGACGCCCTCAGTGGGGATGTCGAACCGGTCGCGGCTGCCTACGACGGCCCCAGCGGCCTCACGGTCGTTCCTGGCGACACCTCACTGGAAGCGTTTTCGGCAGCCGATCCCCAACGGCTTCAGGCCGTCGTCGACGCCTTCGACGACGCCGATTTCGTCCTGATCGACGTCGGCGCAGGCGTCAGCCACGAGACTAGCCTTCCGCTGTCGGTCGCCGACGCCGTCGTCTTGGTGTCGACGCCCGAGCGCGACGCGCTGGTCGACACCGAAAAGACGCGCCAGCTCACCGACCGGCTCGGCGGGGCGGTCGCGGGAGCGGTGCTCACCCGAACCGACGAGGCGACCCCCGTCGAGGAGATCATCAGCGGGACGCTCCCTGCCGATGTGCTGACGACGGTTCCCGAAGACGAGGCGGTTCGTGAGTCGATCGCCGTCGGCGAACCGCTCGTGAGCTACGCCCCGCACAGCGAGGCCGCGGCTGCCTACCGACGGCTCGTCACCCAACTCACCGGCCTCGAACCCTCACCGCCCGAGCCAGCCCCGACCGAGAGCCCCGTCTCGGAGCCGTCGACCGACACCGACGAGCCCGCCGATCCTGATTCCCGAACCGAAGCTAGCGATCACCGGGCCGTCGACGCTGACGACCACCAGGCCGACGAAGTCGACTCCGACCGGCAGGCCGATACTGACCACTCGCCGGAGCCGGGGTCCGACTCCGGCGTTACTATCGACGCCGGGGCTGATACCCCCGACGATACTGTCGACCAGACGCCGACGGCGGCCACTGACGACAGCGCCGACCGCGCCGACAGCGCCGACCCCGCCGACAGCGACGCCGACCACAACGTCGTCAATCCGTTCGCGGCGACCCCCGAAGACGATGGTGACCCACAGCCAGCGGGAGCCGAATCGAAGTGGGCCGAGGCTGCGACCGGCACGGGCAGCGACGAGTCGACAGACGCGATCTCGATCGACGCCGGTGCGGGCCGCCAGCCCGTCGACGCCGGGAGCGACGGCATCGAGATCCGGCCCGAGGCCGACGTCGACGAGCTGGATCACTCCCCGACGGACGACGCCGAAAGCGATGGCATCGAAATCCAGCCCGAACCGGACGACGTTACCACCCGCGACGACAGCGACACGGCTGACGAATCAGTGCCCCGTGATGCGATTCCGTTCGGCAGCAGGTCGGACGACGAGGGAACCGTTCAGCGGACCGTCCTCGGGGCGGCGATCGACGAGGGTGACGGCGCTGACAACGAGACAGCCGCGGACGACGCCGACGCCCCGACCGAAGACGACGAGCCGTTGATCCCCGACGCCGAAGGGTCCACCGCAGTCGATGCTGGCACGGACGCCGACCGCGTCGACGAAGCAGACGACCGCGCCGACGAGGACGAAGACAAAGAGGAGAAACGCGGCTTCTTCAGTCGACTGTTCGGCTGAGCAGGCGGTCACCGAAGCGTGGTTTTCTTGTAAGCCGCGGTCGCAGTGCTGGTATGGCAGACAACGATTCTGTTCCGTTCTGGTGGATCGTCGCCTTCGTACTTCTGGCACTCGGGGCTGGAATCGGGTCGGTTTATCTCATCGGTGGAAGTATTCTCGCCGCGGTTCCGGGCCTCTTACTGTAGTAGTCGACGCCTACATCGAGTCCGGAGCCGCCACGCCGAGCACCGACAGCGAGTTGGCGACGGCGTGTTTGGCGGCCGCAACGAGCGCGAGCCGAGCCTGTCGTGTGTCGGCGTCGGCGGCGGTCAGCACCGGGCAGGCACGGTAGAAGCCGTTGAACGACTCGGCGAGTTCCCGGGTGTAGGTAGCGATCCGGTGGGGTTCGAGGTCCTCGCCAGCCTCTTCGATCACCGCCGGGAAGCGAGCCAGCACCGCGAGGAGGTCGCGCTCTTGGGGGGTCGACAGCACATCGGCCTCGATGCCGGTCCCGTCCGGTTCGGTGTCGGCCTCTTCGAGGATGCCACAGCAGCGAGCGTGGACGTACTGGACGTAGGGCGCGGACTGGGCCTCGAAATCGAGGGCTTCGTCCCATTTGAACGTGATCCCCTTCGTGGGCTGTTTCGAGACGATGTCGTAGCGCACCGCGCCGATCCCGACTTGGTGGGCGATGCGTTCGATATCGTCGTCGTCGAGTTCGTCGTCGCGGATACGGTCGTCGAGGCGGGTTTCGACCTCCTCGCGGGCGCGGTCGATCGCTTCATCGAGCAGGTCGTCGAGCATGACGCCGGTGCCGCGGCGGGTGCTCATTTTGCCTTCGGGGAGATTGACGTAGGAGTAGATCACGTCGTCCAGTCGTTCGGGATCGTTGCCGAGGATGTCGAGGGTCGCCTGTAGCTGTTTGGCCTGCAGTTTGTGGTCCTCGCCGAGGACGGTCACCGCACGGTCGAAGTTGGCGAACTTCCACTCGTGGTGGGCCAGATCCCGCGTCGTATACAGGCTCGTCTCGTCCGAGCGGAGGAACACGAGGTTCTTGTCGATGCCGTACTCGTCGAGTTCGAGCTGCCACGCGTCTTCTTCGTAGACCGCATACTCGGTTTCCTTGAGTCGCTCGGCCACGTCGTCCGTCGACCCGTCGACCATGAACCGGGTCTCCTTGACGAACTCGTCGAACTCCGCGGGGAGGCGAGCGAGACACTCCTTCATCCCGCCGAGGACTTGGTCGACGACTTCGCCGACCCGCTCGTAGGTTGTTTCGTCACCGGCTTCGAGCCCTTGGAGGATCGACGCGATCTCGGCTTCGGCAGCTTCGACAGCGGCCTC
>Ga0102930_1000214_pt1 | contig 19181 bp, 15 predicted proteins | sample SalPon1_B_H2O_MG_FD_84514 | JGI IMG/M metagenome (GOLD analysis project Ga0102930, IMG submission 84514) | Salt pond water microbial communities from South San Francisco under conditions of wetland restoration - Salt Pond MetaG R1_B_H2O_MG | ecosystem: Environmental > Aquatic > Non-marine Saline... | reverse complement strand
CAATATTTTGGTACGCTTCGTTCAGCCAGCCCAGTAACTCGTCTTCGGTCCAGCGGATATTTGTCCGGTCCTGGATGACCGTTGCCGCCTTGTCAATCAGGCTGTTTACTTTTGTTATTGCCAATGTTTAGCCCTCCTAATTTAATTGATTTATACACTAACGATCAGAATTAGTCAAGGAGGAATTTATACCTACCTTCGGGAGCGCGCTACGGCGCTGTGTCGTCTTCTTATCGAGCGCGGTTTCGAGACCGTAACCGACAGATGCAACGCCGCCCGCAATCGCCAAATTGTCGATATAGTTAAGCGGATTTTCCGCGAGTGATGACAGCATAGACACCGATGGCACCCAGTTCTCGACGGACAAGAACCCGCCCGGGCGCTCCAACATGCCAAGGTATGGCGACAGCGCGGTCGCACTTTGTGCGGTGAATCCTGCAACTTCAAGTGCGGCGTCGCCCGTCGACATATTAAACAAGTAGTGTGGCGGCTCCTGGAACCCGGCCATTGCGGGCAACCCATATTTAGCCAAGTGCGAGATCGTCAAGCCAAGCATACCGGCGGCCATACCAAGCGACATCAGCCATAGAATCTGCTTGCCACCGTCGGTATAGTTGCCGTCTTTGAACTGGTCAAAAATGCGCGGCAAGAAGTTGCGCCCGGCCGCGTAAAAGAATCGCTTGAACTGGAACACCATGCGCCCGATTGGGTATTCCGCCCACCACGGCACGTCAGCCGAGCTGGCGTGTGGAACGCGGTGCTTCTGCCAGTCGTACATGAAATCTGTTACTGGTTCGGAGACGTCTGCAAATTCTGGGTCATCCAGCTTATTGGGCCTACCAACCTTGACCCACTCTGCATAGCGCTCGGGGGTAGTGCCAATCTTACTGAACACCTCGCGTGCCTCTTGGCGCTCCTGCTCGGTCATCGCCGGATTGGCCGCTTGTTCTTGCATGGTTTGCATAAACATGCTTGCCCCTTCGAGCGCCGTGTAGCGCATGAAGTTGTTGAACCGGTGCATCCCAAAGAACCGGTAGGCGTTCGAGGTGAAGCGGTTGATCCGCCCTTCCATGCCCTGGACCGAACGCGCATCCTCAAACAGCTGCATCGTATGGTCGAGCATGGCATCCGCCATCAAGCCCAGATTCTGGTATTCAATCTTGCGACGTTCCTTCGACATCTTCTTCAACTCGTCGAAGGAAATTACATCCTTCACAGACTTGAACAGAGCTTTGGCCGAAGCCTTACGCTCGGCGGCGGTTTTGCCCGCGGCCGGATGGAAAGCCATTTCGCCCAAACTGATCGGGACCACCAGCGGCATGAAGGCAACCGACGCGGCGCTTCGCATGGCGTTAGAAGTCGCACGCCAGAAACGAGACCCACGCATCCCTGGCAGCCCCATCAACCCATCAACCGCCCGGCGCGCAATTTCGCGCTGGTCGGCGGACATTCTCGGATCGTTCAAGAAATCCGCAATGTCGCTCCCGTTGCCCAGGAAAGAGACCTCGTTATTGGCGATCTCAAAAGGCCCGAAGTTCTCAACGAACTTGGTGTGCATCAGTGTGCGGTAGACATAAGGCTGAATGACCGAGCCGAAGTTTTCCTCCACATAGTCCTCAAACACCCAGTTTGGGAAATCAAACGCCCGTGCCTTCTGGTGGCCGCCCTCGCTGATACCAACGGTTAGTGACCCAGTCTGGTTCACCAACTGGTTCTCTTTGGACAGGATCGATGTGTGAATACCGGCGGCGTCCTCATAGCTAATTGGAGATTCCCAATCTTTGGTGCGCTCGACCAGATCATTGATAAACTGTTCTTTGTTGTCGGCGATCTTCTGGAAGTCATAGATACGCGGCGCATGGCGGCGGCGCTCAACTTTAAGATTGTACGTGCCCTGTCCGCGGGAGACTTCTACCATGCGCTCGCCGTCCCAGTTAAACCGCCCGGCGCCCTCGCCTACTTCTTTGTAAACGTGCTTGACTGCGGACAACTCCATCTGGACAAGTCGATCCTGCGCGCTTTCAGCGGCCTCCGAGTTCGGGTCTTTCTCCTGCTCTTTGGCCAGGTTATCCTGCGCCCGGGCATACGCATCGCTTCGGCGAGCTGCTTCCAGTCGACGTTCACCTTCGGCAATCGCAGCCGGGACAATCTCGTTATCCAAAAACTCCCGGTGGGCATCGACCAATCGATCAAACAGCCCAAACTGCCGCTTCGAAAGCTTCAAACGCTCCCGCGGGCGCTCGGACCAAAATGCCTTCCAAGCTGCGGCCGCGGCCTTTTCTTCCACGCCATCAAAAATGCTCTGGTAGCGCTGGATATAAAACAATCTCGATTGTTCGACGTCATCGGCATAGCGCTCGAATCGCTTGGACAACTCACCATCCATGCCGAGATTATCCTCGATGGACTCAAGCACTCCGAGGTTGCCCCGGAGCATGGACGAGACCGCAAGCCCGCCGTGTTTGTCGCCGCCGAGAGCTTTGTTCAACCGCTCGGCCGCGCGGGCAAACATGGTTTTGTTGGTCTTCACGTCGGGCTCAGGCTCTGCCGGTCGGCGGAACATCGTCGGACCCGTGGTGGTTTGCAGCTGAGTTTTGCCCTCGCGGATGCCGATGGCCAAGTCTTCGACCAAGGTGCGCAGTTCCGCTTTGGTTTTCATGCCGCGGATGATGCCAAAGCGGCGCAGAAGCTCGGTGACTTTCCGGACAATGCGATCGAATGCTTTGCCAAATTTACTGCGGGATTCTTCTGCAACCAGTGAGAAAACTTCCTCGGCCTGTTGCAAATCGTCAAGGTGTGGGTATTGGACGCGTACTTGCTCCCAGGCTTTCTTCATGCCTGGGGCAGACTGCGCTTTCAGTATCGATTCAAGAACTGTCTGCTTTTGTTCCGGGGTGAGCGTGTTGAGGCCAAAGTGGGAATAGACCTCGTGGCGAAACGTCTTCTCTGCTTCCTTACGGTTTCGATTGTTTTGCGCGAAGAAAACGAGACGATTTCGCTCGGGATCATACGCACCAGCGGGCGCAACCGTTTCTTGAGAATCGACGAGCGCTTGTGCCCCAAACGCCTGCTCAGGGGTATCGAATACGAAAATCTCGGTCTCGTTAACTTCCAATCCTGGGTGAGCATTAACCATGTCCTCGAGGAATTTACGAGCCTCGGATACTGACATATCAGGTTCGCCCTGTCCACCCTTGACGCGCATTGAGAAATCGTCAATGTCGAACTCACCTTCCGGGGTTGGAATGTCGTCGATGCCCGGGTCAACACCCTCGTCGCGCATGGCGCCACGCACCTCACGCTCCAATTCGACGTCACGCTGATAGCTGCGGGCTTTATTCTTGCCCGCCGTGCGTTTTGTCTTGGTCCCCGCGGTATTGGCTGTATCGCGAACCTCGGGCAAGACTGCATCCAACTCGTCGATGATTGTTTGCTTATTGTTGGGCACTTCCATGCCGCCGATCTCGTCGGAGAATACATCCTTGGCCGCCTTGATATTCGCAAGCCCCGCGACATTCATGTCCTTCAACGCCTCGCGCAAGAGCTGTTCTGCGTCTTCGTCGTACAAAGTCTCAGGCTTCGGCTCAGGCTTCGGCTCAGGCTTCGGCTCGGGCTTCGGCTCGGGCTTCGGCTCGGGCTTCGGCTCGGGCTCCGCGGATCGCACGGCCTCTACAAGAACCTGTCGCTGGAAATTAACAGGCGCGGTCAGATTCAAGGCATCTTCGATTTGTTTATAAGCAGCATCAGATAGTCGTCTAACCCCTTTGGTTGGGATTTGAACGGCTGATTCTAATTCGCCAATGACGGTTTCCGTGGCCTGGTTAATATTGGTCGGCGACACCTCAACATTGGTATCCTTGGCCACTTGCATAGCCACGTCAGAAAGACGCTTCGCATTTTTGAGGGTGTTATCGCGCAAGACCGGGGTCGCCGCTTCAATTTCTGCCTGCCAATTCGCCGCTAAATTCTTCATCGGGAACCGGCGCTCCGCTTCTGGCGTCTTAGGTTGTGCGAACGGATACTTGGCATCGATATCCGTAAGGAACATATCACTGCCATAAATTTCTTTGGCCAGTTCCCGCGGGGATACTGCCGTATTTTCAGCCTTCGTCTCTGCCGGGGATGCTACTTTGGGTGCTGGTTTCGTTTTCTTCGCTGGCGCTTTCGTCTGACTTTCGGTTGGTTTCGTCTCGGCACGGCCCACTCCAAATTTCGTTCTAGCTGCTTCCAACTCCGCTTTTACCCGGCCAATCTCATTGGCACGGGCGCTGCCGATACCTGGACGGGTTGGTTTGGTAAGGTTCATTTCGAGGTCTGCCAAGTATTTCTCGGCCTGGGCGCGGTCCTCGCCTTGCAACGTCTGGGCCACGCTATTGGCCGCTGGCTGTACATCCTTCCACTTGCTACCGGCCGCTGCTTCCTTGCGCAATACCTTACGCACCGCGGTCACACCCGGTTTGCCATCGAACTTCTTAACGCCGACCTTCGGCAACATCGAGGGCTTCAGGGCAGTCTCGCCCACATCCCCCTCGAGCTCGCGCAAACGATCCTCGAGCGCCGCGACCCGCAAGACAGAATCGCGCTGAGTGTCGCCCTGCTCTTGATCGGGCGCCGGAGGGACTTCGTTTGCTCGGCGCTGGAGCGCGGCCTTGAGAGTCGTGGCCAAATCTTGTACCGCTTCTTGCTTCTCTTGGGCTTGGCGCTCGGCTTGTACCTGCTCGCGCCCTTCGGCCATAGCGTTTGCCAGCTCTTTGCGCGTGCGGTTCTGGTCAGCTGCCCGAGTCGTATTCCCCTTCGGAGTGAACAGCGCCCGCTGGTTCTTGGGCACTTCCTCGGTGACGCCCTCTGGTTGGATAGCATCTGGTGCAGTTTCTTCCTTGGCACGACGGGGCAAAGTTCCGTCCGGGTCAAACATATCGTAGTTCTCGCCCTGGGGAACTGCCTCAACGCGGCGCTTGCGCGCTGCATCCACTCTGGCCGCCAACTGTGGATCGACTGCGAACAACTCCTCATACATTGCCTGGCGTTCTTCGCGGTCAATGCGGTCGAACAAAGCCGCGTATTCCTCGGCCAAACGGTCGTCGGCAACATCGCCTTCCTCGCCAAACAGGGCCTGCTGTCGAGGACTGACTGGCTGGGGCCCAGCATCAATATCGACTAACTCTGCATCCGCGGGAGTATCTTCTACGACTTGGCGGCCGCCAAACATATCCATCTGACCGTCGTCGGCGACACCAGGAGTAGGCGCCTGCCCATCGGGCAAATTGATTTGTTCAAAGAGTTGCTGCGCTTGTTCCGGATTGCGAGTAAGTTCAAAGACATTTAACTTATCGGCCCCGGCAACCTCGCGCAGCTTATTGATCCGACGGGCGGTGTCTTGGACGGCAAGCTGGCTCTGTTTGACCGCATCACCCCCCAACCCGTCTTGCGTCGCAATGTTCAGCTGAGCTAGGTTCATGGTCAATTCGCGGTTGAGGTCGCCGAGCGCACGATCGATAGAGGAGCTATCGCCCAGAGAAATAGTAGGCTCCGCTTGTGACTGCGGCTGGGGTGCTGGTTCGGGTGCTGACTGTGGTTGTGGCTCTGGTCGCGGCTGTTTCTCCGCCATAGCAGCTCGTGCCTCGGCATTATCTGACAGGGCAGATATGGTGCCGCCGATACCCGCCACCGGTGACGCGCCAATAGCTTCCTCGATACCGGCTTCGACCATCTGATCGCCGACGTAGGGCGAGAACATATCGTAGTCGCGGTACTCCTCGTCGACCGCGGCGCGGTTGACAAAATCTTGGGCCGCGCCAGTTGCCGCTTCGCCTGCCAAAATCTCGCCGGTATTCTTGCCTGCGCCCGCCAATAGGTTCTGTGGCTGCGGCACATCTTCTGCGACATCGCCCGGCAAACCACGAGCCAGTCGTGTTGCCACGCCCGCGTAAGGCGCAAGATCGACCAGGGTATTGGCCGCGGCGGCGGGGACTGCGTCGCGGAGTGCCTGTTCGTCCGGCACACCATGCGCTAATTGGGTATTGACGGATTCGCCGTAGGAATAAGGAGTGTTGATTGTTGTGGCAGTAGCGCCGCCAGCTACCCCTCGGCCGACAGCACCAGCGCCTAAACGCGCCATTGCTGCCCCGGCCCCTACACCTGGGATCAAAGCCGTGGCCAACTGGCCAGTGCCCTGACCAATGATGGAGGGCACTGAGCCATCTGCCATCATCGCGGCCTGCTCGGACTTAAACTTGGCCTCGTCCATTGAGGATTCAAACCCGGCCTCGTCCTCGGCCATGAGGCTGAACATTGCACTCATGTAATCTAGACCAGCGCCTAACTGGCCGCCAGCAGCAGAAAAGCCTTGAGTGAAATCGCCGACCGCGGTCGGGTCTACAGTAGAAAATTGGCCAGGGTTTTGTACATCTGGGATCGTGCTTTGCTGCTGCTCATATCGAGCGTTGGCGCGTTGCTGGTTTCCGATCAAACGCAGTAAAGATTCATTGGCCATACAAAACCCTGTATTAAATTAGTCCGGCTGATTATAACACAATAAGGTTACTCCCCGCCGGACAGGAAGTAATCTGCGTTCTGGTACAAGTCTTTGTAGTAATTGCTCCAGGCACGGCGTGGGTTATCAGCATTATCCAAAGCTTCAAAAAGCTCTCCAGGAGAAGACACGCCCGCCTCTTTTGCATATTTGGCCGCCACGTCTGGTGCAAAAGCGCGATCCATCACAACCAGCGCCTGCTGATAATCGATGTTCCCGCCGTTTGTCTTGCGCACACCGTCAACGAATCCGTCTAAGACGTCGTCGTCAAAAGGATCATTGCCCCAGAAACTGCTGTCGCGCTTGGCCCCATTCGCTTTATTCGAATAAGTTGCTGCGTCATACAACAACCCACGAATCTTATTGTCTGGGGAGTTCGTCTCGTCGTCCATCGTGAACCACCCGCGGTTCTTGTCATACTGGCGCGCTAGATCGTTGGCGTCTTTCATGCCGTACTGCGCCCCGATAGAAGCCAAGCCACGGTAAACTGCATCCTGCTGTTCGGCAGTCAGTGTCTGATTAGAACCTATGAGGGGATTGGCATTGTCCATCGCGCCCGCAGCAGAAAAGCGGTTGGAATACAAAGACTGCAATCGATCGGGCGTCAGGCTGGTCTCCCCCCGGCGGCCGATTTGGGCGACAAGCTCAGCTCTTTTTTCGGCATTGTCATCGCCCGGAAAAAGATTTTCTGCGACAAGCGCCACGTCTTCGATCGACGACCTGGCCAAGTCGCGCGCAGACTTCGCTTCCGTAGCTGCGCGGCCTACCGTCGCATCATACGCTTTCTCATTTACATCCAAGACTTTGGACTGGGTATCGAGCTGTGCCTTTCGAGTATCCCGCGGGTCGGGGATATTATACCCAAGCGCCTTGCCAATGGCGGCGGCCGCTGTAGGGTCTTGGCGGTAGAGGTTTACCAACGCGTCGGCTTCTGCTCCGTAATCGTAATGGGTCGTTTCTTCTGCCATGATTTACCTCTTAGGGGCCAAGGTTGGACATTGGGTCATACCCGGTCGGGTCGTAATAGGGATCGCCTTTGTACTGCTCTTGGGCTTTTTTGGATTGATTGATGTTACTTCTCCCCTGCGCCACATCTTGGATCGCGGAAAGTTTCGGCTTAGAAGACTCTACCGGCCTTAAAGACCCCAATTCTCCAAGTAGCGAAACGGGGTTCATAGTCTGGCCGCCAGCAGCTGTCGGGGCAGCGGCCGTCTCCCCTGCTTGTGACAGGCCATATATACTTTTCAGTATGTCGAAATTGGCTTGGCGGCGTTGTTTGGCTTCAAGATACTTTGCCTGATCCCAAGCGAACTCTTTATTATGCTGGTTAGTGATAATTTTGCGCTCGGCTTCCGCCTGTTGAGCATCTTGAACCATCTCGGCCTGTTGCACGGCAAGCTGGCGCTCGCGCCAGTTCTGGTCGGCTTCCAGCTTCTGCTCCCAACGGCGCTGCTGTGCAACGGCATCCAGCTCGTCGTTCTTCATCTGGTGGTATTGGCTAATGAGGTTGCCCAGCCCTGTTAAAGGTGAGATTACTTTTTTACTTGGGATGGAATAAACAGCCATCAGTCTTTCTCCTCAGCATCTGTCAAATCGCCAGGCAGCTTCTCGATCAATTCATTCATGGCCGAGATCAACAAACCAATCAGCCCCTGATACTTAACGGCTTTGTATCCGTCCTCGCGCTTGGCAACCAACCCAGGCATAACTTCCTCGACCTGCTGGGCGATCACGCCTGCGTCCTGTTCGTCTGTGTCGATCCAATTCCAGGTGGAGCCATCAAGCTTCTGCAATTTCTCAAGCGCATTATCAATCGGCTTGATGTCATACTTCAATCGCTCGTCAGACATCATCGCCAACATGGGGATCATACCAATGCCAGCAGAGAGCAGCTGAGCCTGTTGTGCTTGTTGTGCCTGTTCTGCGGCGGCGTCTGCTTGCGCCTCTTGCATCTGGCGGGAACGCTCGTTAGCCGCGGCACTCGACAACCCTTCAACTGACTGGGTCGATAGCCCGCGGCCCAGTGCAGCCATCTGACCCAGCATCGCAGTGTTCATATCTCTGTCCTGTAGAGCCAAATCAGTTTTTGCACTCGACCTAGCCGCGGCCTGTTGCAGATTATTCAAACGATCGGTAGCTGCGGACTGGCGGGCAGTTCTAGCAGTGCCATAACGATCCATTGCCCGAGCATCAATCCCTGCCAATGTACGATTGGCACTGTCTGTATAAGTGTCAAATTCATCCGATAACCCAGATATTGGACTTCTAGCTTTACGTATCAAAGAGTTTTGATAAGGAACGTACTGGTTTTGATAATATTTATATTGCGAATCCGAGATAGATGCGAGCTGATCGTCTGGTTTGCCGCCGACTGTCACCTTCATCGGGTGGATTTGGTTAGAAGTTCGCTCGAGAGTATCTAGCCCAATTTTTGCAATATCGGTCCAACCCGCCATATAAATCTACCTCCTGTACGGTATGCCGTGCGACTCTAAAGATTTTCGGGGTTGGGTGCCCATCGCCGATAAAGCCTCTGCGCGCAGTCTCGGGCGAACGTACTTTTCCATCCCGTACGAGGTGCCCGCGTTCATGGCCGCTGTTAATGTGCTGGTTCGCAGTTGAGACTGGGCAATATCGTCAGCAACGTTATTAGCATAAATCTGGTTGGCTTCGTCTCGTGCGCCCTTGGCCAGAGAGCTAAATTGACCCATGCTTTGGTTACTGATGTCAGAACCAAGATCGGCCAGCGCTTTGGCCTGGCTGTAGTAATTCTCTTTCGATTTAAGCAACCCGGAGGCGGTACCTTGCGTCAAAGGGTCAGCCAACTCACCTAAGTAATTCTGGTTGGATGTCACTCCCGCGGCCTGCTTCATGGCGTTGGCGAGAGCAAGCTCTCCACCTTTGGCCGTGCCCTTGCTAATATACGGGTTGACAGACAATCGGCGAGCATCGGCCGTATCCATATTATCCACTCGGTCGCGCAGCTCCTGCTCAACCGGCATATAGCGATTGACAAAATCATTCCACTTCTGCGCGGAAATCCGGGCTTCTGTGCGTTCCGATTCTGTAATTGGTGGTGGCTCGTAGCCCCCGCCTCCGCCGCCTTTTCCCATAGCTAGACCCTTAATTCGTACATTGTTTGCTTCCCTGCTTCGGGGAAAGCCCGCGCCCATCCAGGGCGAGTTGAAGAAAACGTCATCCCATCAAACCCATTCTCGCGCGCGTAAGCCAAAATCAGCTCAACGATATCTTCCCGAGCTGCGCGGTTGTGTTCTCGCGAATAGCCTGCCACGACATTCAAAAATGCGCCGCCAGAATATGGGTACGACGGTTCGATTAAGACAAACCAATCCGTGGTGGGGTGTTTAAAATAAATGAGTTTCCCGGAGTCAATCAACTCCGCCATGCGCGGATAATCAAAACGAACTCCCAGCCGCTCATTTATTTTGGCCAGCCCTTCTTCGACCAGGGCCCAATCAATAGCCGCCATACTCTGTTACCCCCACTACGTTGCCGCGGTTACGGAACGCCCGACGGTTCGCGCTGTCCAAGCCGCGCAAATACCGCCCATAGAAGTAATCACCCTTAGATGCGTTACCCCAAGTAGACTCTTGCATAAGCAAGTTGGCAATCACCCCATCGACAAGCGTCGTGCGGTACAGCCCCATCAACCGATCAGGAACGTCGGTCTCGACATCTCGGGGGAAAAACACAGCGCACACCTGGCCATTCAGTGTCCGGCCGGGGGTCGGGTGTACCCGAATGCCGTCTACCGTATGGGCGAAACGGATTGGATCGGCGCTTTGCTCCCGCAGTGTGTAAAACTGGCGGTCGTTGACCGGCTCCAGTTCTTTGTCCTCTGCGGTGAGCCACACCACCCGGAGCATGTCGGCCCCGGAGGGTGCGCTCACATCAATGGAATCAATGTTCGGGATGTACATAACATCCGAAACCTCGTTCCAAACCTCTGTCTCCTGAAAAAACTCGCGCGCGATGTTGGCGATGGTTTGCTTCGCCACAAAATCTGGGGCATTAACCGCTACGCCCTTCACGTCGCGGGCAAGATCAGAAAGCACAGTCATAAACTACTCCGCCTCACCCTTCTGGACGGGCTTTCGACTTGTGCGTTTGGGTGCAGCAGTTGCTTTCTTGGCACCGCTGGCCATAGCAACTCCCACTAAAAATTCTGGAACCTCTTTGGGTTCGGCCGTGATAGAAATAACATGGCCTTGATGGGCCACTCGGATTTCTTGGTCGGCATACAATTTAGCCATCTTCAATCTCCGATATTAAAAGGGGCGGTTGCCCGCCCCGCTTCGTTTAAACAGCGACGTCAACCGCCAGTACGGAGAAGTCCTCAGTTGTACCTGAATAGGTGCTGTGGAACTTCGGCTTACGCAGACCGAACATCTTGTTGATCGCGATACCATAACGGTTCTCATAGTCGAAATCTTTCTCGACCCAGTTAGGTGCGCCCAAATCGACATAGCCCATGGCCTGAGCACCGCAGATCAGCATACGAGTACCTTCAACATCACCCGCAGAACCCCACTTAGAGCCAGCAGCCATGCCAGTGGTATTGAATACGTGGCGATATTCGTGGACGATCAAACCGTCAACGGTCACATCGTCAGCACCAGCGAACAGTTCGGACTTCAAGCCTTGCTGGGTAGCGGCGGCGCGTACGTTAGCAATATAGTCTGAATCAAGACGTAGCTTTGCCATCGCGCGAGGATTGACAAATACGTGGAAGTATTCTTTACCGCCTTCCATGATGCCGCGTACGCCCTGATCTTTCAGATAGGCTTTGGCCTCCACCAAAGTGCGGTAGCTCAAAGTATCAGCAGGGACCAGTGCGGTGGTATCGCCATCAACCAGCTGGTTGTTGGTGCCGTCCCAACGCTTGTGGCGGTTAGCAGTCGGAGCAGTAACGTCGTTGGCAAACTCCAACTGGGTTACTTCGGAAGCTACATTGCGCGCTGCACCGTTTGAGCGAACGTCGTAAGTCACACCAGACAGGGTCAGGAAGGACAATTCGTCGATCAGGTTCGCCATGCCGTAGGACAGCTGGTCTTTGGCTTCGGTACGGAAGTTGATGATGGACTTCTGGTCCGCCATGCGGCCGTAGTTAGCGTGCGCCAAACGGAACTGGTCGAAACGAATATCTTCGTGGTAAGAAGTCATGGTGTCTTCTTTACCTTGCAGCGGGTTATCCCCTGCAACACCAGTGTAGTCAGCGTTGGCCAACAAAGTCATAATGGCTTTGTTGCCGCCCTTATGAGACCCGTTTAGCTCAGTGATGCGCTGGATCATTGCGTTAGAGCCCGTGCCCAAGAATTTGGTCACAAATGATTTGTTGCGAACTTCTTTCCAAAGTTCAAGAGCCCACGCAGTACGTTGTTCTGGCTGGAGCGCCGCGAAATTCGTACCGGCAGGAATATCATAAGAAGCCATATTTAGCTCTCCTAATTTCCAATGGTAATAACAAAAAGTTTTGTTGGGCGAATATCGCTTACCCCAGCGAATGTACAGGTTTTGTGCAGTACCCGAAACTGCGGCAGCTACCGGCTGCACGGAGGCAGAATGTCGTCCCTACCTACTACGACAGCTTAAATATACGGTATTGGCCTTGCAATGTCAATAGCCCGGCTAATCTTTTTGGGCACAAAAAACCCCCAGCGAGTGGGGGCGAAAATTACAGAACGATACCCCTGGAGGAGCCTGTAGGCTTTTTCAGTATCGTGTTTATATATTAGCCCGGCTTAACCTAAATGTCAAACCAAAAATTGACGTTTGATTTCTTCGGGCAGGTTTTCCCAATCATCTTGTGACATCTGGTTGGGGTTCACTCGCACATCCTCGTTAGCCCCGCGGTTCGATCCCCCGGAATTGGTCGACGGCGGTTGGCGGTTCGCTGCCGCAACTTTTCGCTGCATATCGGCAGGGTTTTGTTGGGGCGGTTGCTGCGACTGCTGTGGCTGCTGTGGTTGCTGTGGCTGCTGCGGTTGCTGCTGCGGTTGCTGCGTAGAAGCCTGCGCCTGCAATGCCGGTGCCAGTGTAGTGATAGTCTGCTCTAACGCTTCGGTTCGAGTCATCCCCTGGGCCACGTAACTGTCGCCGAGTTGTACCGCCGCTCGTGCTAATGAATCATTGAATTGGTCACTCTGTTCATTGAGCATGGGGTATTTATCAATCACCTCAACCAGGCGGTTCTGGAACATCATGTCATCACGCACTTTAGTGTCGACCTGCTGCACCTGCTGCATGACCTCAGTCTGGTATTGCTGGCGCTCATAATCGCGAATCTGCTTACGATACTCGCGAGCTTTATCCGTGTCGCCCTCCATCAACGCGTCATACTCAGACTGAACTAGAGCATCGACGTCAACAGGCTTTTCCTGGGGCTGCTCGTTCTGTGCGGCCTGCTCACTCTGGCCCTTGTCACGAGAGATGCGGGCAACAAAGTCACGTAACACACGAGCCTCGTCCTCAGCCTGGCGGCGCTTGGCGATCTCGTCATCCAGGCGGGACTTCGGGATGCGGATGTCATCTTTGGTCTCACCCTCCCCTTCGTTCTGCTCCTGCTGCTCGGCAGCAGGCTCTTGTTCGGCGGGGGCTTGTTCGCCTTCCTGCGCTTCTGACCCTACAGGCTCCTGCGGCTCATTGGTCTCGGCGGGTGCTTCTGGCTCCTCGGGCTCCGCGTGGGCGACTTCATCCCCGAAGTCCAGCGTCGAGGTATCCATCTCGTCGATATTTTCAAAATCAAAATTCTTTTGGTCAGACATGGTCTTCTCCTGTGGGTTTAAAGTCCGTTCTCGCCAGCCTTAACAGACTGGGTTTGGTTATACCGTCCCGTTTGGGCCTGGGATTCGCGCATTTGCCCGGCTTCCGCCTGCATCTGCGCCACTTTGAGTTTGGCCAACAACTCGTTCGTCTTGTTGGTCAACTCGGTTTCTGATTTCATCTTCTGTTCTTTGATGTCGTATGCCGGTTGCATCGACTCGCTCTGCGCTTTAGCCATGTTGCGATACGCCTCAGACTGAGTTTTCTCGATCTCAGCACGCAGTTCCTCAACCTCGAGCATCAGCTTCTGCATTTCAAGCTGCTGTTGCGTCTGCATGATCTGCTGCTGCTCCGGTGACGGTTGGCCTTGACCCATCATCTGACGCACGCGCTCGGCCAGGTCGTACTTCTTATCAAGGTGGCTGTACTCGATGACAGCGTCGTCCGGGATCATCACCCCTGCATTGCGCAACTCGACCACCTCAGCAAACTGGGTCTCGGCGAAGTTGTCACGTGTCGGTACAGTATCGACCACAACGTCATACTCACCCAACGTCAGGTTATTTAATACCCCGTCGATGGTTTGCATGTTGAGCTGCAACACCTCCATATCCATCATACTGTCTACACCAGAGGTGATACGCAGAGTGCGCTCCTCAGTGTAATACTGCTGGACCAGAGACAGCACGCGTTCGGCCAAAAGGTGACGGGTGTAGTTGAGGTTGTCGAACACCACTTGCAACTGCGCCAGGCCGCGGGAGATTTTGCCCTGCAACACTACACCAGAGACCTCACCGCTGCCCTCGCCCAGCATATACTCAGAGACCCCTGAGATTTGGCGAATGCTCGACATGGCCATATTGGACAAATCGCGGATGCCAGATGGGATTTGGTTGGGCTGAATCTTGGACGGCGGTGTCCGGCCGTTGGCCACCTCCATAACCAGCCCCGTGCGCGAGCCATGCTTCTTCAACTCGTCGGCGGTCATATTGACCAGCGATCCCTCCTCGACCATCCAACCAGAATTGGCGGTGGAATTGACGATATGCAGCGCCTGGGAGCTGATCTTATTGAACTGCTCCTGCGGATCGATCAGGTTGCGGATCAAACCAAACGGCTTACCTCGGCGGAAGTACGGGAAGAACGGCACCACAGTGAAGTGCTCATAAGGCGACCAGTCGTCGTGCAACAGCACCTGGTCCGCAGAAACAGTCCAACGGATTTCAGGCACACGGCGAGAATAAATCTCCCACCCATGCTCGGCTGCAAGCTCGGCCACGCGCTCGTCGTCCCAGTTTTCTGGCACTTCGCGGGTGTCGCCGGTAACAATGTCCAGGAAATGGCGGGTATGGCGCATCTTTTTGAACTGGCGCTCGACCACGCGAACACGGCGAATCTGTTTGGTCTCGTCGACAGTGCCCGGTGTATAGGTCGTTTGACTGCCTTGCCCCTGCCCCTCGCCAAAAGTCGCACTCGAAGACCATTCTACGGAGTCATACCCATAAGTTGAGGATGAATTGTAGGACAAATCGCGCACACGTTGTGCTTTTTCTTCACCATAAAGGTCTTCGATGTCGTCGATGGACATCCATCGGGTGATAAAGACCTCTTTCCAAGTGGAGGGATCATACTCTTTGGCATCTGGGTCAAGCACAACAGACAAAGGATCGAGGGTTTGGATGTCAACTTCACCCCGGAAATTGTCGTCGAACGACATACGCACGTCAAAAAAACCGCGCTCGAGGATAACACCGTCTTCAAACAGCAATCTTTCCTGGCGCTCGAACGAATTGTCGTAGCAAATCTGCATGTACAGCTTGGTCAGCGCCTTGGCCACGTCCTCAGTCCCCTCATTTCGAGGGATAAACTGCACGCTCTGGCGATTATTGACATACTCGCCCACCACGGCGTTAATAATTGGTTGGACCATGTTGATGGTCAGCGCTGGGCGCTTCTCCTCGTCAAGCCGCTCTCTATCTTTGGAAGACCACTGGTCCCCTACATAGAAATCTTCGCATTTCTTTGCCAAGTCCACATAGTCCTTGTGCCCGTTGTCTCGGGCACGGGAGTAGCGATCAAAATTGTTGCGGGCGATTTGAATCTCCTGCGCGGTGCGCTGGGAATCCGTCTCGACCTCGGCGTCCATTACGTCTGTTTCTTCTGCCATACGGCCTCCGTCATGCGGTTAGGTAGCCGCCGCCACCTTTGCCCTTGTTGATGAATTTGTGAATGTCGTCTTTCCAGGATTTTTTCTTCTCGGGCGGTTTTTTACGCGGTGCGTTGAGAATGTTTATCAAATACGCTTGGTAAGCCAGCGCATCCACCTGGTCGTCGTTCTTGCCGTTGGGGAACTTCAAAAGTTCTTCCTCGAAATCTGGCAGCCACTCGGCTTTTTCTGGGAACAACACTTTGCCCTGCTCCATACGCGCGATGATGCTCATGGCTCGACCCACTTTATTGGCGCGGCCGGGGCGCAATTTCTCCAAGCGTATGAACTGTCCGCGTTCGCGCATACGCTTCTCCAGCACCGGCTCAATTGTTGAGGCGATCTGGCCGATCTCCAGCCCCGACACCTGGGCGTTGTACTCGACCGCCGTATCAATGATGGTGTCGACCAGCTCGATCGCGGTCATGCGCTTGCGAATGACTTTGAGAATGTGCAGGTCGCCGTTGCGGTCGACTCCCCCGACCACGCCTGCGGAGTAGTCCACAGACTTACCAGTCGACAAATCCCACGTCACGCCGACAGCCATGTCCTCGAGTTCTGGGATTTTCTCTTTGCCCGCGTACTTGAAAGTAGACTGCTTAAATAAGTCGCCCTCCGCTGGCACTGGGTTCTGCTGATACAGCGAGTTCCAATCCCGAAGGCCAACCGATGCCTTAATACGCGCCAACGCTTTCTCGTCATAACGCTCGGGGTGAAGGGCCTCCCCCTCTTTTCGGTGTGGCTCGTCCTCGGTAGCGATGGCTGGGTACTTGATAACTTTGAAGTTCTCGTGCTCAAGCGTCTCGATGTAGCCGCCCAGGTCGTCCTCGTGCCAGCGCGTGAACAGGACCAAGATGCCTGCCCCCGGCATCAGACGCGTGTAGGCCGTCGAGGTGAACCAGTTAAGTACCCGGCGGCGGTAGGCTTCGGATTCCGCATCGTCGCGGTTGGAGTACAAGTCATCGAGGGTGAGGATGTCTGCACCCTTACCGGTCAAGCCGCCGCCGACACCCACCGCGGTGTAGCCGCCCAACTCAGTCGTTTTCCACGCCTCCACAGCACTCATGTCCTTGTGGAGTTTCGTCCTGGGAAAGATCGACGTGTACTCAGGCTCGCGGAAAATCTCACGGGTCTTTTTGGAAAACTCGCTTGAAAGCCCGGCGGCATAGGAGGCAACGACAATGTCTTTCGTTGGGTCTTGCCCCAACACCCAGGCTGGAAAATTGATCGAGGACAGGAGGCTCTTGCCCGTTCTCGGAGGCATATATATCGCCAGTCGCGGCGACTCCTCGCGCTCGACCGCCTCATAAAACTCTTGCAGCTCCTGGGCAATCTCCTTATGCACCCACCCGGCCTGGTATCCCGGGTTCATCTTCTTGACGAACTCGAGGAAGTTTCGCCGGGCCAATTCTCTCGAGGCCAGCTCTTTTTGGGCGATCGACCGAACGTCACTCATTATTGACTTCCTCAAACTCGCCGTCGAGCACTTCTTCCCCGCGGGCGATACGATACAATTCGTCGTCGCTCAGAGACGCAAGCTCCTCGGCCGAGGCGTTGGAGTTGATATTGATCTGCTTCTCCGGGGCATAGAGTCCATTCATCTTGCCCAGTTCCTTGACCGCGGCCACGCGTTGAGCCGAGTTCTCTGCCGAGTCGTAAGCATCCATCAACATCTGATTGAGGAGTGGCCGGGTTACTCGCCCCACCTGTTGGAGTTTAGAGCGTGCAGCCTGCACGGTCAGTGGCCCAAAGTGTGCAGTCACCTCGTCCTCGGGCGCCCCGCTCTCGTGCGCCTCTAATGCCATCGCTTCTTTCATGGTCAGTGGCTTGGACAGCTTCTTTGCCGTCTTTGCGAACTCACCCAGGTCGGCGGACAAGTCGGTCATTTACTCGGCATACCCTGCTGTTTTGCGTATTCAATCAGGCTGTTGCGGATGAACTGGCTAAAATTGAACCCGACCTTGGAGGTTTCGCGCAAAAACTGATATGCGCGGAAGGACTCCGGGTCGAGCGTGACCGCCTTGGGGGTCGTTCGGTTTCGTTTCATGTCCATAATATTTAGTCCGGCTAATTTTTATGTGAGGGTATTAAAAAACCCAGGCTATGTCAAGGTTTAAAACCGTTGGCCTCGGCTTCTTCCAGGATTTTATCCTCGACAAACTGCCGGTAGTTGAAGCCGCCGGGGGTTGTCTTGCGCAGGTAATCCAATGCTTCGGCGGTTTCCTTCGATACCACGGCGACCAAGCTGCGTTTGCCTTGTCTTTTGTTTTTCTCGCGCTGCCGCTGGACAGCTTCAAGTTGCGCTTGTGGAGTTTTGGTTGTCATCGTTTCAGTCTCCGGGTGTATGTGTATAAGATACCTTATATATTATAAGCATACAAGGGTTACTTGGCAATTTTTTATGGAAATTTGTTTGTGTTTCATCTCCCCCCGTCCCGTGGCGCGCGGCCACCCAAACCCCAATCGACCCTCGACCCCAAACCCAAAACGAAAATAAATTCGGCGAAATCAGTGACGGGTGGCCATCAGCCACCAACAAGCGGCCATTGGCCGCCAACAAGCGCCACCCTGCCAGCCACCCAACACCACAAAACTTGACAATTTAAGCAAAGTTAGATAAGATGGTACACAAGATAAAGGCAAACAAGGCAACACGCCAAAAGCCAAAAGCGAACAAAAATTTGACATCCTAAACAAAGTTAGATAAGATGATACACAAGATAAAGGCAAACAAGGAGATAAGCCAAAAGCGAACAAAAATTTGACATTCTAAACAAAGTTAGATAAGATAGTAGTCAAGCTAATTAGTCGGGTTCTTGCGATAACTCGACGTTAATCAAAACAATACGCAAGGGCATTGCTAGGTATGCCAGAAAATCCTAGTGTAGGGTGTGCCATTCGCTCTCTCTGATAACTTTACTCTGTTTTAAAATAGCTTAAAACAGTTTATAAAATTCAGTTTGATTGGATGGAGGCGTCATACCTGAAGCGTTAACCGGGTTTCGCTATGTATTCGGTCACGTTGGGGGTTACCCCCTTGGAAACATCCCAACTGTAGTTAGTTGGTCGTCTGTAATCGCCCCAAACGCATCAATACTCTATCGAGTAAATGACGTACCGGGGGGCCTTGTATTCGTACAAGTTAGGGTTTAACCCATACAAGGCCTGTCACAATGGATGCGCGGGTTTACGGTTTTATTGTTTACTGGCATACGCCTTATTATTCAATAACTCTTAAAAAGGTAAACTCGCGGCGGACTTAACTTATTACATGATGAAAACTATTCTAGATTGAGTAGTTTTCACAATGTAATAACCAACCACAACAAAGGAGTAAGTCATGCTTACAAAAAACGAATTCACTAAAAAATTGAACAGCATCAAAACCCATGATGAAAGATTGCACAATGCCATAGCGTCATGTATTGAATATTCAGTACACCAAATCAATGAGCATGGGCAATTATCGCCACTCAATGACTTGCTAGCCGCTTGCGGTGGCTTGCGAACAAAACTTAATAAAGCCGTTAGGCGCCATGTCACTGTATCAAACGCAACTTATGACAAGGATGCAAATAAATTTAGCAAAAAAACCAAGGGCAAACCCATGAAAGCCAAAACACGGGAGGGCGTGGAATTTTGGGAATCGGTGGTAGCAGT
>Ga0102930_1000212_pt1 | contig 19229 bp, 17 predicted proteins | sample SalPon1_B_H2O_MG_FD_84514 | JGI IMG/M metagenome (GOLD analysis project Ga0102930, IMG submission 84514) | Salt pond water microbial communities from South San Francisco under conditions of wetland restoration - Salt Pond MetaG R1_B_H2O_MG | ecosystem: Environmental > Aquatic > Non-marine Saline... | reverse complement strand
AGACGACGTTCTCGACCATATATCAGAGACGCGAGCGCGTGTCGTAAGGTCGTTTCGGACCGACTCGGAGCCGCGGTTACACTCCCCGCTTCGGTTACGGAGAATCAAGGAGAAAGCCTCGCGCTTCAGCGCGGGGAGGATGTCAAAGCGACGCACGGATAACGCCGTCGACCGCGTCGTCCCCTCGCTGATCGAGACCGGCTCCTACACCCACCCGTATCTCGGTGTCGAAACCCGAACCGTGGTGCCAGCGATCGCGGCGGCGAACGGCGGACCGTCGAGGTGACACTCGGCGAACGGCCGTCGTGAAGCTGCGGTCGGCGGCTGCCTGCCGGAGCCGTCAGTAGCCGCCGCCGTCCTGCCGCAGAATGAGGACCATCGAGAGCCCCGAAACCGCGAGCAGGAGTACCGAGGGGACCACGGCGTACTGATAGAAGGCGTTCTCTTGGGCACGCCAGACCATCGTCACGAGCGTCTCGAACCCCGTCGGCCGGAGGATGAGCGTCGCCGGAAGCTCCTTCATCGTCGTGAGGAAGACCAGCGCGGCGCCGGCGACGATCCCCGGCGTCACCAGCGGGAGGGTAATCTTTCTAAACGCTGCGAACGGTGAGGTGCCGAGACTCCGGGCAGCCTCGACGAGTTTGGGGTCGACCTGCAACGTTGAGGAGCGGATCGAGCCGACCGCCTGCGGCATGAAGCGGACGACGTAGGCGAACACCAGCAGCGGAACCGTCTGGTAGAGCGTCGGCGCGAAGGGGATATCGGCGGTCTCGTAGCCCGTTGCAAAGAAGACCAAGGCGAGTGCCAGCACGATCCCTGGGACGGCGAAGCCGACGTAGGTGGTGCGCTCGAAGAGCGACGAGAGCGTCGACTCGTCGCGGGCAGCGAGATAGGCCACCGGCAGCGCGGCGCACACCGCCAGCAGCGCCGCCGCCCCCGCCACGAGCACGGAGTTGGTGACGTACTCCAGTCTGAGGCTGAGTTCGGGGCGGGCGGCGAGATCGGCAGTCACGAGCCAGAGGCCGAGGATCCAGATCGGCACGAGGAGCGCGAGCCCCGTCACGGCCGCCGGGAACAGGGTCGACGGCCACCGCCAGACCCCGAGTTCGATCAGTGGCTCGTCGGAGCCGTCGTTGCCGACACCGTCGCCGTGGACGGTGTCGTCGGGGCGGATGCGGGATTCGAGCGCGAGGACGACCACCACGATCGCCAGCAGCTGCAGCGAGAGCATCGAAGCGTAGTCCTGATTGAAGGAGTTGAACTCGACGAATATCTGCCGGGTGAACACCGGCAGCCGCATGATCGCAGGGGTGCCGAAATCCGAAACCGCATACAGCGCCGCCAGCAGCGCTCCGGCAGCAACCGCCGGGCGGACGTGGGGGAGCGTCACCCGCCGAAACGCCGACCAGCGACCGTGGTTGAGGCTGCGGGCGGCCTCCAACAGCGTCGTATCGAACGAGAGCAGCCCCGCACGCGCGGTGAGATAGACGTAGGGATAGGTGTAGAGCGTAATGACGAGGATCGAGCCCGGCAGCCCGTAGATCTCCGGCAGACGCTCGATCCCAAACGGTTGGAGGATCGACTGGAACTCCCCACGGGGGCCGAACGCCGAGACGAACGTAAAAGCTCCAATATAGCTCGGGACCACCAGCGGAAGGGCGACGACGACCGACCAAAAGCGCCGAAACGGGAGGTCGGTCTGGACGGTGAGCCACGCCAGCGGCACCCCAATGCCGACCGAGAAGACGGTCACCCCGCCCATCAGCAGGAGGCTGTTGAGGATCGTCTCGACGGTCGCCGGGCGAACGAGCAGCTCGCGGGCCCGCGTCGGGTCGACCCGAACGGCTTCGAGCAGCAGCCACGTCAGTGGGAGGATCATACTCGCCGCGACCGCGCCAGCCAACAGCGTCAGGCCGAGCGGCCGGGCATCCGCATCGTCGTCGGGAGTGGTCAGTCGGTCGAGAGCAGTCATGTATGGACGGAGCGTCGATGGTCTGCGGTCGGCGGTCGTCGACGGGCGGAGTGGATGGTAGTCGGCGATAGGCCGGGTAGTCAACGCAGTAGTACGTGTGGGTCGACCACCCGAGGGGCTAACCCTGTCGGATTCCGCCCACCGGTCAGTGTTCGATCCAGTTCCAACGGATATAAGGTTTAGGTTTGCCTAATCCGCCCATGGAGCTGACGAGACGGGACGCGGTGGCCGCCCTCGGGGCCCTCGGAGCCGGCACTGCGGCGGCTGGCTGTCTCCAACAGGAGGCCACCGGCGAAGACGGGGCGGGCAGTGACGGTGATGAGGCGGGTGGTGACAGCGACGAGGCGGTCGGCGAGACGATGGTCGCCGCCGCCGAAGTGCTGTACCCTTCGGCCGTCGACGGGGTCGGCGAGTTCGTCGAAACCTTCCTCTCGGGGCGGCTCGACGACGGTCCTCACGCCGACGGGGTTCGGGCGGCCGTCGACGCCCTCGAAACGCGGGCCGAATCGTGGTACGGCGACCGGTTTGCCGCACTCGAAGCCGAGGACCGGGAGTCGCTGCTCGAAGAGACCGGTGTGGCCGTGGCCGCCGAAGACCCCGATGGGACGACTGCCGAGCAGCTGCGCTACTACGTCGTCAACGAACTGCTGCTGGCCTTCTACAGCTCGCCGACCGGCGGCGAACTGGTCGGCATCGAGAACCCACAGGGCCACGCGGGCGGGGTCGACAGCTACCAGCGGGGGCCACGGGCGTGAGTCGCTACCAGTGGGGGCTGGGGGCGTGAGCCGGGCCGCGCAGAACGTCGACACCCCCGTTGGGTCGGTCGACCGAACGCCGGTCGAGGGGGCCGATGTCTGCATTGTTGGTGCTGGCCCGGCAGGCGCGTTGATAGCGAGTCGACTCGCCGAGGCGGGCCACGAGGTAGTCGTCCTCGATGCCGGGCCGCGATTCGATCCGGTCGACCGGCTGGCCCGACAGGAGCGGGCGATCCGCCCGTTCTACGACCGGCCCGCCGTCTGGGAAAGCGACCCCGAACGCGACGCCCACTCGAACTCCGGGGAGCGGTTCTATCCCCTGAACCATGCTCGCGTCAAGGGCATCGGCGGGTCGACGCTCCACTGGCAGGGGATGGTGATGCGGCTTCACGAGGCCGATTTCAACAGCGCCAGCGAGCGCGGGGTGGGCGTCGACTGGCCCATCGAGTACAGCGATCTCCAACCGTACTACGCCGCCGCCGAACGCGAGTTGGGCGTGGCGGGCGGTGATAACCCCTTCGCGCCGCCACGGGAGGGGCCTCGGCCCATGCCGGAGTTCCAACCCTCCTACAGCGACTCGCTGTTCGCCGAGGCCTGCGACGAACTCGGGATCGCCATGCACTCGGTGCCGAACGCCCGGAACTCCGAGTCCTACGACGGCCGCAGCCAGTGTGTGGGGTACGGCACCTGCCAGCCGGTCTGTCCCTCCGGTGCGAAGTACGACGCCACGGTGCACATCGAGCGGGCCGAGGAAGCGGGCGCGACCGTCGTCGACCGCGCGCCGGTCCAGCGGCTCGTCCACGATGTCGACTCGATCATCGCCGCCGAGTACGCCACGCCCGACGGCGAGCATCGGCAGGAGGCCGACCAGTTCGTGGTCGCGGCGGGCGGTGTCGAGACGCCGCGGCTGCTGTTGCTTTCTGACTCCGACCACTACCCCAATGGGCTGGCGAACTCTAGCGGACTCGTTGGGAAATTCTTCATGGACCACCTGTTCGCCGGCACCGGCGGGGTCCTTGACGAACCGACCCGACAGGGTCACATCGGCTTTCTCACCAGCGAGTCCCACCAGTTCTACGACGAGGCCGACGCCGAGGTCGGTCCCTTCAAACTGGAGTTCTTCAACTACGCCGGTCCCTCGCCGGTCGAGTCGGCGCTCACGGGCGACGACTGGGGCGACGCACTACTGGAGCGTCTCAGATCAGAGTACGGCACCCACATCGCCATGGGTGGGCTGGTCGAGTCGGTCCCGAGCGCCGAGAGCTACATCGGCCTCGATCCCGACGAGACCGACGCCCACGGCAACCCCGTCCCGGATGTTCACTGGTCGGTCGACGACCGCGCCCTCCGAACCATCGAGCGCGCCAACGAGATCCAAGAGCAGATCTTGGGCGAACTCGGCGCGGAGATCACGTGGCAGGTCGGCCCCGAGGATACCGGCCCGGCCTACCACCACATGGGGACGACCCGGATGGGTGACGATCCGGCCGCAAGCGTGGTCGACGCCGACTGCCGGAGCCACGATCTCGACAACTGCTGGATCGCCTCCAGTTCGGTCTTCCCCACCGGCGGCGCGATGAACCCGACCCTCACTATCGCCGCCCTCGCACTGCGTTGTGCCGAGGGCGTCGACACCGTCCTCTGAGACGTGCTGGCAGTCCTGTAGCCCGACGCACACTATTTTAGGCAAACCTAAAAGTATAAACCATCGCAGTGGAAACTGGCCAGTAATGAGCAAGGTTGCAGGGCGCGATCCCGACGGGGTCGACGCACGGACGAACGGTGCAGTCGTAGCCGAGGAGTCGACCGAGGAGACCGGTCCCTACACGTTCGAGGACGTGAGCGTCGTGATGGGCACCTACAACGAGGAGGAAGCGATCGCCAAAGTGATCACCGACGTCCAGGCGATCACCGACGGGAAGGCCGAAGTGGTGTGTGTCGACGGCTCGTCGGACCGAACGCCCGAAATCGCCCGCGAGCACGGCGCACGCGTGATCGAACAGGAGCCACAGGGGTACGGCGTCGCCGTCAGCGCGGCGATCAGTGCGCCGGACCGCCCCGTCGTCGTCACCACCGACTGCGACGACACCTATCCGATGGAGCAGCTGCCGGAGTTCCTCGCGGAGATCAACAACGGCGCGGACGTCGTCAGCGGCGACCGGCTGTATCACGGTGCGGATGCGATGCCCGGCTTCAACCGCTTCGGGAACCAGGCCTTCGCCGCGATCGCGAGCGTGCTGATGGGCGAGCGTGTCCACGACACCACCACGGGGATGCGGGCCTACCGGCGCGAGGTCATCGAGTCCATCGAGTGGACCGAAAACACCGGGCTGTCGGCCGAGCTCCTGATCCGGCCGCTCATGCGTGGCTACGAGATCCGCGAGGCACCGATCGCCTACCGCGAGCGGGCCGGGGAGACCAAACTCGACCCGATTCAGGGCGGCGCGGCGATCGCCAAATCGATCGTGAAGGTCTGTCTGGAAGAACGGTTTCGGTAGGTAAGCGCGGTCGACTGTTTATAAATAGAGAACACGTTCGAGTGGGTTGCGATACGTAGAGCGATCTGTCAAAAGCCGGTTCCAACGTTCTGGACCCCCTGAACCGATCAAGCCGGCCCATACGGTTTGACTACCGCGTCGTCGAAGAGCCGGGGGCACTTAATAAGTTGGCACTCGCCAACTGAAAGCTGATTCACTCAGCCTCGGAACGGGGAGGTGGAGCGAAATTGATCTATGACCGAGTCGACTCAGTATTCAACCTCATCCAACACGGAGCAGGGACAACGATATGACGATTAACGGGCAGATCGCACTGACCGTACTGATGGGGGTGTTCCTCGTGGTTGTCGCTGCGTTCCTCACACGGATCGAAAACTGGCGGTCGTACACCCCGGTCGGCGGGAGCGGCTCCGTTATCGACGACTCGGGCTACGTCGACGAGGAGAAACCCGCCGGCATCGTTCGCTGGCTCACGACGGTCGACCACAAGGACATCGGCATCCTCTACGGACTCTACGGGATCACTGCCTTCGCGGTCGGGGGGCTCATGGTCACCGTGATGCGGCTCGACCTGATCACGACCGAATCGATACTCGGAACGGCGACCTACAACGGGCTGCTGACGAGCCACGGGATCACGATGCTGTTCCTCTTCGGAACACCGGTTATCGCGGGCTTCGCAAACTACCTGATCCCGCTACTCATCGGTGCCGACGACATGGCGTTCCCCCGGATCAACGCCATCGCCTTCTGGCTGTTGCCGCCCGCGGCACTCCTGATCTGGGCTGGCTTCTTCGCCAAACCGCTCGGCCTGTTCGGCCCGGCCCAGACGGCGTGGACGATGTACACGCCACTGTCGCTCGGGGCGGCCGGTGCCAGCGGTGACGCTGTCGGTGGGGCGGGCGTCGACCTGGTGATTCTCGGACTGCACCTCTCGGGGGTCGCTACCACCATCGGTGCGATCAACTTCATCGCGACCATCTTTACCCACCGCGGCGACGAGGTGACGTGGGCGAATCTCGATATCTTCTCGTGGACGGTCCTCACTCAGTCGGGGCTGATCCTGTTTGCCTTTCCCCTCCTGGGCAGCGCGCTCATCATGTTGCTGGCCGACCGGAACTTCGGGACGGCCTTCTTCCTCTCGGATGGCGGGAACATTCTGTACCAGCACCTGTTTTGGTTCTTCGGCCATCCCGAAGTCTATGTGCTGGTGTTGCCGATGATGGGAATCGTTAGCTACGTCCTCCCACGGTTCGCGGGTCGACAGCTGTTCGGCTTCAAGTTCGTCGTCTACTCCACGCTCGCCATTGGCGTGCTTTCCTTTGGCGTCTGGGCCCACCACATGTTCTCGACCGGGATCGACCCGCGACTGCAGGCCTCCTTCATGGCGGTGTCGGTTGCGATTTCGATACCATCGGCCGTCAAGACGTTCAACTGGATTACCACCCTTTGGAACGGCCGGATTCGACTGACGACGCCGATGCTGTTCTGTATCGGTTTCGTTTCGAACTTCATCATCGGCGGCGTCACCGGGGTCTTCCTCGCGTCGATTCCGGTTAACCTCGTGCTCCACGACACCTACTACGTGGTCGGTCACTTCCACTACATCGTGATGGGTGCCATCGCCTTCGCCGGCTTCGCGGGGATCTACTACTGGTTCCCGCTGGTCACCGGGCGGATGTATCAGGCCAGCCTCGGCAAGGCCCACTTCTGGCTGACGATCGTCGGGACGAACATGACGTTCCTCGCGATGATCCTGCTGGGCTACGGCGGCATGCCGCGACGGTATGCGACCTACCTGCCAGAGTTCGCGACGCTCCATCAGGTCGCAACGCTCGGTGCCCTCATCCTGCTGATCGGCCAGATCATCTGGCTGTACAACATGGTCTCCTCGTGGTTCGAGGGCAAACGTGTCGAGAACGGCGACCCGTGGAACCTCGATCAGAACGACGTGCGAACCATCGAATGGCAGTGGTTCGAACGCAAACTCGACACGCAACTGGCGGCTGACGGTGGCGACGAGGCTGTCGTACCCGACGGTGGTCAGGATGATGTTGTATCCGATGGCGGCGAAACGGTCGACACCGATTCAGTCGACGGTGACAAAACTGACGCTTGAGTTAGTGTGAACTGACGTTTGAGTGAGTCCAAAAGTCGACTACCGAAGGTCGGCACTGGTTGGGTTCTCGACTGGGAGCCCGACGGTGTTTCCCCACTCGACGAACGAGCCGTAGTAGTAGGAGACGTTTTCGTAGCCGAGGATCTCTGCGAGCGCCGTCCAGACGAGTGCCGACCGCTCGCCGACGCGACAGTAGACGATGATCTGCTCTTCTTTTGAGTAGTCATCGAACAGTGCTGCCAGCTCCTTGCGCGAGCGGAAGCGGCGGTCCGCCCGAATGGTGTCCCGACAGGGTGTGTTCACTGCGCCGGGGATGTGACCGCCGCGCTGGACGCCCTCGTTCCAGCCCGGGGGTGCGAGAATGTCGCCGCGGTACTCCGGCGGTGCGCGGGCGTCGAGCAGACAACCGCCGGAGTCGACGGCCGCTTCGACGTCTTCTCGGCGGGCGCGAACGGATTCGTCGGGCTCGGGGGGGTGGTACTCGCGGCTGGGAACCGCCGACACCGCGTCGGTCGTTGGATACCCGTTTTCGACCCAGTAGTTCCGCCCACCATCGAGCAACACCACGTTCTCGTGGCGGTAGTACCGCAGCAGCCAGTAGGCGTGTGCGGCGAACCAGTTAAAAAAGTCTCCATAGAGGATAATCGTCGTCTCACGGGTCACGCCACAGTCGCCGAGCAGGTCTGACAGTGCCGCCGGGGAGAGCACGTCGAACGTCTCCGTGTCGCGGAGGTCACGCTGCCAGTCGAGGGTAACCGCCCCGGGGATATGCGACGACTCGTCGGTGTCCTGCTGGACGTTCACTTCCAGCAGTCGGTAGTCGGGGTCAGTCGTTCGAATCCGCTCCAGATTTGCAGCTACCGTCTCCGCACTCACGAGTGGCCCGTTCCCGTCGAGCATCATGTTCCTCCTCGCTGATCAGCCGTCTGTGGAAAGCTCTCGAACTCCCCCGGCTGGTCGCTGGTCGCAAAGCTCTTGGCGAGTCTCGATTCGGCGCTCCGGAGTCGGTACGACAGCGTCGACCGGGGGCAGTCAAGTTCCGTCGATAGCTCTTCGAGCGTTATCTGTCTAGGTTTTTCGTAGTAGCCCCGCCCGACCGCCTCGACGAGTGCCTTGCGCTGTTCCGGCGGGAGATTCTTGCGTGCGAACAGCCCCGTTCGCCGTTCGGAGGCCTGTCCGATATGGTCGAACTCGAAGCGAATTCCTTCCTGCAACGACACCTGTAACGCGTCGTAAAACAGCCCGACGCCGTCATCGGTTTCCATCATCACGGTCCACGTCTCGCGGTTCTGACCCCGTTCGAGCTCGAACAGGACATCCGGGCCGATGTACTCGACAGCCAGTGTTGGGATGGACTCGCAGTTCCCGATATCCTGCAGGTGGTAGTAGAGTTCACACTCGGAGTCGGTCCGTTTCAGCACCTCTCTGTGAACCGCTCCCTCACAGCTGGCCGGGGTAATTTCCTCGACAGCAAGCAGCTCGCTTTCCCCGGCGTTTGTGAGTTCGCCGAGCGCGTCCGGTGGCCCCTCGAACCGTTCGAGCCGCCAGAACTCCTCGGTATCGATACTGCCACCGACACCCCTCGAAGATACCCCCGTGGTGTCAGTACACAACTGCTGTAGTGGCCCCGTTGCCTCCTCATAGACGAGGTCGAAAACGAACTCTCGCATCTCTGTACTGGCAGTGAGTAGGCGACCTCGATGTAAGTTCCTGTCGTTGCGGTTGCCGGAAACAGGTTCTACGGTGTTGTTGCGGTGGTCCAGTGCTGCACCAGCTGTACAGAGAACACGTCTCTGCCCGCTTTGGGAGGTGATGAGCGATCACCCTGCGTCGACGGCGGTCGACCTGGAACCGTCTACCCCAACAGAATCAGGAAGCCGGTACAATCCTTTCGGCCTGTGAGTGGCGACTGACCGAGCGACGAGGAACTGCCACGGTCGACAGCCGTTCGTGGGTGTCGCGTGAGCAACCAGTTGAGGATGATAAATGAGCGACCCCTGTCGGATGGCATGAGTGACGCCCAGCCAGTCGACAGCGAGGACGATGTCGACGCGACCCAGCGACCACGGTTCCGCGGCTGTGTGTTCTGTCAATCCAGTGAGTGGGCGGTGTACGCGGGTGGAAAAGCAATACCCACGGCTCTCGGCGTAGATTGCCGTCTCAGTGGGTCTGAGACGAGGGTTAAGACGGTTTGTCGGCGGAAGCTGCCGCTCGACCGAACCGAGACCGGAGAAATCACACTGTGACCAGCATAGAAAGAGTTATTATATACCTCATTAATAATCATGATGTATGGCGCACAGTCATAGTCGACCACTCGGTGACGACGAACCGGTGAGTGAGGCCGTGTTGGATGCGGTCGCGGTGGCCTCGGAGCAGTCGCTGGTGGCATTGCCGCCACTGCAGGATTCAGTCGACATGGAGTTCGTAGACCGGTTGTTCGACCCGTCGTCGACGATCAGGTCGGTCCGGTTCAGCTACGCGGGCCACGAGATCGTCATCGAACGCCACGGGATTCGCGTTCACTAACGCCCGGCGCGGTCAGCTGTCGGCTGTCGGCTGTGTGAGTGAATCCGGCACCCGTGTGTGCTGTGCGACAGACCGCTTGAGATTTATTCGAGTGGGACCCGTCTGGTGAGATATGACCGACGCGCAGTCCACCGAGACGGACCGCGAGGCTGGCGAGCCACAGCGCCCCCGCTTCCGCGGGTGCGTGTTTTGCTACGTCGGGGAGTGGGCGCTACACGCAGGGCGGAAGGCGTACGATGCATCTCGGCGTAGCGCCGGGACGAACGAATAGATTCGATTAGCGGTGTGCAACCACAGTCACGCGATGCGGTCGACCGGAAGCCGTCAGCACCACCTATCAGGGTGCCGCTTCGAGTCGCGTCTCGAAGTCGACCCACGACGGATGGGCATCCGGGTCCTCGGGGAGATACGTCCCCTCGCTCCCGCAGAGCGTCACCAGCGGGCAAACCGTCCGCTCGGGCGGCCAGACCGCTTCGACGGTCGCGCCGTCGTCGGTCGACCGAACCGCGACCTCCTGCCGATAAGTGAACGTCGACCCCTCGGGGTCGACCAGCGTGATCAGCAGCCGGACCTCGTCGGCGTCGTCGACGGCGATTGCTGGCCCATCGGTCGTGTTGACCGTCACCGACCGGTCGGCCGTGCGCACGGTGTCGAGCCGGGCCGACTCGGGCGTGAGTGTCCAGCCGACGCTGACGTTCCGGGTCGGCGTCCGGAGGTCATACGTCGTCGACTCGTCGTCGGTTTCGAGCCGGACGGTCGCCTGCCGAATACGGTTGGGGATGCCGACGGTCGACTCCCCGGCCAGCGACGACCCCGACCGGACCGCCAGCGGTTCGAGTTTCGGTGTGACGTAGGCGTCGGGGTTCGGTGTCCACTCGCCCCGGTAGCTGTAGCGGTAGAGCGTTCGGTTGGGGTAGGCGTCGACCACGGCAAAGTCGACCACCGGATCGCGGTCCAGCGCGTAGACCACCTCGCCGTCGAGCCCCGGCTCGTTCCGCAACGGCTGGAAGGGGTGGTTCTGCCATGGGCCGTAGGGGTCGGGAATGAAGACCAACGCGTTCTCGAAATCGGTCTCCCCGATCGGTTCGTAGGCGACATCGAACTTCTGTGTGGGCTCGACGTTCTCCTCTATCGGGTCGGCCAACAGCGCCGCGTTCGCGCCGCCGACCGCGAGGACGCTCACGGCGAGGGCGGCGACGGCGAGCCGCCGAACGGTCGCAGTCGAGGTCCGAGCTTGAAGCCGATCCGCGAGACCAGCGACCGGTCGACTGTCGCGGAGTCGACGCCAGCCAGCGACGACGCCGACCGCCGCAAACACCGACAGCGGCACCAGCAGGTCGAAGTAGTAGAAGGGGCCGAAGTGTGCGACGAGGCCGTTTGTGGGGTCGTCAAGCGTCGCCAGCATGTTGTAGTTGCCCCAGAACGCGAGGTTGCCCAGCGGCACCGAGACGAACAGCCCCGCCAACAGCAGGCCGGTGGTGGCGTCGACGCGTCGCCCCGACCACCGCCAGCGGCCGAGGACGACCCAGAGCCCGATGGCTGCTGCGGCCGTGCCGACCAGCCCGCCGGTGAACCACCGCGTGCCGAGATACTGGAGGGCGTAGCTGTTGGCCTCGACCGCCAGCGGGAGGGTGTACTCTACGGAGTGGCCGAGGATCTCCCGTTCGCCGAACCCCGGGCCGTCGCGGGGGGCGAACACCTGATAGGGAAACACCAGCGGCGAGCCGGTCAGCCGGAGGTTGTAGGCCAGTGTGAGGCCGACGAAGGCGAGCCCACCCAGTGCAGTCAGCGTGTTTCGTCTCACCGAGTTCGGGAGCGCGGCGAAGCGCAGGGAATCGACGCCACCGGACCGCGAGTCGACGCCACCGACCGGCGGAGAGTCGACGCCACCGACCGGCGGAGAGTCGACGCCGGGGAGGCCCTGTCGACGCACCGACCGCCCGATAGTCCACAGCGCGTGGAGGATGAACGGCGCGGCGAACAGCACGGCGGTGTAAGGTCGGGCGAAGAAGGCGAGCCCGATGGCGATTCCCGCGACCGCTGCCGCCGGCGTCGACCCCGTGCGGACGCCGTGGAGATAGGCGACCGCGAAGGCGAGGTTGAGGAACGTCGTCGGCGCGTAGGGCAGAAACACCGACGAGGTCAGCAGTGTCATCGGCGCGGCCGCAAACAGGGCCGCAGCGACGAGGCCGACCCGCCGGTCGACGACCATCGCGCCGAGCCAGTAGACGAGTCCGGTCGACCCCGCGGCGACCAGCGCCAGCGTCACCCGCGGCTCGCCGAAGATCGCCAGCGAGACCGCGAACATCGCCGCCGGAACCGGGCTGTACTTCGAGTAGAGCCGCCCGCCGTCCTCGATAAAAAACCACGGCCGGAACGCCTCGGCCAGCGCCCCGGCCTGTAGTTCGAGTCGACCCTCCAACAGCATCGCGGCCTGCATAAGGTAGACGCCCTCGTCGTGGTTCGTCGAGTGGTAGGGAAAGACGACGAGCGCAATAAAGAGGACGACGGCTCCCGACAGGGCTGCGAGGCCGACAGCGAGCCACTGCTCGCGGTCGACGGTGGCGAGCCAGCCGGGGAGTCGGGAGTCGGATGCCACGTCGCCTTAGGTGTTGATACCGACCTCGCGCATGAGGTCGATGGTCGCCTGGACATCAGACAGCTCGGCGAGCCGGAGGTCCGGCACGTCCAGCTCGTCGATCGACGGGAGCTGACCGACGGGGTCGACCTCCGGAATCACGGGGTACTCGTAGGTCTCGACGGCGAAGTACTCCTGGGCTTCGGCCGACAGCAGGTGGCGGATGAAGTTCTCTGCCATCTCGCCGCGCTCGGTCTGATCGATGACCGCTGCCCCGGCGACATCGAAAATCGAACCCGCATCACCGCTGGTGAAGGCGGTCTGGATCGGCGCGTTCGGCGAGCCGGCGAGGACGCGCTGGATGTAGTAGTGGTTGCCGAACCCGGCGTCGAGTTCGCCGTTGGCGACCGCCTCCGCGACCGCGAGCTCGTTGGGATACTCCTCGATTCCGGCCTCAACCATCCCCTGGAGCCACTCGCGGGTCGCCTCCTCGCCTTCGATCTGTCGCATCGCGGTGACGAATCCCTGACAGGAGCCGTAGGAGGGAGCCCACCCCATCTGGCCCTCGAAGCTGGGGAACGTCATGACGTCGTCGGGGATCTCCGACTCGCTGTAGGCGTTGGTGTTGAACGGCACCGACCGCGCACGCCCGGAGGTGCCGACCCACTGTTCGGTGTGGAACTCCTCGCGGACCGGATCGGTGACCTCGGTCGAGAGTCCCCGTGTCAGCCCCTCGTCGGCCAGCGCGCCGAGGCCGGCGGAGTCGACCGTATAGAAGACGTCGGCGGGGCTCCCCTCGCCCTCGGTGCCGATCTGGTTGACCAGTTCGCTGCTGCCGCCGTAGCGGACCACCGGCTCGAACTCCGGGTAGGTGTCGTCGAGGAACGAGATCAGTTCGTTGACGAGGAACTCGCTGCGACCCGAGTAGATCTGGAGTTCGCCCTCCAGATCCGGTAGCTCCGCGACCGGAGTGCCGCCGGGGGCCTCGCGGCCCTCGCGGCCCGACCCGATCTGGCCGACCGGGGAGTCGGTTGGTTCGTTAGTGGTGTCGGAGCCGTCGCCGACGAGGTTCGTACAGCCTGCGAGCGCGGCCGCACCGAGCGCCGCCGATCCCGCGAGGAACCGTCGACGGTCGGAGCGAGTCGAGTCGTTCTGTCGTCTCATACGTTTAGGCTAGCCTAAAATAACTTATATTCGTCGGTTCGATCCGGTTAGGCCGCCGTCTCGATCTCGTCGAGGCAGTCGAGCCAGTCGTTCATGAACTCGCCGACGTAGTTGAAGAACGCTCCGTTGTTGTACTCCGACCAGTCGCCGCCTTCGAGTTCGTCGGCCATCGCCGCGAAGATCGCCGCGTAGGGGTCGTCGTCCTCGGGCGAGACGTCGCCGCCGACGTCGTCGACGATCTCCCAGAGGTGTTCGTTGAGTTCGAGCCCCGGCACCTCGTTGTTGAGGTCGTCGAAGGTGCTGCGCGGGGCTTTGTTGTGCTCACAGAGCGGTGCGCCGTTGTAGATCTGTTTGCCGAGGATGTCGCAGGCGCGTTTGAGGAAGACCCCCGACCAGATGTCGTCGAAGCGGCCGACATCCCACTCGTTTTCGTCCATCGGCAGCTGGTAGAACGCCGGGATGACCTCCCGCTCGAAGGCGAGGTTCATCGAACAGACGGTGAGGTACTGGCCCTCCGCAGCCACGAAGTCTCCTGTGAAGTCCTCGGCGGTCGTTCGGGTCTGGGCCTGTCCCTGCAGGTCGCCGTCCATCAGAATCCGGACGGCATCGAGGTCGGGGACGTTGGTCCACAGTCCCTGCGAAGCGACGATGTTGTCGACCTCGGTCCGCTCGGTGTCGACGCTCTCGTGCATCGCGGCGTAGGGGTAGCCCCGCGGGTAGAGGTCGTGTTCGTCGGCGTTCTGGTAGAGGACGTTGACCCACTGCTCGTCGGACGAAACCGACTCGATTGTGCCCTCGTAGGCGAGGTTCTCCATGTGGGTCCCGAAGAAGTCCTCGTCGTGCGGCAGGGTGTCGTCGTCGATGAAGAAGCCGTAGTCGTAGTCGCCGGCCCACATGTAGAGGAGTCCGAAACTGGTCTCGGCGTGGCTGGCGGCGGGGATGATGTGGCTGTACTCGGCGACATCGTGCTCGTCGAACCACTCCTCGCGGCGCGAGCCGTCGAAGACCTCGCCGTCGACGCCCTCCTCGTCGAGCATGGCCTGCATCTCGTCGGTGTCACAGAAGTCCTCGGTGATGAGGACGACGTGGAGCCGCGAGAGGTCGAAATCGTGATCGCGAGCGTTCTGGAAGTACGACCGCATACACTCGTACTCTCGAATCGTCGGCACCATAACGCAGATGTCCTGACTCATTTCAGTACCTCATACTTTTTAGGGTGTCCTAAAATATTGTCGGTCTCGAACGAACAAACTACTGAGCACTCTCCGCGGCGGTCCCCTGTCGGGCGGCCTCGGTGGGCGAGACGCCGAGTAAGGCGATGGCTCCGGCCCCGCCGACGAGCGTCACACCGTTTTTCAGCGCGTGGTCGACGACCGCCGCCGCCAGTGCTGTGCTCGCGCCGATGGGCGTGAGCGCGACGACCAAGGCCGTAAAGGCGGCCTCGTAGAGGCCGATGCCGCCCTGCGACAGCGGTAGGACTTTGGCGAGGTTGCCGACGCTCACCGCCAGCGTCCCGACAGCGAGCAGGGGGCCGAGCGCCAGCCCGCTGTCGAGAGCAGCGAGCACGAGGATCGCGGTTCCAACGTCCAGCAGCCAGACGAGTAGGCTCCCGACTCCGATCGTCGACAGCGCGCGTGGGTTCCGGGCGACGACGCCCACGTCGCGGCCGAAATCCGCGACTGCTGCCACCGGCCCTTCGAGTCGGGGCAGGCGGTCGACCACCGCCGCGCCGACCGCACCGGGGCGGAGCCGCGAGCGGGCGACGACGAGCGTCGACACCCCGACCGCGACGACACTTGCGGTGACGCCACCGGCGGCGACGAGTGCGGTTCGGGCCCCGTCGACCTCGGCAACGAGTTCGAGCGGGCCGGTTCCGCCGAGGGCGAGCCAGAGCGTGCCGACGCCGCCCAGCACTGCGATGGCTGCGAGATCGAAGCCGCGTTCGATGGCTAAGGAGGCGAAGCCGGTCGGATACGACACCTCGCGGCGCGCATTGAGCACGTAGGCCCGCACCGCGTCCCCGGCCCGTGCCGGAAGGACGAGGTTCGCGGTCTGACTGATAAAGACTGCCAGCGTGAGAAAGCGCGTGCCGAGCGGGTGGCCGGTCGACGTCAGCACGTCGCCGTACCGCCGTCCACGGAGCGGCCACGAGACGGTATATAACGCGACCGCAGCAGCCAGCAGCCACAGGTCGGCGCGGGTGATGGCCGCAAGCACCGACGTGAGGTCGACGTTCCGAAAGCCAACGACGAGTCCGGCGAAGACGGCGAGCGTCCCCACAATGGCCAAGCGGCGGCGCGTCACGAGGGCTCGAAGCCTGCCTGTCCGTCGACCGCCGGAGCGAGTCATACTCGTCCGTACGTCCAGACGTTTTTAAGTCTACCTAAAACTCTGCTCGGCGGCTGTGTTGAGACTCCTGGCTATTGAATCGTGAAAAACGGGAGTTCAGCAGAGTTCGTCGATCAGCTCGCGCGTCGACCGCCGAACGGCCCGATCGCTGCTCAACTCGGGTTCCCAGCCGAGCGCCGAGAGCTTCTCGATGGAGAGTCGCATCTTCGGCACGTCGCCGGTCCAGCCGCGGTCGCCACCGGTGTACTCGTAGTCGGGGTCGAGGTCCATCTCGTCGGCGACGATGGCGGCGATCCGGTCGACCGAGGTCGTCGTCCGGGTGCCGAGGTTGTAGGTGTTGACCGAATCGGTGGCGTGGGTGACGATATGCAGCATGGCGTCAACGCAGTCGTCGATGTGGAGATAGGATTTCTCCTGTCGACCGTCGCCGAGGATCGTCAGCGCCTCGGGGTTGTCGGTGAGCTTTTCGATGAAGTCGGGGATTACCGCCCCCCGCAGACCCGAGCCGACGACGTTGGCGAACCGGAAGTTCCAGACGGTCAGATCGTGGCTGTGGGCCCGCGCAGAAAGGAGGCCCTCGTCGGCGAGTTTGCTCGCGCCGTAGGCGCTGATCGGCTCCAGTGGGGCGTAGTCTTCGGGCGTCGGACGGGGGGCTTCGCCGTAGACCGTCGACGAGGAGGTGTAGGCGATCTGCGTCACGTCGGCGTCGGCCATCGCCTCCAAGAGATTGAGGGTCATTCGGGTGTTGTCCTCGAACTGGCCGTGTGGCCGGTCGGTGTTGACGAGTTTCGAGGCTGCGAGGTGGAACACGAGGTCGACGTCAGCGAGCACGCCGTCGAGCGTCTCGGAGTCGGTGAGGTCGCCTTCGACGAACCGCGCATCGTCGGCGACGCGGTCCCGCGAGCCGTTCGAGCAGTCGTCGACGACAGTGACGGCCGCGCCGTCTGCGAGGAGTCGGTCGACGAGATGCGAGCCGACGAACCCCGCGCCGCCGGTGACGAGGATTCGCTGGTCGGAGATGTCCATACGCCGAGAAATCGGTGATCGGTAATTAACCGTTCCGTTCTTTCGACCGGAGCCGCTCGGCGATCCCAACGAGCGTCTGGCCCGCCGTCACCGTCGACTCCCGCGCCACCGAGTAGACGATTCCTTCGCGGTCGGCGGTCGCCGCCTGCAACGCTTCGTACGTCGACGGCTCGTACACCGTCCCGAAGGCGTCGCCAGCTTCGACGGCCATCCCGAGGTCGACGCCCTCGTCGACCACGAACAGTCCCGACTCACTGGCCCGCACCCGGCCGAGATGGTTCCGCGCACGGGTGCCGTCCCACGGTTCGGCCTCGCCATCGAGGAGCCCGAGCTGCTGGAGAACGCCGATGAGACCGTCCAACCCGGTCCGGATCGCGGCTTCCTCGACCTGCTTGTTCGAGCCGAGTTCGGGCGTGATCGAGGGAATCCCCTCGCGGGTCGCCGCCACCCGGAGTTTGCCGCCGAAGTTCCGGTCGGCCCACTCGGCGTCGGCCTCGTCGCCCGCGGCCTCGGCCAACAGGAGGTCGGTGCCGAAGGCCTCGGCGAGCCGCCGGGACTCGGCGTTGCCCCGGAGATAGACCGTGTGGGTCAGCATCTCGGGACTCCCGGTGTGGAGGTCGACGATGGCGTCGGCCCCCTCGATTTCGGCCCAGAGCCGAGCGGCCATCCGCTCGTGGATCGAGCCCTCGGGGTCGCCCGGCCAACACCGGTTCATGTTCGGCGCGGCCGAATCGATGGCTTCGGGCGTCGTATACGAGACGCGGTCGAACGTCAGCGGGTCGGCCACCGGCACCGCGATCAGCGTTCCGTCGAGGTCGGCGGGGTCGGGACCGGACGCCTCGTCGACGAGCCGACCGTGGAGCCGCCGGAGGAGTTCGGTGCCGTTGAGCTCCCGGCCGTGTTGGGCCGCCTGGACGTAGACCGTCGGCCCCTCGCCGGTGCCGTACCGATGGACGGTCGTCTCGATCCGGACGCCGGAGGGGAGCCGCGCTAACGTGGCCCGCTCGGCTGTGTGCATACAGCTGTCAATGGGCCGCAGGCTTGTAGCGGTAGGGGCGTATCGACCGGTTTTATTTCGTCGACCCCGTGAGCCACCCCATGGCAATCGAAACGCGTGATCACGCACATCTCATTACCCACGCGCTGGCACAGGACACGCTGTCGACGCTGCGGTCGGTCGAGACCGAACAGGTCGCCTTCAGGAAGGGCCTCGTCCGGCTCGGTCGGATCTGCGGTTACGACATCATCGACGGCGCGATGGACACCGAGTTCGTCCCCATCGAGACCCCGCTGACCGAGACGACCGGCGAGCGCGTCAAGGGGCTCAACGACGTCGTCATCATCAACGTCCTCCGGGCGGCGACCCCGTTCGTCGAGGGGCTGCTCAAGGCGTTCCCGATGGCGAAACAGGGCGTCATCTCCGCCGGGCGCGACGAAACGGCCGGGATGGACGACGACGGCGAGTTCCCGATCACGATCGACTACGTGAAACTCCCCGAGATCACCGCCGACGACACCGTGATCGTCGCCGACCCCATGCTGGCGACCGGCTCGACGATGTGTTCGGTGCTCGACTACGTCCTCGATGTCGCCGACGACTTCGAGGACCTGTTCGTCCTCTCGGCGGTCTCGGCCCCGCCGGGACTGGTCCGGGTCGGCGAGGCCTTCCCCGAGGTCGACCTGCTGACGGTCTCGATCGACGACCGGCTCAACGACGACGGCTACATCGTCCCCGGGCTGGGTGACGCTGGCGACCGGGCGTTCCGAACGACCAACTAATCGATGTCGACTCGCCCGCTCGTCACGTTCAACAGGCGTTCGCGGAGCGCATCGGCCTCGGTGACAGGCACTCGGACCGCGAAGCTGGCCTGTTCCTCGTAGCTAGCCTCGAACTCGACGGTGGCGGATTCGAGAACGCCGCGAACCGTCCCCGAATCGTCGTAGTCGACCGTGGCGACAAAGCGCTCGTGTGGCTCCCGTTCGACGATCCCGGCGTCGTCGACAGCCTCCTTGACGGCCGCCGAGTAGGCACGGGCTAATCCGCCGACACCGAGGTTAGTCCCTCCATAATACCGGGTGACGACCGCGACGAGGTTCCGGAGGTCCTGCTGGACGAGCACGTTGAGCGCCGGTTTCCCCGACGAGCCGCTGGGCTCGCCGTCGTCGCTACACCACTCCCGGAGCATCGTCTCGGCCTCGACGGGACGGGCGGCCGACGCTTCGCCCGCCGGAACGCGGT
>Ga0102930_1000211_pt1 | contig 19246 bp, 23 predicted proteins | sample SalPon1_B_H2O_MG_FD_84514 | JGI IMG/M metagenome (GOLD analysis project Ga0102930, IMG submission 84514) | Salt pond water microbial communities from South San Francisco under conditions of wetland restoration - Salt Pond MetaG R1_B_H2O_MG | ecosystem: Environmental > Aquatic > Non-marine Saline... | reverse complement strand
ATCATGAATATTACTGACCGACAGGCCGATTACGCCCAATCGGTGCGGAAGATATTGAAGGAACGGGGATTTCGGGCTGATTGTGACTTGAGGAACGAGAAGATCGGCTTTAAGATTCGCGAACAGTCAATGCAACGCGTGCCGTATATGGTGGTCGTTGGCGACCAAGAACGCGAATCGGGTCAAATTGCCGTGCGTACCCGCACGGGTGAAGATCTTGGGGTAATGTCGGTGGAGGCGTTTATTGAGCGCCTTGAAGCCGACGTTGCCCGACTAGGCAGAACGCTTTTGGAGGAATGAAGCATCGCTATACGCAGAAAGCCGGGGGCGCGACGTCAGCAGCCCGGCGCCGGTGAAAATCGGCGCATTAACGAAGAAATACAGGTGCCTAACGTACGCCTGATTGATGAGAACGGAGAGCAGGTGGGCATTGTGTCCACTGAAGACGCCATTCAGCGTGCCGAAGGCGTTGAGTTAGATGTCGTCGAGCTTGACCCCAACGCCGATCCGCCCGTATGCCGGGTAATGGACTTTGGTAAGTGGAAGTTCGATCAGTCGAAAAAGCAGCAGGCGGCGAAGAAAAAGCAAAAGCAGATTCAGGTCAAAGAAGTGAAGTTTCGGCCGGGTACCGATTCCGGTGATTACGAGATTAAATTACGAAATCTCAAGCGTTTTCTTGAAGAAGGCGATAAAATTAAAGCCACGCTGCGGTTTCGCGGTCGTGAAATGGCGCACCAAGAGCTTGGTTTAGAGCTTTTGCAGCGCCTTGAGAAAGACTTAGAAGATCATGCAACCGTTGACCAGCGCCCAAAAATGGAAGGCCGGTTGATGGTGATGACGATGTCCCCGCGTAAGGGGAAGTAACGGGCCACGAAAAAAACGGAGAATCGGTCAATGCCGAAGATCAAAACAAACCGCGGCGCCGCTAAGCGCTTTCGCAAAACGGCCACGGGGCGGTTTAAGCGAGGGCATGCTTTTCACAACCACATCCTGACCAAAAAGGATGCCAAGCGAAAAGCCGGGCTGCGAGCAACGACATTGGTAGCGGAGTGCGATACGCCGGCGATTCGGCGCATGCTTCCCTACGTCTGAGTCAACAAACCATATAGAGGATTCTGAAGATGGCAAGAGTAAAGCGTGGCGTGATTGCGCGCCGCCGCCACAAGAAGGTCCTCGGCAAGGCGAAAGGTTACTATGGCGCGCGTCGCAAGACGTTCAAAGTAGCTAACCAGGCGGTCATTAAGGCCGGCCAATACGCCTACCGAGATCGGCGGGTTAAAAAGCGCGAGTTTCGCGCTCTGTGGATTCAGCGGATTAACGCGGCAGCACGGGTCAACGGGCTGTCCTACAGCCGTTTAATGAATGGCCTGAAGCGCGCGGAAATTGAGGTTGATCGTAAGGTGTTGGCCGATATGGCCGTTCACGATGCGGCCGGCTTTAGCGCAGTCGCTGAGCGGGCCAAGGCAGCCCTTGCCTAATCCCCAGCGGGGATATGGCCCACAAGGGGGAAGGCGGCGTAGTCTTCCCCCTTTTTTGTCAGTTAATTGGGATACGCGATGAGCGATGATCTGCAAGCACTCATCGAGCAAGCCGATGCAGCCATTCGAGCCGCGACAGACTTGTCCGCGCTCGAAGCGGTGCGTGTGGCCTACCTCGGTCGTAAAGGCCATCTAACCAATCAGTTAAAGTCACTCGGCACGTTGCCGGCCGACCAACGCCCTGCTGCCGGTCAGGCGATTAATGCGGCCAAGGCTGAGGTGACACAGCGTATCGAGGCGGCGCAAGCCGCCCTCGAACACGCCGCCCTCAATCAAGCCCTAGAGCAAGAGCGCGTGGATGTCACATTACCCGGCCGCGGCAATGCCCCGGGTGGACTCCACCCGATCACCCGAACGCTAGAGCGTATCGAGTCGATGTTCCAAGGCGTTGGGTTTGCTGTGGCCGAAGGCCCCGAAGTTGAAGATGATTATCACAACTTCGAAGCGCTCAATATTCCGCCCGAGCATCCAGCACGGGCCATGCACGACACCTTTTACTTTGATGCTCGGCATTTGTTGCGAACGCATACCTCGCCGGTGCAAATTCGCGTGATGGAATCGGGTGGCGCACCGGTGCGGGTTATCGCGCCCGGTCGGGTATATCGCTGTGACTCTGATTTAACCCATACGCCGATGTTCCACCAAGTCGAGGGGTTGTTAGTCGACGAAGGGGTGACGTTTGGTGATCTCAAAGCCATTCTTGAAGATTTTGTGCAGCAGTTTTTTGAGGCGGATTTAGCGCTGCGCTTTCGGCCCTCGTATTTTCCATTCACCGAACCCTCGGCAGAGGTCGACGTTGCCTGCATGTTTTGTCACGGCGACGGCTGCCGGGTCTGTAGCCACAGTGGTTGGTTAGAGATTTTAGGTTGCGGCATGGTCCATCCCGCGGTTTTTGAAGCTGCTGGCATTGATGCCGAGCGCTACACCGGATATGCCTTTGGCATGGGCGTGGAACGATTGGCCATGTTGCGTTATGGGGTCAATGATCTGCGTATTTTCTTTGAAAACGATCTGCGCTTTTTGCGCCAATTTCGCTAGGGGCATGGCATGAAGATTAGCGAACAATGGCTAAGCGAATGGGTGGCATTACCCGCGGATACTCAGCAACTGGCCGAGCAGCTAACGATGGCTGGGCTTGAGGTGGATAGTGTGGCGCCGGCAGCGCCACCATTTAGCGAAGTGGTCGTGGGCGAAATTATTAGCGCCGACCCGCATCCGGATGCTGAGCGCCTTAAGGTCTGTCAAGTTAGCGACGGCGGTGAGTCGCTGTATACCGTGGTGTGTGGCGCGCCGAATGCGCTCAGCGGGCTCAAAGTGCCCTTTGCGCGCGTCGGTGCCCGGCTGCCCGGCGATATTAAAATTAAAGCCGCCAAGCTGCGGGGCGTAAAGTCATTCGGCATGCTGTGCTCGGGCAAAGAACTCGGGCTTTCTGATGAAAGTGCTGGGTTGATGCCGTTGCCGGGCGACGCGCCAGTGGGGGAAGACTTTCGGGCCTGGTTAGGGCTCGATGATGCAGTCATTGAGATTGAGCTCACACCCAATCGCAGTGATTGTCTTAGTATAGCGGGTGTGGCCCGAGAGGTCGGCGTGCTGGGTGATGTCGATGCTCGGCAGCCCCAAGCCAACGCCATCGAGCCGGTGAGCGATGCGGTGCCATCAGTGCATTTAGCATCACCTGCCGACTGCCCGCGCTATTGCGCGCGCATTATTCACAATGTGGATACCACCGCGCCGACACCGATGTGGCTACAAGAGCGCCTACGCCGAGCGGGTGTGCGCCCGCTGAGTATTGCCGTGGATGTTACGAATTACGTCATGCTCGAGCTGGGTCAGCCAATGCATGCGTTCGATGCCAAAGCACTGAATGGCGGTATTACCGTGCGCCGAGCCCATGCCGGTGAGCCATTAACGTTACTCAACGGCGATACCGTGCGCTTGCAGGACAACACGTTGGTGATCGCCGACGAACAAGTCGCGGTTGCAATGGCGGGGGTAATGGGTGGCGCTGACTGCGCCGTTGGCGACACCACCGAGTCAATCTTGTTGGAATCGGCCTTTTTCGCACCGTCGGCTATTGCCGGTCGCGCCCGCCAGTATGGGTTGCATACCGACGCCTCCCATCGCTTCGAGCGCGGTGTTGACCCCGAGCTATGTCATATAGCCCTTGAGCGGGCGAGTGCTTTGTTAATCGATGCTGCGGGCGGACAAGCGGGTGGCGTTGTTGAGGCCTGTGAGACGGCGCATTTGCCCGCACGGCCATCGGTTAGTGTGCGTCCTGATCGGGTCAATCAGTTGCTAGGCACCGCGATTGATCCCAATCAAATGCGTTCTATCTTGACGCGCTTGGGGATGCCGCCGAGCGAGCAGGGCGAAGTATGGCAAGTCAGCCCACCGAGTTGGCGGTTTGATATTCATCGCGAAGTTGATTTGATTGAAGAAATCGCCCGCATATATGGCTATAACCAGTTGCCCAGTCGCCGCACATCAGCGCCGGCTGCGGTGCCACGGCAATCGGAGCGCCACCTGACCAACCAGCGTGTGCGCGCGCTCTTGGTGGATCGGGGCTACCACGAGGCGCTGACCTATAGCTTTGTCTCCGATACGCTGCAAAGCCAGCTCGATCCTGAGTCAACGCCATTGGCATTGGCCAACCCGCTGTCGGCTGATTTGGCAGTGATGCGCACGACGCTTTGGACTGGGTTAGTACGGGCGCTGGCTTACAACCGCAACCGCCAAATTAAGCGCGTGCGGTTATTTGAGACCGGGTTGCGGTTTCGCGGCAGCATTGATGAATTAACGCAAACATCGGTTATTGCCGGTGTTGCTGCCGGACCGGCTAGCGATGAGCGCTGGGCTAATGATCAGCGCACCGTCGATTTCTTTGATGTGAAGGGTGATGTTGAAGCGTTATTCGCACTGGCTGGCCCGGGTCTTGAGCTTGAGTTTAATGCGCAAGCCCACCCGGCTTTGCACCCAGGGCAGTCGGCGCAAATTAGCCTAGCGGGCCAAGCGATTGGTTGGCTGGGTGCGCTGCATCCGTCGGTGTTGCGAGCGCTTGATTTGGATGGCCCGGTGTATGTGTTTGAAATTGAGCGACGCGCATTCGATGAGCGTGCGTTGCCGGCGTTTAGCGCGCTATCACGGTTTCCGAGTATTCGACGTGATTTAGCTGTTGTTGTTGACGAGGCAGTGAGTGCTCAGGCGGTTAGTGACTGTATTACGCAAACGGCGGGCGAGCACCTGGAGTGGGTGGCGCTATTTGATGTCTATCGGGGCCGGGGTGTGCGTGATGGCTGCAAAAGTCTCGCTATTGGATTGATTCTGCAGGATAATACTCGCACGCTAACTGATGAAGAAGTGGATGCGGTTCAGCAACGTGTTGTCGCTAGGCTGCGAGAAGCACTCGGCGCTGAGCTCAGGGAGTAACAAGATAATGGCATTAACCAAGGCCGATATGGCTGAGCGACTGTTTGAAGAAGTTGGCCTGAATAAACGCGAGGCCAAAGAGCTCGTTGAGCGCTTTTTCGAAGAGATTCGCGGCGCGCTCGAAGCGGGCACACCGGTTAAGCTCTCGGGGTTTGGCAATTTCGACCTGCGTGATAAAAATGAACGCCCGGGTCGCAACCCAAAAACGGGCGAAGAGATCCCCATTACCGCGCGTCGTGTGGTGACTTTCCGCCCGGGCCAAAAGCTCAAAACACGGGTCGAGGCGTATGCTGGACACGACCAGTAATAACGAATTGCCGCCCATTCCGGCCAAGCGCTACTTCACCATCGGTGAAGTCAGCGAGCTATGCGCGGTTAAACCCCATGTGCTTCGGTACTGGGAGCAAGAGTTCACGCAGCTCAGCCCGGTTAAGCGGCGCGGAAACCGACGTTATTATCAACGCCAAGACGTTATCCTAATCCGACAAATTCGCGCCTTGCTCTACCAACAAGGATTCACCATCGGTGGGGCGCGTCAGCAGCTCTCGGGTGAGGGTGCGCGTGATGATGGTAACCAGCGTGCACAAGTGATTCGCCAGATTCGTGGCGAGCTTGAAGATATACTCGCGGATTTGCGCCGCTAATTGGTGCTTACTGCCGCTTGTTGTATCATTGAGTTTCAAATTTCGGGGTGTAGCGCAGCCTGGTAGCGCACCTGCATGGGGTGCAGGTGGTCGGAGGTTCAAATCCTCTCACCCCGACCAATTTCTCCTGTTTTTTAGTAACCTATGTGGGATATTTTTGGGAAAACGGATTCCCTACCCAAGGCAGCAGTCGATCGAAATCGGTGCTATAAGCAGCACCCAGTCGGCCACCGGGTGCTTTTCCTCGAGGATCAGTGGGTCAACAACCGCTGTGGTGACCCTTGCCTGAGCCCTGGCGATTGCCGGGGTTGCCTTCACTTTGGCTGGGACCGAATTCCTCCAGCGAGATCGTGCCGTCGCCATTGCGATCCATGCGCTCGAAGCGCACCGCTGCTCAATGTGCCATCGCCATTGGCGTCGGCCTGAGCGAAGTGCTCGCCCATCATGGCGTGGCGCTCGGTCGGAAGAGGCGAGAAGGGTCCCTGCTGAGCCGAAGCTACAGTGACGCCTACGATGCCGGCGACGGCAAGGCTGATGGCAGCAATGGTCTTGAGATTTTTCATCGGTTCGCTCCTTATAGTTTCTGAATCCCGGCCGTTTGTCGGCCGTTGGATACAGATTGGGCTCGCGCCGTAAAGGAAGAATGAGGAAGGTGTGTGAAAGTATTGAAGATCAGGCGCCGCGGGGCAGAGGCGGGTCCAGGCGATAGCCAACGCCGTAGATCGAGCGGATGATCGTCTCTTCGCCCCGGTTGGCCTTGAGCTTTCGGCGCAGATTCTTGATATGCGTATCCACAGTTCGGTCGATTACGATTCGGTGGTCGTTATGGATACCGTCGAGGAGTTGGCCCCGCGTAAAAAGAACGCCGGGGCTAGCATTCAGCCGGGCTAGAAGTCGGAATTCCGCTGGGATCAGGTCCATGGCCTGCTCATCCAGGCTCGCCTCGTGGGTGGCCTCGTCGATGACAAGCGCGGTGTCGGTTGACTGCATGGAAAGAGTGCCTGCCTGAGCTCGGCGCAGTATGGCCCTCACTCGGGCTGTAAGGCTTGCAGATATAGTCATCGGCACCGACTCCAGCCCCAGCAAGCGATCGATCTCCTCGACACGGGCCGTCACCATGATAATCGGGATTTCGGAGAAGCGACGAAATTCGGTGCAGATTGTCATGCCGTCCTTCTCCGGCAGCATGAGGTCGAGCAGTATGAGTGCCGATGGATCGGTCCGGACGCGCTCTACCACCGCGCCACCGGTCTTGTGCCATTCGGTCTGGTAACCAGCCGCCTGCAGATAATCAATCAGCACGCCGGCCAGTTCGTCGGCGTCTTCCACAACCAGGATGCGCTGGCCCATCATTCGGCTGTCGCCTCCAGCGGCAGAGTGATCCGCAGGCGAAGCCCGCCCAGTGAGCTCTCTGTGGCATCAATCGTGCCGTTGTGGACGGTGATGATGCGTTCGACCAGGGCAAGGCCCAGCCCGGCGCCGCCGGACTCCCGGCTGCGGGAGCCTTTCGGGCGATAGAGGCGGCTAAAACGCATTTTCTATGAGGTTGTCAATCGCCTGGGTGAGTCGAGTCCGGTCGCCCTGTACCGGCACGGCCTGCATGCCAAGCCTCAGATCCAGTGTGATCCCGGCATCCGAAAAACGCTGATCCCAGCGCTCATTGATTGCCTGGAGCAGATTGCGCAGATCCACTGACTCAAAGTGATAATCGAGTGCGCCAGCGTCGGCCAGCGAGAGCTGATACAGGTCGTCAACCTAGCGCTGGAGGTGACCCGCTTACAGACGTTTGATCGCCTCCTGATCCACGGGGCGAATTCCATCCTCCATGGCCTCGAGTTCGGCGCGCAATGTAGCGATGGGCGTTCGCAGTTCATGGGAGACATCAGCCGTCATGGCCTGACGGATCTGCTGATTCCGTTCAAGCGCGTCGGCAAGGCGGTTGAAATCGCGGGCGAGCGCGCCCAATTCGTCGCCACGCAGCGCCGGCAGACGGTAGCGAAAGTCGCCATTGGCCAATGCTCGTGTGCGAGCGCTGCAGCCGGCTGCAGTTGCCGGTCACGGAAGTAGTCGCGGAAATCCGCACGGAAAGCGATCTAGCTCGTGACAGTCATGGTCATGACGATCAGCAGGGCAAGCCCTACGAAAGCGAGGGTGAGGCGGGTGCGAAGACCAGCATTAGATAACATGACGGTATTCTGCGCTATTTGGCTAGCGGGCGCACTAGTGCTGAGCACCACTCGAATTTGTGCTCATCGCACAAAATATTTGTTAATACAGGGCTCGACGCCGCGAGATCAGATCCATCTAGCTGGACTCGAGCCCTATCAGGATCTGAAATGCGACGTTTGGCTATTACCGTTTGTGAGTTCTGTCTTCAGGGGCCGGACAATCGTTTATACGCACCGCCCGTTCTCAGATTGAGCGTTACCGGAGCATCGGTGCGATTGCGCCAGAACCAGCCATGTCGACCGTCGAACGCTGCCTCGAGCTCGCCTGCCTGTTCCGGAACGCCTCGGCCGCGCTCATACATAATTCGCTGCCCGGCACCATCGCCGTGTGTGTCATGGTTGAGGACTGCACCGTTTGCGTCCCACTTGAATCTGGCTACTTCTCCCCGGCGCATTTCCAGCTTGATCTCAATGCCTTCGCTTGGGGCCAGAACATGACTGATACTGTCTCGCCATACCCCGGTGTTGCCGGTAGAAGGCATTTGGCTTTCCGTGGGCTCGGATAGTTGTATGGGCGAGCCTTCGCGGACATCGACTGCCGCGGCAATGGCAGCAATCTGCTGTTCGATGGCCGATAAACGCGCATCCATATCGGGGCGAATCATCACGGTGTTGGTGTTTTGCTGAACTTCCGCATCGGCTTCCTGAGCGAGTTGCTGTTTAATCTCGCCCATGTCGGTGAGTCCAAGCATCCTCCCGGCGCCGGTTGGATCTATCCCATATTCAGCAGGTAGCCAGGCGAGCACCAGGATGGCCGTGCCGATAACCGCGGCAGTGACGGTGGCGCGCAAAAGTCCTCCGGCGGTAGCCTCAACTTGATCGATTTTCTGTTGTGTTTTCATGTTCTAACTCCGTGTGCATTAAGCGACGAAAAATCCAGTAATCTGCAGACCCATCAGGGCAAACCCCGCTGACATCAACAAAACATTGGCGGTATACGCATGCCGAGCGAAACTCCGGCTCGCTCGCCAGCGCGTCATTACCAGCAGGATTGCTGCAAGGGCCAGGAGCTGGCCGATCTCAACGCCGATGTTGAATGCGACCAGATTGGTGAAAAGCCCGTCCTCGGCAATCTCATAGTCGATAATTCTGGATGCAAGACCAAAGCCATGAAGCAGGCCGAAGATAGCCGTTGATACCTTTCTTGATGGTTGGGTACCAAACCACAAGGGAAAGGCACCAAGGTTGTCCAGCGCTTTGTAAATCACCGAAAAGCCGATAATTGCATCAATGATGTAACTGTTAATGCCGAAGTTGAAATAAACCCCGGCTAGCATCGTGATCGAGTGACCGATTGCGAAGAGTGAGACATAGACCGCAATCTGTCGCATCCCATAGAGAAAGAACACGACGCCTAGCAGAAACAAAATATGGTCGTAACCTGTGACCATATGTTTGGCGCCGAGGTACAAAAAAGGGATGAAATGCACGCCCGTGATTTCTTGGATGTAGCCTTTGTCGCCTGATGTGACGGCATGCGCCAAGGCATTGTCGACTGCGCCGAGGCCGATAACAGCCAAAGCGCCGATCAGTAATCGGGTCTTCATAAATCCTCCCGGATTATCTAACAAGCTCTGAATCGCTATTCACCAATGACGGCGCTAGCGTGATGTTGTCTGCTCAGATGAAACGGGGAGGCTTTCTGGGTGGCGGTTGGGTTGGATTGCTCAAGTTCAGCGCCGGCATAGATTGCCAGGCTGGTGCTGCAATGAGGACATAACCCTGCTGCAGCGGCACGATCGCGCTGAGCTGATGCTCATGTTCGGCGGTCATCGCGTGACCGATTAACAATCGATCAGTGGAAGACTGATCATCCATGGGTTCGTCGACGATGTGGTGGTCGTGTTGATGCTCTGCGAGCAGGTGATGCATTGCACTAACGTGTACCTGAGCCGCTAGAAAAACCATCAACAGCATGAAGTTGATGCTGTAACGCGTGCTAGTACAGATGTATCGTCGCAACATGGGCCAAGAGTATCCCAAGCCCAATTAAGTTTCGCAAGGCTCCGTACGCATCTCGCCTAATGTTCTGCTGCGGATCCTGCCTGCCTGGGCCACAACAATGGCGCGGCGATCAGTCCCAGGCTGACCAGAACAGCCAGGCCAGCGACCGCAGCCTGCGGTCCGAATCGTGTCATCAGCCAGCCGGACAGGGGATAAGTCAGCAACCAGCACAGGTGGAAGAGCGCAAATTGTGCGGCGAATAGCGCAGGACGATCTGCTATTTCTGATGAGCGACGCAGTAACCGACCGGCCGGTGTTAACACGGCGGCATAGCCAAGACCACTACAAAACCAGACCAGCAGCAGTCCGGTCCATGTCAGTCCATAGCTTACGGTAATCCACTCAAAGCCGAGCAAGGCTGTCAGCATTAACACTGCGCCCAAGAGCATAATAGATCGATCAATAAAATGCCCTAGCAACCTTGGCAGGATCACCGCGGCCAGCATTGACCCCAGACCGAAGGCAAATAATGTCCACGCTACTGCCGACTCTGGTTTGCCGAGGATCTCCCTGACCAACAAAGGCGTATTTACGAGCACCATCGCACCAGCAGCCGCTGCTGCTAGGTTCAACGCGAGTAATCCTCTGAGTCGTGGTGTGGCCATGTAGATACGAATACCCCGGGTCGTGCGATCGTAAAACCCAGTCCTCTCCGGGATGTCTGCATTGGGAAGGAGAACCGTGCCAACCAGTAAGGCAGAGGCCAGAAAGCCGAAAACAGTGCCGATGAACAACGCATCATAGGTCAGAAACACCAGTAGGGCGCCGGCAATTGCCGGGCTCAGGATGTTTTCCAGGTCATAAGCCAGTCGTGAGAGGGAGAGGGCCTTGGTGTAGTCGGCCTCCTCGGTCAATACATCAGGGATCGTTGCCTGAAAAGTCGGTGTGAAGGCCGCCGATGCTGATTGCAGAAGAAAAATCAGGATATAGACCTGCCAGACCGCGGTGACAAAAGGCAGGCTGATTGCTGCTGCGGCGCGCACTATATCGAGTGCAACCAGCAGTTTGCGTCGGTTAAACCGATCAGCGAACGCACCAGCGATGGGCGCAATGCTCACATACGCCAGCATCTTGATCGTAAACACGGTACCCAGAACGAGTGAGGCGTTCTGGCCGGCTAGATCATACGCGAGCAACCCGAGTGCAATGGTTGCAAGACCGGTGCCGAGCAGAGCGATGACCTGCGCGGCAAAAAGATGCCGATAGGAGCGACTGAGAAGCGGTGCCAACATGCGTGGATTATAAACGCCTTTACTGCGATGACATTGAGCATGTTAGCGCACACAAAAGAACCTTCTCGCAAGCCGTGCGGCGATGGGTCGCTGCCTGCATATCAATGGTACGTTCGGCCTGGCCGATCTCCCGCCTCTCGAGACCTGCGGGGCAATGGGCTGCAGGTGGTCGGAGGTTCAAATCCTCTCACCCCGACCAATTTCCCACGCCGATCATTGGTGGTGCTTGACTGCCTCTACCAGAATTCCTCCTGCGTATTGCCCCGATTCTCCGTCGTCCACCTCAATGGTCCCTCCGATTTCAAGGTTCCCGGGTTGGTTGCGGCTGGGCAGATCGACTGCTTGCAACGTGATGGCAAGCTGACCTTGCCCGGTGGTGCTGCGCTTTAGGACCTGATTTCCTGTGCTGCCTTTGTTGTCTTCTGTGAAGCGGATTTGCAGATTGATGAACTCGATATCGCTGCCGTCTTGCTGCCGGATCAGGGGTTGAGTGGTCACGGTCAAATCATAATCACTCTCGACGGGCTGGCCTTGGCTCGGAGAGGTTTCTCTGACTGTTACACGGGCGGGCGTTGGCGAGACCCCGAGGGAGCGCATGTTCAGTGATGTGACAGCTCCGTCGGGTGTCACCGAGACTTCTCCCAGTACCGCCGGTGGGGATGAGGCTGAGAAATCGGCCATAAGTAAGTGGCGATTGAACTTCGACTTCGGCCTCACCCGTAGGCGGACCAGCCCCGGGTGGGGGATTACCGGCGCCCTGGCCAAGGCTGTTCTCGCTTGTCACCCACAAAGTTATCAATACGATTATTATCTCCCGCCAACGGCGATGCTCACCAGGCAAAATCATTGCAGGCGAGTTCTCGTCTGGATGTGATAATCCGTTTGTAGCGGCCCATTCTGACTGAGCTTAAACTTATCGGGTCCGTTTACGGCAATATCCGTTGGCAGTGTCTCGGGCAAGACATCGATCCGGTAGCGGCCGAAGGGCAGGCGATCGAGCTGGAAGTGTCCATCCGGCCCGGTCGTCAAGTGATAAGGCGGATGGCTTTGGTTGACGGCTGTGATCCTCAAATCCACACCACCGAGTCCGCCGGCGCAGTCGGGTGCGATGACGGTACCCTGAATCGCGCCATACTCATCTAGTGTCGAGCGTCCTGCGACAACAATATCCTCTTCGGACTTGTATGGCTGGTCCATGTCGAGCCGCTGCGACTGCTGGGGTTTTTCGACCATTCGAAATCCGCTTCGGTTATCCACCCGTAGCCAATGTTGTTGAAAGGGCAATCCCTCAAAGGCAAAAAAGCCGTTATAGCGCGTGTTGCGACGGGCAACCACATCGCCTCGGCAATTCACCAGCCGAAGCGGTATTCCTTCGGCACCGAGGCGTTCGCCGGCGAAACGCGCATGGCCATAGATCGCGCCGGTAGGCTCAACCGGAATATCCACCTGGGGCGTTGATCCCGGTCGCACCCAGACCCTGTGTGCCTCACCCCGGGGGCGGTGTAATGGGTTATCCAGTGATGCCGGATCGATTCGGGTGAGGTAGTAGCGATGCGGCGCTAGACCGGAGATCATCAGCTCGCCGTCTGCGTTGGTCTCTCCATTTCCGCCAAGTGGTGTCTGAAGCCGTACGTTCTGCAGCGGGTCGTCGATTGGATCACGGCGTCCATTGCGGTTGCGATCAAGGTAGACTCGCACGTGAATCCGACCGCGCCCGGCCGGGTTGGTCCTGAGTATCGCCGGAGGGTTGTCGCGTCGATCGGCAAAGTAAAATCGCCATGCGGCGCGAACGCTATAGTTGCCGTTATTGCCGAGGTCCGCTCCGAGGGTATACCGGCCGCCGGCCAATTCGCCGGTGACGGATAATGCCGCGCGATGCGTGGCGCTTTGCAGGTTCGCATTGAGCGTTGCGTTAACGCTGCGCCGTCTGCCCAGGCGCAGACGCGTAGAGAGGCTCACCCGCTGGAGCCCGGCTGATGGTTGATAATCGAGCTGACCCGACCAGCGCAGGCGTTGCCTTGTATTCATATCAAGCCAGTCACTGAATGCCATGCTTGCGTCGATCGTATTTTCCCGGGCTGACCACTGAAGACGATGCCGCCAGCGAAGGCCGCCGGCGCGCCCGCTTTGCCGGGACGAGACCGTCCGTTGCAACGTCCCGTCCACGCGTTGGGCCTCGCTGCCGCGCAACCGGAAACGCACCGGATAGTCGAAAAAGCGGATTGTCCCGCGAGTTCGGACATTGATCTCCCGCTCTAGCGCACCGTCACCAAATCCCACATCCGGGCTTTGCAGTCCGTTATTCAGGGCAATTTCTCCGGTCAGCGGCCACTGCTGTCGGGGAAACTGCAGCGCCGCACCATAGAGTGTGCCGCGCGCCAGATCATCCAATGCCGTCAGGCGACTTTGCAAAGGTCCCCATCCTTGCAACAAGGCAGCGCGCAGGTAGTCCGAGCGCGTTGACGGTTCGGCGCCGCGGGCGCGTGTGAGCTTGAACCGGGCCGTTGTGCGATCGCGCAGCCCCCATTGAAAGTCCAGCGCGCCCAGCGCTTGCTCATCGCCCTGGCGGGGTTGCTGTCGATCGACAAGCAGTTGGCCCGGACGCGCAGCCTCTACCCGCAACCGTTGATTGCCAGCCGGAATCTGGTTGCGGCCAATCACCGGCCGAAAGCGTCGGGTGATCCGTTGCCCGTCCGGTTGTCGTATAACCACGCGTAACGGGTTGACGCCTGAATCGATCGTGATCCCGTCGAATTGATAGCGCCCGCGTTCGTCGGCTTCGGTCAGGGCGATCAGCTCCCCGTTCTGGTAAAGCTCCACCTCCGAGCCCGGAGCCGCATTGTCCTCGAGCGTATAGTCATCGAAAGTCGTGGTGTCGCGAAGTGGTGAGGTATCCAGTGCAATGCCAACCCCGGAAGCGCCGGTACTAACACGAGGTGATGGCGATAGATTGATATCGCCGGCAGCAATTTCTCGGATGCCTAGGGCCATGGGTTGGGGACTTGCGAAGCGTTTGAGGGTCAGTCGTGCATTATCCACTGTCAACTGATCATTTCCCTGTCGACTTGCGCTGGCGGTGGCAAAGGCAGTCGCGCCGATGATCTCACCGACTGCCGTCATCTGGCCCCGATAGTCGATCAGGCCAGACTCATCGCTTGATACACTGACCTGCGCGGTGCCGCCTGGCGGTTGCCACCACTGATAACCGGTGCCGACTCGCGGTGCCGTAGGGCGTCGTGGGCGCCCGGTCGTCCGATTGAGTTCCGACTGTCGGGCCTGCCTCGCCCTGCGGCGCTGTCTGGGCATGGGTTTTAGGGCTCGAAGGCGAATCACCAGATCTGCCCGGGAGATCTCCACCCTTAGGGGCCAAAGGTGCTCGATGATTTCGCCACGGACATGGACCTCGCGTCGTGTTCCCCGCCGTGGGGGAATGAATGCATCGCGCTCGATGCGTCTTTCATCATCGCCACCGGCGCTTGCCATACGGCGGTTGTCGAGATCTACAAACCACTTTCGGTCGCGTTGGAATAGCCAACCGTTGATTACGCGTCTTTGGACATCGACCTGGATGGGGATTTCCAAGAGCGCGGCGAGTCGTCGAATCGGCAGCCAGACTGCTTCGGTGCTGGCGTACGCTTGCACGCCATCACCGAGGCGTTCGCCGTCCAACTCGACCAGCAATGGGAGCGGGTTGGCGTTGATTTGGTCATCCTGGGCCTGAGCACCTCCGCTGCCTAAAAAGAGGGCAAGAAGGTAGGTTGCCAAGCGCATACGGGAGGTTGGACAAGCGATCAGCGCGACGACGCGCTGCTCCTAGAAAGCGCGGTTAAATCAAGGATGCGGGTAAAGAGCGTCTCCGCAGGCTGCCCGTCGTCGTGGAGTCGCTCGAGCACGTAGCGGATGCGACCTTTGGATAAATCGATGTCGCTGAGGTTCGGAAGTCGATGGATAACGCTTCGTTGGTCGATATCGGTGTACACAGCGAACACGCGTTGGACAAGTCGACGTTCGCTTTCATTATTCTCAACCCAGGTAATGGTGGCTTGGGCATTGACACTCTGGTTGCCCTGGCGTTGCACGGTCAACCCAAGTTTCGGCCCGTCTGGCGTGTCGCTGCGGAACCACCAGTCTTTCGGCTCAATCTCGACACTCGTATCACCTTTGCGCAGGATGACCGGTATGGTGGTCCTCACGACAGTATTGATTTCGATCTGGATGCCCGTCTCGCCACTGGCGGACGGGGCTTCGTCTGTCTGCATCGGAGGCTCAGAGACAAGGAGGTGTGAGCGGTATTCGCCGGATGGTGCGTCCGGCGGAATCCGCGACAGCAGCCTTACCACCTGATACCCATTGGGTGGGACGATTGCCTGTCGCGGCCCGGAAATCAGGTAATCGCTGGCCTGGGGCGTTGATATCTGAGTCCGCTCGGCAAATTGAAGACGACCGGATGGCGTCATCGCCATGGCGCGCCACTCAATGACATAGCGCTGCGGGCGGTTGGAATTGTTGATGATCTGCAGTTGCGCGGCACGATCTTCGGTATCCAACACAATCCGGGTCGGAAACAAAGTCAGGGCAAGGGCCGATTCGGTGCCTGTCACAGCGACAACTGCGGCCACTAGTGCAGCGGCGGCCGTGATCCATCGCCGATTGTGTGGCTCGCGGTTCACTCGAAGTTTGAAGTGACGATAATCGAAGCGCTGTCGTAGGTACCGGCTGCAGTGTCGCCAGAGACCTCGAGAGTGGCCCCGACCTCAAGGTTTTCGGTGGCGCTTGCAGGGATGTCGGCACTATTGATGCTGATGGATGTGCCGCTCCCTGTCAGGTTGCCCGCGCTTGTATAATTTGCGTCTAGCCCTGTCAGCGATGGGGCAGTTCCACCATTTCCATTTGCAGAGAAATTTTGACCAACTTCAATTGTAATGGTCTGGCCGGTTTTTGTTTGATCGTCTTCACTCTCCACGGTAAAAACCGCGGCCTGTATGGCCTGCGTCCCATCGACCGTATCGTTGACGCTGGATAGGTTGGTGCTACTGCCCGCGTAGGTGCCATCAGGCTGCAGCGTGATGGTCTCGCTACTGCCACTGTCAAGCCCATTGAGAACGGCGCCGAATTGCATGTTCTGGACCGTGGTCACTGAGGTACCCTCGACAATCTGCACGCTGGCGGTGGCTGTATCTGTCCCTGCCGTGGCGACGCTGGAGAAGCTGATGCTCAGAAGCACCGTAGATATGAGTATTGATGGCGTTTTGATATCGATTCTTGCAGTCTTTTTCATCTTCATGCCTACTCGACCCCGCTGTGTCGCTATGAGTTCCAAGGTGCCAGCGACGGATTGGGTATGAACAACTCGCTATGGAGTTGGCTCGCCTGAAAAGTCTCGTCAGGTTGCGCTCAAAAGGTATGCCATGCTCTCGCTCGTTCACCATCCGCGCTACACCATCGACTTGCCGGCTAAGCATCCGTTCCCAATGAATAAGTTTCGCGTGCTGCGTGAACAGCTTGATAGCCTTGATGGGGCGGTTGAGTGGCACACTCCGAACCCGATTAGCGAACATAACCTGGCCCGAATCCATAGTCCGGCTTACCTCAATGCCTTGTTAGCCGGAACGTTGGATGCCGCTGCCCAACGCCGCAGCGGATTTCAGTGGTCGCCCGCGCTGGTCGAGCGAGTCCGGCTGGAAACCGGCGGCACGCTGCTGGCGGCTGAGCTTGCACTCGCCCATGGTCTTGCCCTCAACACCGCGGGCGGCACCCATCATGCCCATGCCGATTACGCTAGCGGCTATTGTTTGATTAATGATCTTGCCGTGGTCGCCGCGGCGCTTTTAGCGCAACAGCATGTCAGGCGGGTTTTGATTGTTGATTTGGACGTCCACCAAGGCGATGGCACGGCACGAGTGTTTGCCGATGAGCCCCGGGTGTTTACCTTCTCAATGCATGCCGCGCGCAATTTTCCCGCCCGCAAGGCAACGAGTGATTTAGATATCGAGCTCGAAGCAGGGCTTGACGATCGCGCGTACCAACAGCATTTGCAGCACTGGCTACCCAAGGCCATCCAGCGCGCTCAGCCGGATTTGGTGATTTATGACGCCGGTGTTGATGTTCACGCCGACGATCGACTCGGGCTGTTAGCCCTTAGCGATGACGGATTGCGGGCGCGAGATGAATACGTGCTGCAAACGATCCGTGCGCAAGGTATTCCGGTTGCGGGCGTGATTGGTGGGGGCTACGACCGCGACACTCAAGCGCTTTGCCGCCGACATGGTTATCTTTTTCAAGCGGCTATCAATGGAGCCGTTTAAACCCGCTATAATGGTTGCTCTTTTGCGCAGGGGGTTGGCTGTGATGATGGGCAGGCGTCGGGGTATCGAGATCTTCATCTTGGTTTTGAGTATCGTCCTAGGCGGTTTTGCCGTTGCGCAACCTCACGGGCCGAGCGCTGATCAGCAGCTTGGTACACGCACAGCGAGCAGCACTGATTTTGATAGTGTTGAGCTTTACTACCGTTGGCCGGCGCGGTGGGTGCAAACCCAGCTGCTGAATTGGACGCCCAATACGCCTTGGCAAGCCCGCTGGGATCTTTCGGTTGCGCAATGGGACGGGCTGGACGACAACGCTAACTTTTTAGCGTTTGGCCCGGTGGTGGAGTGGCAAGCACCAAGCGCACCATGGCGCGTGAGCATTGGGATTCAGCCAACACTGATCTCAGAGCACGAATTTCGGGGTAAAGATTTAGGCGGTACGTTTCAGTTTACGAGCCACGTGGGGTTGGCATGGGCGCCTAACGATGCGCTAGTTATTGGCCTGCGTGCTCAGCACACCTCGAATGCGCGTTTGTATGATTCAAACCCGGGCGTTGACATGATCGGGTTTGAGATTGGTGTTCCGTTTTAAAGGGGATAAAGCAGGCTAATTAGCAGCGTGAGCGTTAGCACGCCCAGTGCGGTTGAAAAGAATATCGCCGTGGAGACCTGTTCGGGTCGGCGTTGGTAGCGTTGAGCCAATACATAAACATTGGCAGCGATGGGCAATGCGGCCTGCAAAATAGCCACCGCAATCCAAACCGGCGGTAGGTCAACTACCCAAATCACCATAATCGCAACCAGCGACGGGTGAATCAGTAGTTTAAGTAAGCAAAGCCAAGCGGTTTCGCCAGCGCCCTCGCTAATGGGGCGTCCGGCAAGCGTTGCGCCCAAGGCAAAAAGCGCGCAAGGGCCAGCGGCATCGGCGAGCAGGCTGCCATAGCGAAATACCGGTTCAGGAACCGGCACGGCGAGTAGATTAAGGCTTAGTCCAATAACGCCGGCCATGACAATGGGGTTGCGCGCTACACCACCGATAATTTGCCCAAACAAGGCGAATCGGCTGCGACCCGTGCCCAAATCCGCTTCGATCATGGCCGTGGCCAGCCCGAGCATAATAATGGTATCGCCCATGACGATCAGAACCGCAGGCAGCGCCGCCTCACTGCCGAACAGCAGAATGATCAACGGCAGCCCGATAAACCCAACATTGGAGAAAACCGCGCCGAGTCCCTGAATAGCCGCATCGGCCGGGCGCAAATGCATGGCGCGCCGAGCGATAAACGCCGTGATAAAAAATAATGCGATGCCCGGTACGTAATACCCAGTCATCAGTGCAGCCACTGCCCCGGTGACGGCTGGGGCTTGATAAGTCTCAATTAACAACAGCGCAGGCAGTGCGAAGTAAAAAACAAAGGTGTTGAGCCCGCCCACGGTGCTGGTGCCGAGCATTTTGGCGCGAGCGGCGAGAAAGCCCGTAAAAATGAGCGCAAAAAAAGGTAGCGCTAAATTAAAAACCGCTTGCATGAGCCAAGGCATCTCCCCCCGAAGTGAGCGAGAGTGTAGCGCTTTCCTAGGGCTTGGGGCGAGCGATGTGTGCGAGCGCTGATACAAGTGGCGTATGATCAGCGCTGTTGAAAAGCGCGGAGTGGGAATCATGCATGTCGAGCTAAACACACAGCGCATTATTGTGGCGGCGGTCAGTGTGTTGGCTTTGTTTATCGTGTGGTTTCCCCCCACTTGGTTGCCTGCTGGAACCGCCGTGACCAGTGCGGTTGCGCTCATTGCTATTGCGCTGTTTGCCACCGGGGTCGTTGCCGAGCCCATTGCCGCGTTAGTGTTTTTCTTAGCGGCAATGCTCTTTGCGGT
>Ga0102930_1000210_pt1 | contig 19273 bp, 26 predicted proteins | sample SalPon1_B_H2O_MG_FD_84514 | JGI IMG/M metagenome (GOLD analysis project Ga0102930, IMG submission 84514) | Salt pond water microbial communities from South San Francisco under conditions of wetland restoration - Salt Pond MetaG R1_B_H2O_MG | ecosystem: Environmental > Aquatic > Non-marine Saline... | reverse complement strand
GACGGCGTGTGGTGGGTGTCAGGCCAGCTGCTTGGCCGGCGCCGGCTCTTGGAAGCGCAGCATCACGAAATAGCCCGCCGGAATATCCATCGGGTCGCCCGGCACCAGCCGCCCCTCGTGCCACAGCAGATCGTGCGTGCGCAGCGTCAGGGTGCGCGTGGCCGCGTCGTATTCCGGGGGGCTGACCGTCAGAACCTTGTTGCCGTTCACGTCGCTTGGCGTGTCCACCTGCCAGCCCTCAGCGGCCAGCGGCTCCACGTCCGACAGAACGTAGACGCCGGGGGCATCGTGGGCGAGCGCGGCCCCGACCGGCTTGTTAGGCTCGTCCATGCTGTCCGTGTAGATGCGCACGATTGGCGACGCCTCCTTGATAAAGCCCGAGCCGTCTACAATTGTGTTGCCAGTATGGTGGATCTCATTCCAGCCCCCCCAGACACCACTATGCTTTGTGCGAAAGCCCATTGCCGGGGCTATGCCTTGCTGGACGGCTATTTGTGCCTTGAACTCGTTCGTGTCATCTAGGTTTAGATTCACAAGGTGGCCGTTCCCCCCCTTAAATGTGTTTGCCGCGCCCAAAGCGTAATAGAGGCCGTTCGGGATGTTGTTATTGACATCGTTTGTAATTCTGACCGCATCAGTCGCGCCAAGGCCGTGCGCCCCGTTTTTCATCAGCCGGCCCACCGTGGCGTCCTCGGGGCCGGACTGGACGCCTTCGCCAGCGAAGGACGTGGCCTCCAACCGATCCTGGTAAACACGGATCACATCGGTCGCACCGCCAACAGCGAGCGTCCAATAATTGTCAGACTTCGTGGCTCCAGTCACATGCCAAAAACGACCTTCGTTTAGACCGTCACGTGCAGTGTTTATAGATATCCCACTAAGATCGCCTGAGTTCCCCGGTGTAAGCATTGCGTTAATAGCATACTGACTTGACTCATAAACCCAGTTGTGCGCGCTAAAGAGAGCACCAACGCCACTTTCTCCAAGTTTATCCCAGAACTTCCCGTTAATAGAGCCAATTCTTTCCCCAGTAGCAGGTGAGTGAACTACGTTAGCGTTCGATGTGCCGATGCCATTCCCTGACGAATCGTCAATTTCAGACCGCACATCTGTGCGCGAACCAGGGTGAGTGACCTCTACAAAGTTTTTTGCCGCGCCGGGTCGAAACCTTGCCACGTCCCCGGTTCCATGAATAGCAATCTGAAAATAGTTGCTATCCCCGTTTGTCTGGATATGCCGGTCTGCATCACCGATCGTAATCATTGCGTGAAGCGCGTTGAACGATGACCCACTAGCTAAATCGGCTGTTGCCGGAAGTGCCAATCCCTGCTGCTTTGTTTTGTCATGCAAAACTCCGTTTACAAGGTTATACCAAGCCTTTCCAAAGAGGACCGCCCCATCGGTGTGTTTTGCCAAAACAGAAGCGGCAATGTTGAAGTCCGAACCCCTGTCGTCTGGCGTTTGCTGCCCATAGGCAAGGGCGATACGACTGGTTTCAGATGTTAGACCCCAAAGGTTGTTGTGGTAACTGTAGTTCTTCAGTTCGTGCGCATACCCGATGCCTGACCGAACGTCCTTGGCATAAAGGCTGTACGCAAACGAGGTATCCTTATTGGCAAACATCCACCCGATATTTATAGGCGTGTCCGGGTCAGGGAAAAAGTCACTATCGCGCAACCTTATCCGCGCCGATCTGCCGCTAGTAAAAAGGGCTCCAGTGCCGCCGCCTGTTTCATCATCGCGTGTGCCATAGTCCTTAAACACCGCGTCAGCGATTGTAATGTCATTACCAGAAAACGACGCCATGTGGCCACCAACAAGCGCACCAAGAGACGAACGCTGGCCATCAATAGTCATGTCCGAAAGATACAGCCCATCCTCGACGCTAGATACCATTGTCCCATCGTCTGCACGGATAAGCGTAGACAGTTCTTTTGACTGGCCCCTCAGAATGCCGTTTTCTGGTAATAGAACCCCGCTGTCTGATAGGTATCTTGCATCCTGTAAGTAGCCGCCACCAACACTCACAAATGATGAAAAATCAGAAGTATCGTCCGCAACACCATCTCCAATTGCCCCGAAATGCTCCGGTGTTGCCGAATCCCCAAAAGGTGCCCACCCCGGAAGATCGGAAATCACCGTGGCCGTGCTGTCACGCACATAAAGCAGACCACCCGCTGACACGACAACGCCATCATTAGGGGTATATCCACTATCTGCAACAAAGTCGGCACGGGTCTCGTACTGCTTGCCAATAAGTGCAGGCGCGGGATCGATCAAAACGCTATCGGCCGCGCCGTCCGCTGTCAGATTGTATTTGCCCGGCTGCACGTAAAACCTGACCGTGCCGTCTGCGCTTGCCGTAATTGGATTGCTGGCGGATGTTGTCCCGGCGGCGTCCGTGTATATGTCGGCCAAGTCGCCAGACCCCGCCGTCCATCCTTTGCGAACCGTCACATCCGCGCCGTTTAGGGCGTTGCCGCTTGTATCTTGCGCAATGAAATCAACGACTGATAGCGTCATGCGTCATGCTTCCTTGTGTCTTGGACTAGGAACCGGCCATACGCGGCAAGCCGCCGCTCCCCGGCAGTGTCCGTGAGCCATATTTCGTAGTAACGCGCACCGGTGGGCAGCGCGAGGCTTTCGGCGCTGTCTATTTCCCATTGGATACTGGTCGATGTTGGACGCAAGACTGACCCATCGGCCGTGGTTTTATTCAACAACGTATTCCCGGTCACACTCTGAAAAATCGTGAACGTGATCGTATTGGCGCTCACATCTACCGCATTGCCAGCGTCATCAACGATATTGCGCGTGTACTGCATGTAAGTGCCTTGAGCTTGGCAAATATCTTTGGCAACTTTGCAGTTTCCTGCACCGCATCCCGTTTGAACCATGATATCCCCCGTGTCGGTATCAATGAGCGTTTCCGTGCCGCAGTTGACCGGGCGAGCCGGGACCGGCGAAAGTAAGACGGAACGGCTATTAAGAACGATCATTGCCACGCACCATTTCCATTTTGCGCCGGTATTCTCGCGCCTCCTTCACATCGTCCCACGGCACAGCGTCAAGCTTTGACCGCAGTGCCGCAATGGTTTCGTCGCGCTGGCGTATGGCATCTTCGTGGCCACGCTCTACCCTATTCTTGTTTGCTTTCAGGGCTTTCGCCGATTTCTCGGCGGCTTCAGTTAAGCGCTCACACTCACGCGACAATTCAGCCGCGCGGGCGCGAAGCATATTCGCTTCTTTTTCTGCCTCTTGGCGGCGCGCGTGCTCACGGCGCAAATCTTCGGTGCAACCGCGTGCCCGTTTGGTTACGTCGCGCTCGGCCTCAATGATGGCAATCAGCTCGGCGCGGCTCTTTTTGGCAAGCGTCATTCTTCAATCCCCATCGCTTGCGCAAACATATCATCAATATCAGCGTCGGGAAATCCGCCATCCGCCAGCGCCGCAACAATTGGCCCGCTGGCGCGCTTGATGACCGTGGCGTACTCCCAAGCGATAGACGCTTCCGCGTCTGCATCAATAACATTTTGCACCGCCGCAAGCTGCCCCATGCGGTGCAGCGCAAGACGCATTTGATACGCCGTACAGGACATGCGCTTTCGCCGCACTTCCATAGGCAGCGGATCGCCCTCGGTGTAAGTGCGTGCGCCGGTTCTGACATCGACAATCGTTTGCGACTTCATGCGCTCAGCCCCCCTTGCGGCGTAGCCATTATCACAAGGTCAGACGATGTGCTGCTAAATCGCAAATCCGTCACGGTTTCATCAATTCCGGCGATGGTGCCCGTGTTGATATCGAGGTTTGATCCGGTGGAAATTGCTTGCCAAGCGCCCGTTGTGAAATCGAGAAAGAAAACGAACGATCCTGCCTGATTGATGATCGTCGTATTTGACGAAAGCGCACCCCCATTGAGCGCATACGCAACAACCATATTGTCAGCCCCGCCGCTTTCGTCATAACCGCCCCACGCCAAAAACCCGCTATATTCCTGCAAGCCGCTGAAAATCAGGTTGCCGCCGCCGCTAGCCTCGCCGCTCACTACATTATCAGCAATGCGCGGCGCACCGGAGGATTGCTCAGCAAGAGCGCGGATGTTTTCTTCCAGCGCCAGCGCTTTCCCGCTAGTCCACGGTTCGCCCGGTAGCAGCCTGTTTGTGTCAATGTCAGTCCAGCTAGCCATCCATCACCTCATTGCAGCAGGTACGGCTGCGTGCCGTCCGGCATTAGACCTGTCGTTTCGTCGGCAAGCCAACATCCGTCTTCCCGCTCCGCTTCCGTTGCATCGGCATAAACCGGCGCATCATTCTCCATGATGATAGCGAATTTGCCGATGAAAAGATAGGTTTGCAAATCAACTGACACCGTTTCGCCGGGCTCAATTTCTTCCAGCGATATGACCTGGTATCGCGTTGCTTCGCGGTTGCCCTCACTGTCAATCTTGTGGCGCGTGCTGATATCCACGACGTCCGCAATATCAATTGCGCGGTCCTTCGCGTCCACCCTGAGCGTCAGGTATCGAGGTATATATTTGTATCGCAGCACCAGTGACGCCGCGACCAGCAGCGCATTGTTGTCCGTGTTGATCCAGCGGGAAAAAATCTTCCGCTCGATCACCTCGCCGCCGGTGGCGTCTTCTTGCTCAACCTCGGTGTCAATCCGCAACCTCTGAACGCGATAGTTTGAAAACTCATTGAGGGTTTCGGTCGGATCACGCTGGCCATAAAACAAGGCAACGCGGGTAAGCCGATCATCCGATTTTGCCTTCTCCGAAAAGCTGTCCTGAATGATATTCAGATCGTCTGACCACTCCACGGGCGTTTCGCTCGGCGGTCGCACGGCCCGCATTGGTATTTTTTGCGTGCGCGCATCCCACCAAATGTAAAACAAACCGTCCCGGCTCAATTCCGCACACAGTTTTTCAACGCTCGTCGGCTCGGCCACCGTCGCCGTTGTCTTCAGCGTGCTAAGGTATGTCTCGCCCTCGGTGTCCCACTGCGAAAACTGGAAGAACCGGCTTGGAATTTGCGTGTGGTTGTCCAGCAGGTCCTCGGCCACCTTGTACATGCTGATATTTTCATACCGCCCGACACGCTGGCCGCTATCTTCGTCCTCGTGACCGTCGGCCGTCGTGTTCAGGACACCGCGCGTCACGCCAGTCAGCGTAAAATCCGGCTCGGTGCCCGTCCAACCCGTATAGCTGATAACCTCAGACCCGAGACGCATATAGCGGGTGTCGCCTGTATTGCCGTAATCGGCGCTCAACTCGGTTTCGGCGCATGAAACAGAAAACGTTTCCGTCGTGGCGCTGATTTTCTGCGCAAGCTGGATATCGCTCGGGCGCGGGAATTGCGCCTTTTTGTCCGTGGCGAGGTCAAGCGGATCGCGGCCGGTAAGCGTAGCGGATTTCGGCCCGTCCTGCTCGATGTTGTCCAGTACGTATTCGCTGACCTGCATGTCAGCCAGCGCCTCACCAACATAGCCGCGATAATCGCGCAGGATCATATTCGGATAAAACCTGTTGCGCGCGATGAACTTCGCGACCCAGCCCGCCGTGCTGGCGTCCCGGTCCACGTTGTTTACGTAAAAATCTCCAACGTGGTCATCAAACTCAAATTCGCTTATCTTGACGGTCAGCTTGGACATAACACCAAAGGGGCTTTCATTGTCCTTCTGACCGCCGACGTTGATCCGGCTCGGGCTTGTGCTGGCGGAAAGCAGGACCGGGAAAGCATTCGTGCCGATCTCGTTTTCGTTAGCGAATTCTTCGTACAAGAATTGATCGCCGTTCCTGCCATCGTAAAACCGCCACCGGATAAATCCATCCGGCGTGTAATTGTCGCGATCCTTGCATGTCCAGAACGTATTATAACAAAGCGGCGTGCCAGTCGCGGTGCATGGCGACGTGCCAAACCTCAAACTGCACCGGGGCTGCTCCAGTTCGATGATGCGCACCGGCTGGCGATTATAATCCGTTTCGCTCATGGCGCCTTATACCCGCGCAGTGACATACTGACAGACCCGGCAATTTCCTTTTTCGGAACATTGCGTTCCATGCGGATGGTTTCAGGAGACCACGCATAGGCCACTTCGTCAGGATAATCGAGCGGCCTCGGCGCAACAAAAAACGTGCCGTCGCCAGTGTTTGCGTGGTTTCGGAATGTTTCGAATTCACCACGCCGGAAAGTCTCGGACAGGTTGTCAATCGTCATATCGAATTCCAGTCCGCTGGCAATGCGCGTGCGGCCTAGCCAATTCCCGGTATCTGATTGGTTGACGTTATACCTGTTTGTTTCGCTTTCGGTGATCGGCAATCCTGTCCACGTCGCTTTGCGCGGCCATTCCAGCACATCGCCCGCCGATATCGTTCCGACGCGGGCCACGGCACCCTCAATCAAGATCCCGATGCCGTTAACCGCCGCAGGCTCTACCAAGAACATGATTGCATCATCATTATCCGGCGATACTGACATGCCGCCGCCCCAATTGGCCCACGTTGCGCCGTCAAAACTTTGCAACGTGACGGTCGCGCCGGAACTACCGATGTTGTGCACGCCAATGCCCAGATAGCTGATTGTTTCCGTGCCGCCGCCCACAAAAGTAAGCCGCCAAACCGCCGGTACGCTTGTCGGCTGCCATGCGGTGTATGTGAGCGGGGTTTCCGCGTTTTGCGCGTTAAAGCCATCCTCAGACGGAACATTCGTGGTCAGCGCGCCGGCAACGCGCTCATAACCGATGCGCGGATGATTGAGATCGTATTCCGCGCCGATAAATCCGCTTTCGATTACAACTGTCATGTGCCACCTATTAGCACTGGCGACAGGCGGACGCCACGGCGTCCTGCCTCGTTCATCTGCTCAATTAGCGCCTCGGTGGTTCGGAAATCGGTTGTGTTCGCGCCCTGCGCGTCAATGATAATACGTTGCTCGGGAAGGCGCTGCGCTTGTTGCTGACCGCCCGCAACACCGCCAGCGCCACCGCCGGCAGAGGTTGATCCGCCAGATGTAACACCCTTGATTGCGTTGACGGCGCCGATACCGGCCGCCAGCACGGAACCCGCCGCCGCCGCTTTTGCATACCATGGCAATGTTGGGTCAGAAAGAACCTGGTTGTACGCTTCCCAAGCGTTAATCAAAGCGGATGCAGCAGCGAAAGATTTTTGCAGGCCCAGCAGTTTTTTGTTGTTGGTTCCCGTTAGGGTGGCGAGGTTGCCGAAATAGTTCCCCCAAGCGCTTAGCTGATCGGAAAGACCGCCAACTGTCAGCGCTTTAATCCTTTCAACGTGTTCCCTTACGCGTTCCTCTTGCGCTGTCAGTTTTTCATTGAGCGTCTTTTCTTCGCCGCCCTCGCCGCCTTCACCATTTCCACCCCCAAGAATATCAGGAAGCGTAATTTTCTCATTTTTCATCCCCGCCAGAAGCTCACGGATTTTGCCAAGAGCCGGAATTGCAGTGTTGATGTTTTCAGCGGCGTTACCGAAAGCGCTGCTCGCTCGTTCTTCCAGCTTGTCCGCCTGTTCCCTAAGCCCCTCGGAAATGTTGGATACGTCGAACCCTTCCGGCCCATTCATGCCGAACGCCGAAAGCCAATTAATCAATGGAGAATTGATGATCTTGTTGACCAGATCGTCCCATTTTTCTGCAATACTCGCGAATGCATTAAGAAAGGCCGCGTTGAAGCTCGAAGCTGCGCCGACCAGCGTTTCGCCAACCGCAAACGCAACGTCGTCAATGTTTTTGAAGCCCTGAGTAACAACTTCGGCAACAAGCCCAAATGCCTTGCCGAATCCACCAGCAGCATCCACAAGTCGCGTAAATTGATAAACCAGCTCGCCGGCTAAAACTATGAGCGCGCCGATGCCAGTACGAAATAATGCTCGGCGCACCATCACCAAGGCGCTTGCCAAACCCAATGTAGCAACCCGTGCTGCAACGAACGACGCAACCCAGCGACCCGCAAAAAACGTGGCGGCTGTACCGGCGACAACAAGTATGCGGTCTATGTTGTTTATGACGACTTCGGCCATTTCAACACCGATAGATTGGATCGAGCTGAATGCATCTGCAACGGCCTCGGCCATCGGCTGCAACGTGCCAAATACTGTCGTCAAATCACGACCGCTATCGGCCATGCCGGAAAATGCGCGCGTCAACGGCACCCCAACTGCTACAACAGCACCGAGGACAGCCCCCAGCGCGCCAAATCCGCCCAGCAATTGCGGCAACTGTTGACCAAGTGCGATACTGGCGGATGTTCCGGCGCCGACTTGCGTTGCGAAGTCGCCAAGCTGGAAGGCAGTGTTTTGTATGCCGGAGCCAAATCTGCGCTGCGTGCCGATCTGCCGATTTAGACCTCTGCCGAATTGCTCAGTTCGGCTTGACGCCCTGTCGGCCGCCGATCCAACCCCGGCCATGCCTTTTTCAACACGCTCAAATCCGGCCTCAGCCTGCGCTGTATCAGCGCCAATCTCGACTTCAATTCTTGGCAGCGCCATGAGCTTTCCACCATTCGTCGTCGGTCATTTCAGCGGCTTGCAACCATTCGGATCGTTTCTTCATGGCCCGGCCTTCCGGCGTATTGGATAGATGCATTTCGGCTTCCAGCATCCATTCCGGCATGGTCATGGCCCAAAACTCGCTCGGCTGTATTCCCCATGAGCGCGCCGCCAGATACATGCCATCCCAATCTATTTCTTGCTGCGCTTTTTCCCCCCGGCCTTTTTGACCGGGGCTGGCGAGTTTTTTGCAGCGTCACCCGGCGGCGTCACGCAGTCACCAATCACATGAACAAGCGGCGGGATGCCCTCACCATTGTTGCTTTCGATATCATCGTAAAGCTCGTAAAGCACATCATCCTCGTCAACGTTTCCCCCGCCTTCGGAAATCATCTCGGAAATAACGTATGCCAGGCTTGGAAGCGGGACGTTTTTCCCGTCCATCGTGCCGATGACACCAAGAAGCGTTTGCGGCGCAAGGCCAGCGTCGATGCGACGCAGCATACGGTTCGATGGCGTAAAGCGGTACGTTTCACCGGCGAATTCGATAGATACCTCTCGGAAAACCTTGCCCATGATCAGGATGCCGCCGTGTATGTAATTGAGCCATTCGAGACGATGTTTGCCGTAAATGTTACGGCCTCCGCGCCCATTCCGCCCGTCGGGTTAAAACTGGTCAAGCCGAATTGTCCGGTGAATGTGCCGATCCCGGCAATATCAATTTCGAAATCCTCCGAGAAATTGCCGGTTGGATCGGCAATCAAGGCAAGAAGCGTGTCATCTTTCAGCACGCCCTCGATACCGCCCTCCATTGCCCAAGTGCCCTTGGTGTCGCTAATGAATGTCTGGACCCCGGCGTCATCTTTGTCAGTGATATTGATTCCCTCCACGGTTATCGTGAAGTTTTCCGATGTTGCCCCGACCATTGCGACAGCGCCGGACCCATCGTCGTATTTAATGCGCAAGTTGCGCCCCGCCAAAGCTGCCATGTCATCGCCCTTTCCGTTGGCTTTGCAAGTTTATACCACGAGATTGCAAACCTGCAAACCCGTCATGTTCCATCATCGTACTGCACCCGAAACGTCATCGGCCTGTATCGCGTCACGCCGTCAGGGTCGGGAATGTTTCCGCCATCACTATCGAACAGGCAGTTGATCACATTTGACCCCGTGACTGACAATTCGTACTTGTGCAGCGCATCATAGGTTGCCTGCGCCGCCTCGTTTGCCAAGCCGACGGCACTCTTGCTGGCGGTCGGCCTGCAAAACGTCGTAATCTGGATAAGCTGATCGCCGCCTTCGCTATCCTTGGTGTCCCAAGGCTGCGAAGAAACGTCCTCAATCACGGTGAACGGAAACGGCGTTAGGCTTTCAGCCTCTTCATTCTGCGGTTTTTCATAGCCAATGGAGTTGGTAATAGCGTTCAATGCCGCGAAATTTGCAAGCCGCGTGTAAATCGCCTGCCGGACGCCTTCAATATTCATCGCGTTGCCCCTCCAATAGCCGCTTCAAGGCGCCGATTGAATTTATTTCGCATCCGTTCAATGGCAGGTCGGAAGTACGGACGTGCGGCCATACGCGACGTCCCATATTCAAGGTAAACAGCATACACCAACGCGCTTCCTACTGTCGCTGTCAAATCGCCTCGCTGATCGAATTCGATGCTGCTTGCCAGTCTGCCTGTATCGGTCATTGGCGGCTGACCGGGCGCCGACGCAACATGAGTGCGGCGCGGGTTGTACTTTTGATAGGTCCGCCCGGAGGCCGGGCCGCGTTGAATGCTTTTCACCACATCGCCGCGAAGCTCCAATGCCGTGCTTGTTATGACTTTTCCGACTTCATCGCGCACCTCGTCAGACATATTGCGCAAGGCGGATTGCAGTGCCTTTGAACCTTCAAGGCGGATCGTGACGGTCATACCGCCGCCCCCATCTCAACATCGATTTCAAGCCAACGGTCATCCAAGTCAACATTATTGACAAACCGGATTTGACACGGGCGATCACGTATTAAAACGCGATCAACCTCGTTAAGATCGGCGAAGTAACGCACGACAACACGGTAATTGGCCGTTGCCTCCACGCGCTCACTCGCCCACCTCTCGCGCCCGGACATGGCCTTAACCATTGCGCGTGTCGGCGCACCACTGATTGCCGCCCATCCTGTCGTGTAACCGCCGGCCCCATCGCTGGTGCGGGTTTTGCGCTGGAAAGTAACAGGCTCACGTAACATTCCGGCATGGTATTTGCAGCAAGCCATATTACCACGCCTCCAGAATATCGAAGGCAATATAGCTGCGCCTGTCCAAAACCTCAGTCCATGCAGCCTGATCAAGAGATATCTCGAAACTGACCATTAGATACGCGCCGTCCTGTACGCCGAAACCAGCTTATCAACTCCGGCTTTTGCGGCCGCGCTCGGGCAATCGCCTCGGTCGGTATACAACGCCGCTGCCATGCGCTTAATGCCGCCTTTGATTGCAGCCGGGACGTCGGTCGCATCATCGCCGTAGCCTGCCGTGTATTCAATCTCGATAGCGTTGTTTGCACGCAAAGCAACCGGCCATGTAGCCCCACGCTGCAATGTCATGCGACCCGGCTTTCCATACGTGTCAATATCAAACACGTCGGGAATGGTCACGTTGGTGCTATTGCTGTCCTCGTCGTAGACAGTGACGGTATCGACCGCTTGCAGCGGATATCTAGGCAGCGTCAAATGGCCCGCGTATCGCGCGCCATGAAGATCCGCGATAATGCCCTCGCGCACGCCATCCCACCACGGCTCACGCTGTGTCGGCCAGCGGTCAATCGCCAGCTTCCACGATTGCGTGATAAGTGCCAATCCGGTGATTTCTTCTACGTACTGCCGCGCCTCGGTGATGAAACCCTCGGCCTCACTGTCCGGCAGTCCTGCTGAGGTTTCGCGCAAGAGATCGCGCAATTCGTCAGCCGTTACAGGCTCGACGGACGGCGCGCTTGTCTGGACATGGCCGCGATGCTGAAACATCGGGACAGGTTCACGGAGCGCCATTAGTCAGCCGCCTTTTTGCGTGTCTTGCGTTTTTTCGGCGTGGCCTTGGTTTCCGGCGGAGATTGGATTTTAGTTTCCGTGCGCGGATCGGTGATCTGTTGCGCCGCGCCATCTGCCAATGCCCATTCGGCCACCTTGCCAGTGACGGTTTCGCCGTAGCCAAAAAGTACAACGCGCGCGCCCTCCGGTGCGCAGCGATACCCTTCCTGCTTGATGATGCGTGCTTTCATACGTGCCTCCTGGCCTTAGTGACGGGGCAGACACGCTGCCCCGCTGCAAAGGTCAGGTCCGCGCAACAGCAGTGCCCACGAATGTGGTTTCTGCCCGATGCGGTTTATTCAGGATCGCGACGACGGAAATATCCGCGTCCGACCCCGTGGTGCCGGTGACGGTAATGCCAAGATACCGCTCGCCGCCGCGATAGCCGAAGCCTCCGGCAACGGTGTTGTCATCATCGTCAGACGTAACCTGAACGGTGTTCGCGCCATCAACCGTGTCGGAAGTCGCAACGGTCGATGCCGACGCGCCAGCCGTGTCATCGCTTTCTTGAAGCGTGATCGTATAGCCATCAGCGGTGCCGGCGTCTGTGATCGTGTTATTGACGACCATGATTGTCGCCGCATCGTAACCGCGAAGGTCAACATAGTCGGACGTTGCCGCGCTTGTCCCGCTAACGGTTACGTTGCCAAGGTGGACCACCTGCTTGTTGTTAATCATATCGCGCATCTCAGATATCCTTTCTATCGGCGCTGGGAAGATAGGCGGGCCATTACAGCCCGCCCGATTGTCATGCTTGGAATTTGACCAGCTTGACCGCCTCGAAATTCACGACATCGCCCCCGACACGCTTGACCGTATACAAGCCGATGTACGGCTTGTTCGTGAGCGCATCGCGCAGGACGCGGATGCCGATCCGATCAACGATCTGATAAGCAGCACGCATGTCCCCGACAGCGACGGACAACGAACCCGTTGCCGGATCGGGCATGTCCTCAAAAGCGGCGACCGGATAGCCGAGAAGCGTGGCGGGCTGCCCTGCCGCGATGCCCGGCGACCACAGATAGGCCCCGTCGCTGTCCTTCAGCTTGCGCGTCAGTTTCGTGGTGGCGCGGTTCATGAACCAAGTCGCATTGGCACGATACGGCGCTTTCAAGCCATAGAGCGCGTCGATCAGCACATCACCGCCATCCGGCGCGGCGGCATACGCACCATTCACGCCGGTGTCGAACTGCTCAATGGTTCCCGGCAGCGTGGTGCCGTCCGAGTACGTCAGGAAACCGCGCGGCTGGCCAACACCGGAACCATTCACAAATGCGTCGGCTTCTGCCCGTGCGAACTTGTCCGCAACCTTCATGGAAAGCCAATTTTCCATGTCAATGGCGGCGTCATCCAGCAGCTTTTGCGTCGCAAACGGGAACGCGTACATTTCATGCACGGGAATGCGCCAGCGGCCAATATCCGGCGTGTTGGTTTCCGAGCGGCTTTCCGTTTCCTCGACCCAGCCGAAGGACGCTTCGTTCAGGTCAAAAATACCTTCCAACGCGTCTGTTGAAATCGTTTGGATCGACGCGTAGGCACGCATCGGCGAGGTCTCAAACACCTTCTGGACAATCTGACCGGACATGTCCGGATACACGACGTACCCCCCCTCAGGGTCAGAGCCGACCGACAGCGCCTTGCGCTCGGTGTCGGCCATGCGAACCTCATCTTTGCGCAAAAAGACTTCGAGGGCCGACTTGTATTCATCCATGCCCTTGGCGTCAAATTCCGCGCGCCTGTCGCCGGAAACCTGGCGCAGCCAATCCTGCGCTTTCTTGTCGAGATCAACAGCGTTGCCTTCGCCATCGGTCACGACGCGCTCACGCCGCTTGGCGGCAAGCGCAGCCTCGTCGGCAACCTTTTGCGCCTTGTCGAGGTCGGCCTCGATTTTTGACATCTTTTCTTCAAGAACGGGATCGGCGGCGCCTTTTTCCTCGATTTCTTTCAGACGAGCGTCGTTCGCGGCCTTGAATTCCTCAAAGCCCTTGTTGACGCCTTCGACGGCCTTCATGAGGTCCGCCGGGTTGAATTGCTCAGACATTGGTAAGCTTCTCCTGTAGCTGCCTGATTTGATCATAAAGCGTTTGCAACGCTTTGGTGTCCGCCTCGACCTTTACATCGTCCCGATGATCGGCTAGGCCTGCGAAGCCATCGGCAGCTATGGCCTTGGCCTCTTGGCGCGAAAATCCTGCGTCTCGCAGGCTGCGCTCGAATTCTCGAATTGTGCGAATGCTTTTCACCGATGCGCGCGCTTCGCTCAGCATCGGAATGGTCACAGCGGAGATTTCCCAAAGCTCCACCTCGTTCAACCGCCGCACACGGCCATTGCCTTCCGGCACGGCCTCGATTGTGCGGTATCCGATAGACAAGCTATCCATCGCGTCCATTTTGTATAACGCCATAGCTTCGCGGCCGCGCTGCACTTCCTTGGAAATACGCCCCTTGACGTAAAGTCCGCGCTCGTTTTCTTCGACTTGATCCCAGACGCCAATAGGCTGGCCCATGTCATGCTGCCAAAGCATCCGAACCTTTCGACCGGAACCGAGCGAATTGCGAAACGCGCCGGGGCTGATAACGTCCATGCCGTTATCGACGACATCAAAAACGCTGGCGTAGCCTTCGATGGTGCCGTCCTCGTCAGGCTCACGCTTTAGCTCGAAGGATACCGATTTTGTTTGGATGGTCGCGTCTTTGCCTTCCCAAAAGGAATTGCAGACGGCATAGCGTTGATCTTCGTCAGGATAGTCTGCCCGGGCCTCGCTGTCGCCCATGCATCTATCTAGGAAATCATCTCTGGTTTCTCCGGCGCGCGGCGTCGGCATGTAAGAATCCTTCTACGGGCCTCGGACGCTTAACAGCGGCCTTTTGCAAACTTATACCACACGATTGCAAACTTGCAAAGTGGTGGTTTATTCAGGCGATTTCACATTGTGCACAACGCTGCATCGGCAATTTATAACCGCGCCGCCCGGCTTGCCCGCCTCACCTGGATACATGATTTTCAGCGGCTCACCGCCACCGCCAATCCACGGCATGTCAAAAGGTTCGTCCATTTCTCGAATCTGACCGTCCATTGCAAAGTGATCGAACTGGTCGTCGCGAAACAAGGCGCGCGTTCTGGTATCCTCGGTCGCAACCCATTCCTTGACCAATTCCAAGCCGGTGCTTTTAGCAGTTTCGTGCATGGCATAATTCGCTGCGCCATGCGTTTCTGTCCGGGCAATTAGCGCGCCACGCTGGCGTGATATCCCGGGCGTTTCATCCATGATATTACGGGCGATCCCGTCCACGCCAAGACCATCACGTTGCCCGCGATCCACAGCGCCGACAATACGATCACGGGTAGTTCTGGCCACCCTTGTGACGCGCTGGCGGATTGCTTCGCTGTTAATCCACTGGCGGGCAAGGCGCCGGAAAAACTCAGCGAAGCCGCCGGATTCCTGATCCTCCTGTTTAATTTCAATCAGCCCGATTGATTTGCCTTGCGTCAATATGCGCGCCCCGAATGTCCGCGCAGACGCCACGGCAAGCTGCTCGTAAACGTCGCGAATGCGCCTCTCCGCGTCGTCAGGCAATGGCGGGACACTGCCAAACACGCGCACATGTTCTGTCATTTCTGACGTGATATCGTAAAGCACCTTGGCAAGTTGGCGGCGAAACCTACGCTCCAACACGTCCAGCATGCGCGATTGCACGCGGGCCTCTTTTTCACGTGGCCATCGAATGAACGCGGGATTTCGGGCCATTACGTGTCGCCCTTGGCGTCCAGCCCATAGGCAAGCGCCTTGGCGTCCTCGGTAGACAACGGCGCTTCAAAATCCATATCGAGCGGCAATGTATTCGCAGATACAAAGACGGAATCGCCACCGCTTACAGGCCCGTAACCTTTCATGGCTCGGCGCTCGTTGATCGTCAAATCTTGCGACTTGTCGGCCATCTCCCAGAGCGTGCGGCGCTTGTCCACGATGGCTGGCACCTGATCCAGATCAGGCCGAAGCTCCAAGCCGTTGCCAAAATCAGGAACAAGCCATTTGTTCCACGCCCCGTAAATGACGCCCAAAAGCGGGATCACGGTATCTTCCCAAAACGAAAGCCGGGCCTCCTGATAGTTGGAATAAGTGTTGTCGCCGGGAATTCCAAGAAGTTGCGGCGGCACGCCAAACGCAAGGCATATGTCGCGCGCACTGGCGTTTTTCTGATCCAGAATGCCCATATCCGTCGGAGATAAACCCATTGCGCGCCAATCTAGGCCGCCCTCCAAAAGCATCGGCCGGCCGGCATTTTTCGACCCTTGGTAACTATCCTCAAGCTCTTGTTTGAGCCGGTGGTACTGATCATCGGAAAGGCTTTGTTCGCCCTCCATGATAAGGGCCCCCGACGGCCTGGCGCTGTTTTGCAACAACGCTTGCATCCACGCCATTGCCTCGTTGTGCTGGTCTACCGCATACGCCGCTGCCTCTACCGGAGACATGCCATACCAATCATTTATCGGGTTGAACGTTTTGATGTGCGAGATATCCGATCCGCCATCCGGTTCGACTTCCCACATGACCTTTCGCCCGGAAACCTCGTATACGTAGGCTTGCGGCATTCCGGCTTGGCTCGGAATGATTTTCATACGGTCGGATCGCAATGCGTACAATTCACGAGGCGCGCCGTTGATGGCAACTTTTTCCTGATATCCATTCCCGCTCAGCAGATAAAATCCGACCAATGCATGCACGTACTCGTCATAACCCTGCATCGGGTTCGGCTTGTCAAGCAAAGACAGGATCGGGCTTTCTGTTATTTCGTCTTCACCTCGAAACAACGTCGGCGGCACGCTTGCTATGGCTTCGCAAATCTTGTTGACTGCTTGGTAAGCGACAACGTTTATTCTGTATCCCTCGTTCGCAAACGCTGTGTAATTTCGGTCGGACCAAACAGGCTGGCCCGGATTAATCATTAGCGCCTTGGCAGCGGCACTTTCTTTCGTTTCCACCTGCCGCTGTTTGCGAAATACGTCAAATATGCCCATGCTTGCCCTCGCGCGCTGTCAAGCTGAAATGTAACATGCTGATTTCTGTTTTGCTATAGGCCGCGCACTCGCGGCGCAGCCCGCCGTTTTATCATCGGCCCTATTGCATATCTGACTGCATCCCAACCATGATTATGCGCGTCCACTATATCAGTTGTTATATCGCCTGTCAGCCTGTCTGTTTTATAGCTATAGAGCCGCGCCTCGCGCTGCATGTTTTCGCATTCGGGATGAATAACAACGCGGCGAAAGCTGCGCAGAAAAGCTATGCCATCCTCGACGCTGCCCTTCCACTTATCCACTGCCATTGCGCGAGGCATGCCGTGGCGTTTTAGGTGACTGATACTTTCGGGCCGCGCGTTGTCCCATCGGCTTACTTGCTTTTCAAAGCCCGGTATCTTGCCAGCAACAAACGCGGCGGTGTCGTCCAATTCCAAACCCGTTTTGAACGCCTCGCGCCGGATAAGGATTTCATCCCCTGCAATCCAAACTTCCACCGCTGCTGTCGGGTCTTGTGAAAAGCCAAAGTCACCTCCGAAGTAAGGGCCATCCCATGCGTCTCGCGGCTCGAACGCCTCAACGCTTACCTTGCCAGAGAACACCTGCGCATCGCTGTTTTCAAGGTACGCCCCTTCCCAGACGTGGGCATACGTGGCCGGATCAAGCCGTTGCTGTTCGCGCTGGCGTAGTGTTTCCATTCCCTGCGGAAAGAACGGGTTGTCGGACCAATTCACCTCGGCGATAAGCGCGCTGTCAGGCGGATTTTTGCGGAAACGCTTGTCCACCGGCGATCCATCAAGACGCGGGTTCCAGATCGCCCAAAGCTCCGATTTCGGCTGTCGAAAAACAGTCGCTTCCAAAACAAGCCAACCGCTTTCTGGAATATCCTCAGCCTCCTCGACAATCGTCAGGTCGATCTTTGCAAGCGATTTGATTGACTGCTCATTGCGGCGAAGCCCACGGAATATGAACTCTGTGCCGTTGGCCCCCTTGATATAGTCAACACCAACGTCGTAATGCGCAGCAAGCCAAGGCGTGCTTTCGATGGCTGCTTTTAGCTCTGCGTGAAAGCTTTCCTTGATGCTAACCTGAAACTCGCGAATGCAAAGAATGCGCAGCTTTTCAGCGTATCCCCATATTGCGGCGATCAATGCGGCGCTGAATGACTTTGCCGACCCGCGCCCGCCGTACAATGCCCGGTATGAAACAGACCCGCGCGGCGGCGAGAATACGGGGACCAGCTTAGGTGGCAGGTCAATTGTCGCCGTCTTCATCGGCTGCGCGGATAATGATTTGTTGCGGTGTCATGGTGCTGTCGCTGCTGGTGTGATCGTGATCGCGCTTATCTCGCCAATCATCGGCGGCGCGGTTTTTCAGCCCAAACACGCAAGAGGTTGCGTTTCCCTCGCCAGTTTGCGCATTATTGCGCAGTTGGTTTTCCCACCAAAGCGCAGATGCGGCTTGCCCTACGTTTAGGGCGTCCGAAAATTCAGGGTGTTCTTCCGCCCAAAGATAGACAGTCGAACGAGAAACGCGGATGTATCCGGCAAACGCAGTGACGCTGTAGCCTTCCGATAAGAAATCGATGATCTCATCGCAAAATGCCGGGTCGTATTTTGTCGGCCTTCCCGCTGACATGGTGCTCACTGTCCCTCAGCTGACAAAATATATTTTAACGCTTGCCGTCGCTGTTGCGCTGTTTGCCCGTGGCGATTAATGCCAGCATCATCGCGGCCATTCGCAAAGCCATGAACGTAGAGCGGGTGCCTGTTTGGTCCCGGTTCAGGACTGGCAATTTTTTTGCCGTCAAAATAACCCTCGCAAATCAAAGCGTCTGGGCCATCGCCGTATATTTCTACAAAGTCTGGCTTGCTCATGTTCGCTGTCCCTCGTTTGCCTCAACATAGCTTGCCTTGCGCGTTTTGCAAAGTGCGCGTTGTGCAGTCGCGCCCCTGCTTTTTGCGCTACCAAAGCGCGTTGATAATTGCGGCGTTCATGGCGCTGGCCGCAGTTACGCCTGCGACGGCATTTTGCGTTGACTGCTGTTGTGCCGTCCCGCGCTCGGTGCATTTCGCGTGTTCTGTGGTGCCGGGTGTATATCCGACCTGAGTACAGCGGTTTTTTTGCGCCTCGATCATTTCGGGGGTTGCCGTGCAGGCTCCGACGGTCAAGGCGGCGATGATGGTGATTGCTGTACGCATCATTGATTTGATCCTTCTTATTTCAAGCTGCCATTTCGCGACCGATGGCGTATGCCCATGCTTGTTGGAGGTCGTAATGGCTTTCGACGCTAGGCATATGGGCGCATGGCGTCATGCCGATAGCTTCCATTTCCATCCGGCACGCTAGCAAGTCGTAGTGCTGCACCTGTTCGCGAACCCACATGTCGGGCGGCTGGATTGTCTCGGCGAGTGCGATTGCCCGATCCCATGCACGCTCGATTTGTTCCAGCCTGGCGGAAGAGATTGCGCGTTTGACGGGCGCAGGGATATCGCCTGTCACGGCTTCGTGCCAGTCGTGGCGCCATGCCCACTGGACCACGCGCCATGGGGCATTGTCCTGGATCGCGAGGGCTTTTGTCAGGCGGCAGTGTTGCAGCACGGTCAGCGCGTCCGGGGCACCAACAAAACGACGGATCGCATTGATCCTGTCGATGACGGTCGGGATATGCACTTCGTGTGGTTTCGGGTT
>Ga0102930_1000209_pt1 | contig 19327 bp, 11 predicted proteins | sample SalPon1_B_H2O_MG_FD_84514 | JGI IMG/M metagenome (GOLD analysis project Ga0102930, IMG submission 84514) | Salt pond water microbial communities from South San Francisco under conditions of wetland restoration - Salt Pond MetaG R1_B_H2O_MG | ecosystem: Environmental > Aquatic > Non-marine Saline... | reverse complement strand
TGTGATATTTCTAAATGTAATATTTATTATCTAATTGTACATAAGTCATTTGATAAATAACATTAACAACTCTTGCTTAAACTCACCCCACAATATTATCAGCAGCGTAAGCCGCTGGCAAGAGTTCAGGTTTTATGCGTGCTTTGAAGCCAAGGGATTCTACATAGCCTACAGCTGCTGTCACTACTTTGTTGGACTTGTATTTAGGGTCTACATTATAATCTAGATCTATAGTATCTATCTCTACGCCGTGTTCTCTTAAATACAAGGCTAACTCTACAGAGCGTTCTGCCTCTCCCCACAATCGAGTCCAGATGTCTTGTATCAGCGGGACAACCTCCTTTCTGTAGATGACATGGCATCCCGTAGCAGAAACATTAAAAACTAGCGTAGTGGCATAGGTTGTCCTCAAGTGGTTTTGACTATCACAACCTAAGTAAATCTGAAGAGCTCTAGTGGCATGGAGATCCATATACGCTTTCACATAAGCCGCTACTTCAAAAGATTCGTTACTCGTTAATTTTTTAAATTGCATCACTTCAAAGGGTTACTCGTCACATTCAAGCCATGAATATCAGTTAGCTTCTTCACATGGTCAATAAAAGGTAATTCTTTTAATGTTACTTTAAGAAGATATCAATTTCGGTATTTTTTATCAGTACAACAACCTTTTGAAATCATGTTTGTGTTAAGTAGAAGTATGAGTGAGTTATTTATTTGTTTTGAATATTACTATCGTAAGGGGATAGAACATCTGTAATCTTAAGTTTTATTTAAAAAGCGGAGCTAAGAAGCTACTTTAATCTTTTTTTGGATTGTGTGAGATTTTATGTAGCTGTAAAAGACTTATTTAAATTAACCACTTGAGCTAACATAATCTGATGAAGTAGTTAACTAGCTCTGATAATTTTATTAGCTGTACAAATGATGATTCAAATATTACAGACTAAAAATGGGCTAAAATTAAAATAAAAAAACCGCAAACAACTGATATTCAGTTATTCACGGTTTTTTGTTGCGGAGAAAGAGGGATTCGAACCCCCGGAGGTGTGACCCTCAACAGTTTTCAAGACTGCCGCATTCGACCACTCTGCCATTTCTCCAGATTTCGGATTTTTGAGCTCCCGATAGCTATCTGGACTGCCGATTTTCCAAACACCCATTCAAGGGGTTTCTTTGGCGGTTGCAAATATACTATGCTTTTTGATTTCTCAAAACTATTCATCTTAGTTTTTTTAAAATTTGTTGAGAGGTCTAGATAATTATCAAATTTTAAGTGAGCTGATTGTTGTTAATTCTTATCTATTTTGAAAGTTTTTTTTACATCTTTAAAAAATCATCCTGAAAGACTGGATGTTTTAGGTTAACGGTGACGTTAAGCAATAGGTTGGGGCTATTTAAAACTTGTTCTAAACAAATTCAAACTAAAAAAAAGGCTGTGAAATTCTAAAATGAGCGCTTTTCATGGTATTTTAGCAACAAATAATAATGTTATGCAAAAAATAGTTTTGACTTTTATAGTAGCTGTGTGTGTTTTGAGCTGTAAAACACAAATCAATGAAGCAGCAGAAGCGGATCCCGTTCGATTTTCAAAATCAATAACGTCTTCAGAGCTGAGTGATTATCTTTATACCATAAGTTCAGATGAATTTGAGGGTAGAGATACGGGCAAAGCGGGACAGAAAAAGGCTGCGGAGTACTTGAAAAATTACTACAGTAGCTTGAACATTGCTGGTGGTTCTTTTGAAGATGAGCCTTATTTCCAAACGATTGACTCCTCTTTTTTTGAGGGAAGGTTTCCGTCTAGTGAGAATGTCATAGCCCTAATAAAGGGGAGTGAATTGCCAGAGGAGTATGTAGTTATCACTTCGCATTACGACCACGTGGGCATGAAGGATGGTGAAATATATAATGGTGCTGATGATGATGGCTCGGGCACAGTGGCTATTATGGAAATAGCTGAAGCTTTCCAAAAAGCAGTAGAGGAGGGGTATGCACCGAAGCGCTCTGTGATTTTTCTTCATGTTACGGCTGAGGAAAAGGGGCTTCTTGGGTCTAAATATTATTCTGAACATCCTATTTATCCTCTTGAAAATACGGTGGCTAATTTGAATATCGACATGATTGGCCGTATAGATGAAGCGCATCAGGATGAGCCTAATTATATTTACTTGATAGGTAGCGATAAATTGAGCACAGAACTCCACGAGATTTCTGAAGCGGCAAATGCTCAGTTTACAAATTTAAATTTGGATTATACCTATAATGATGAAAATGATCCTAATAGGTTTTACTACAGAAGTGATCATTACAACTTCGCTAAATTTGATATTCCAATTATATTTTACTTCAACGGGGTGCATGAGGATTATCACCAGCCTACCGATACGCCTGATAAGATAGAGTATGAATTGCTAGAAAAACGTGCAAAACTGGTGTTTTTTACAGCTTGGGAAATTGCTAACAGAGAGAATAGGCCAGTGGTGGATAAGCCAACGCTGTAAGGAGTTTTGGTTTTTTCAGGCTAAGCGGCAAAAGCAGCTTTACGGTTTTATACGATAGTCTTTTGAAGGCATGTTGGGCATGGCTAGATATCAGCCGCCCCTTTTCCTTGCCTGATAAGCTCTGGTTCGCTTTGTGTGAGGTCTATCACTGTGGAAGCTATGTTGTCTCCGTAGCCTGCGTCTATTACAACATCTACTAGCTTGTTCCATTTTTCTGCAATTAGCTCTGGGTCTGTGGTATATTCTACCACATCATCTTCGTCTTTGATGGAGGTAGATATGATAGGATTTCCTAGGTATTCTACCAGCATTTGAGCAATTTTGTGGTCTGGTACTCTTATACCTACTGTTTTTTTCTTTTTGAATACGGAAGGTAAGTTATTATTACTAGGTAGGATAAAGGTGTAAGGACCTGGTAAGTTTCTTTTTAGGATTTTGAAGGTTGCAGAATCTAGCTGTGCAACATATTCCGAGAGGTTGCTCAAGTCGCTGCACACAAATGAAAAGTTGGCTTTTTCTAGTTTGATTCCTTTGAGTCTTGCAATCTTTTCTAAGGCTTTGGTATTTTTGATATCACAGCCTAGTCCATAAACAGTGTCTGTAGGGTAAATCACTAAGCCACCGTCTTTCAAAATCTGAACGATGCGCTTGATTTCTTTTTCTGAAGGATTTTCTTCGTATAGTTTTATGAGTTCTGCCATTGGTTTGTTGTTTTGAATCTCATCAAATTTACAAAATTAGGAGTCCATTGTAGATTTTTTCTTAATGATATTAACCTGACTGGTCATGTAGGACACAAGAGCACCAAAAATAGCAATGCCGTTAAGAATCAAAACACTAGCGGCTAATCTTCCTTCGTTTGTTACAGGATACAGGTCTCCATAGCCTACGGTTGTGATTGTGATGTAGCTCCACCACAGCGCGTCCTCGGCTGTTTTGATATTGCCTACGTCTTGTTCCAAATATAGAACGAGCGTAGAGCTTAAGATCAAGATAATGGTTGAGCTAAAGACTATTAAGCCGTAAAGACTTGCCCGCTTATTGGTTTTTATAAATTTATAGAGGATATTGAGGGATTTGATAATTCTTAAAACTCTAAAAACACGAAATATTCTGATGTACCTAAATTCATAAATCACAGGTATAGAAGATAGTAAGTCTAGCCAACCGTAGGTAAAAAAATATTTCCAGCGTTTTTTTCTTTTATAGAGCTGAACAAAGAAATCATACAAAAACACAAGGCACAAACCAAAATCGTAGTAATGGATAAGTCTATTTAATTCTGAATCAGATTCAATAAAAAACGTTAGGCTCAACAAGGCTATACTAAACAGTGAAAGCAGCGCTACGATGAGTTTCGTTACCGTAAGCATTACGAGATAACTTTTAGTTTAGCAAACCTTAGGATAAGATTTTTTACTCCGCCATTTTCAAATTTAATAGAGGCTTTTTTGTCCATGCCAGCTCCTTCTACTTCTAGGACTTCGCCCTTACCAAATCGGGTGTGCTCTACAAGTTGTCCAGCGTCCACCTGAACAGGCTTTGCTCTTTTAGTGGCAATAGGCTCACCCTCTGGTTTTATTTTTCGTAGGCGTTTGAGTTGCTGTTCCGTAGGTTTGTGGCTAGGTGGTGGTGTTCCATTGTTAGGTTTGGTTTGTCTCAATTTAGATTTATCCACCTCATCAAAGATGTCTTTATCTATCAGGGATTTGTATTTGTAATCATCCTTAGGAATCATAAAATCTAGATAAGTGTCATCTATTTCTTCTATAAATCGACTAGGCTCTGCATCTATTAGTTTTCCCCAGCGGTAGCGAGACAGGACATAAGTGAGGTAGGCTTCTTTCTCAGCTCTGGTGAGGGCTACATAAAACAAGCGACGCTCTTCTTCTAGTTCAGACCTAGTGTTCATACTCATAGCGGAGGGGAAAAGATCTTCCTCAAGACCTACGATATATACGTAAGGAAACTCCAAGCCCTTGGCTAGGTGAATCGTCATCAGGGCTACACGGTCTTCGTCCGCGGTTTCTTTATCGAGGTCTGTAGCCAAGGCAACATCTTCCATAAATTCTGATAGAGACCCCGTAGCATCCACAATCTCTTTTTGACCTTCCACAAAGTCGCTAACACCATTCAGGAGTTCCTCGATATTTTCAATCCTGGCGATGCCTTCAGGAGTGCCATCTTTTTTAAATTCTTGCACAAGCCCTGTCTTTTTAGTGACAAGATCAGTAATTTCAAGTGCGTTTAAGCTTTCATTTTGAATCTGAAAACTTTTTATCATGTTCACAAAGTTGGTCAGTTTAGTTTGCGTACCTCTATTGATGTTTAGATTCAGCTTTGCTACATTTTCAATAATCTCAAAAATAGTTCGCTTGTAGTGATTGGCGGCCAGGGTGAGTTTATCAATGGTAGTTTGGCCTATACCTCTTGAGGGGTAATTGATGACTCTCTTCAGAGATTCTTCATCTCTTGGGTTGATGATGAGCCTTAAATATGCCAAAACATCTTTGATTTCTTTTCGCTGATAAAAAGATAGGCCTCCATAAATTCTGTAAGGGATTTCTTTACGTCTCAAAGCATCTTCTATAGCTCTACTTTGTGCATTAGTTCTGTACAAGACAGCAAAATCTCCATTCTTAGCGCCTTCCTGCATGCGTTTTTCGCTTACAGAGCTTGCGACAAAACGCCCTTCTTCAGCATCGTTTATTAATCGGTTAACATGTATTTTGGATCCATCCGTGTTTTGAGTCCAGACTACTTTGTCTAGCTTGGTTTTATTTTTTTCGATGATGGAATTGGCGGCTTCCACAATGTTTTTAGTAGAACGGTAATTCTGTTCCAGCCTATACGATTTTACATCGTCATAATCTTTTTGGAAATTCAAGATGTTATTGATGTTGGCTCCCCGAAAGGCATAGATGCTTTGTGCATCATCTCCCACCACACAGATATTCTGGAAGCGATCACTTAGTGCTCTTACAATCAAATATTGTGAGTGGTTGGTATCTTGATACTCATCTACCAAAATGTATTTGAATTTCTGTTGATATTTAGCCAAGACATCAGGAAATCGAGTTAGTAATTCATTAGTCCTGAGTAGTAAATCGTCAAAATCCATCGCCCCAGATTTGAAGCATCTGTCCACATATTCTTGGTAGATTTCTCCCATGCGTGGACGCTTTGCCATAGCATCAGCTTCTTGTAGTTCTGGGTTTTGGAGGTAAGCCTTTACTGTGATTAAGCTATTTTTGAAGGATGATATTCTAGACTGGATTTGCTTGTATTTATAGATGTCTTTATCCAGATTTTTTTCTTTGATGATGGTTCTTAGCAGCTGTTGAGAGTCATTGCTATCATAGATGGTAAAGTTGGACGGAAAACCTAATTTATCGCCCTCAAACCTTAAGATTTTAGCAAAAACAGAGTGGAAGGTGCCCATCCATAAGTTTTTGGCTTCGGGCCCTACTATTTCAGAAATTCTATTTTTCATTTCTCTTGCAGCCTTGTTGGTAAAGGTTAATGCTAAAATGTTAAAAGCATCTACTCCTTCACTCATCAGGTAAGCTATTCTGTAGGTGAGCACTCTAGTTTTGCCAGATCCTGCTCCCGCTATCACAATCATAGGGCCATCTTTTTGCAAAACAGCTTCTCGTTGTGCTTCATTCAGTTGTTCAATATAATTCTGCAAGAGTTGTGTGTTTTATAATGTTACAGTCTATCCAAATTTAGTGAATTTTAAAAGTATTTTTTGAAATTTCACACTCAAAAATCAAATCTAATAAACTTTAGCTTTGTATTAAATTTTATATTTGAATTAAAATTAAGGTATGCTTTCGTCATCTGATTTTCTCAGTTATTTCTCTTACCTCCTTCCAGCCATCATAGCAGGGGGTATAGGTTTTTATTTTTTTAAAACTTATGTAAATCATCAAAAGGAGATGCAGTATTTAGCTTTAAGAAAAGAAAATAGAAGTGAGGTTTTGCCACTGAGGCTTCAGGCTTTTGAACGTTTGGTACTTTTCTTGGAGCGGATTTCTCCAGGACAACTCTTGTCTAGAGTAAAGCCTATTGGTGATGATAAGCACGAGTACGAAGCACTTTTAGTAGGTGCTATTGAGCAAGAATTTGAGCATAACCTCGTACAGCAGGTCTATGTGAGTCAAAAGTGCTGGGATGCCGTCAAAACTTCTAAAAATGCTACTATCACCCTTATTCGAAAAACCACCATGAATGAAAACATTACGTCAGCTCAGAAACTGAGAGAGGACATCTTATCCAGTTTACTAGAAAAAGCATCGCCAACAGATACAGGCATTGCTTTTTTGAAAAGTGAACTCAAAACTTTGTTCTAGTATCTGTTATTAAAAAAGGTTTTTTCCTTTACAGTAAAGTCATCTACTAATGCTAAAATAGCTTCCCTGTGCTTATCATCTGCCATAAGGGTGTCCAGAAGCTCCCGACAGAATTTCTTAAACTGCCATACAGGATGGAAGACGCCTTGCATTAGGTCTTTGTAATTAGTGGGAGTATAGGTGTCTATCTGGTACAGATATCCAAAGGCATGCCGTCTGATTTGATAAGGATAACCTGCTTTGGTGTATTGGCTTAAGGCGTTGTAAGTTTTAGATTTTTGGCTTGGCTCATAGTCTGGAGTGGCTAGATTCAAGGTTAGCCAAAGGAGTTTTATATTTTTATCCATAAACCCATCGCGAGCTTTCATTTGCTCTAGGTATGTTGTTCTTTCTTCTGGAAAGGACATCCAAAGGTGCAGCAATGCTTTTTCTTGGGTGGTGTAGGACTCATCGTCCAGCAAGGATTCATAGTCGGTTTTTAAGGCTTTTGGTATTGAAGTTAGGGAGTTTGCTACAGCCTGTCTTACATAAAGATTGTTGGTTTCCAATGCTTTTTTATATAGAGGGATTGATTTTTCAATGTCCTCATTATTTAGTTGATATACAGCTTCCTGGCCTAAATAGTCATTCACAGGAAAGTCTAAAGCTTCATCAAGTTGTTCTATTTTCAGGGCTAATCGTGTTTCTCGAAAAGCAACTAACTTCATATACTCTTGAATGAATGCATTTGATTTTAAGAACTCTAAAGCTTCTTTAGATTGAAACGAGGTTTGGTACAGCCACTTGTCTTTAAAATTCTGTAGCGACTTCCCATAGACAAGTTCTACTTCAGCCATAAAATCTTCTGTGGTTACAGTTTTGAATGCAAATGTGTTCAGGTAGTTTTCTACGGCTTTTTGAAAAACCGCTTCTCCCACCATATCCCGGAGCAAGATAAGTGCCCAAGCGCCTTTCTGGTAGTAGGTGAGGGAGGAGGCATCAGTACTAACGAGAGCCTGTCCTTTTCCTTTGTCGCTCAAGCTTTTAAGTTCTTCTGCAGTTTTGAAGATTTTGAAGAAGTAATAGTCTTCTCCAAAAATGTCTCGTTCTACTTCAAGCGCATAAAATGTAGCAAAGCCTTCCTGTAGCCAGTGGTGTTTTGAGGAGGCGGCCGTTACCATATTCCCAAACCATTGGTGCGCCAATTCGTGGGCTTGTATATTCACGAAGCTTTTATCGTTAGCGCCAGTGTCATCCACAACAAATTCTTCAGAAAAGGTATTTAGGCTTGTATTTTCCATCCCAGCGTACAGGAAATCCCTCACAGGCACTTGTTTAAAATTTTGCCACGGATAATTTATATTGATTTTGTTTTCAAGAAACTTAAAAATTTCATCATGATACTTGTAGGTAGAATTTGCTTTATCTGCATGCTTGGTTTCCAGATACATCTGAAGCGGGGTGCCTTGTTTACTTTTGCTTTTTATTTGCTTGAAATCTCCCATCACCACTCCTACAAGGTAGCTACTCATGGGGTTGAGCATTTCAAATTGCCACAATTTGTGGTTGGCTTTGGTTTGAGTGCGCGTCAGTTTTCCGTTGGCAATCACCTTATAATTTTTGGGAGCTAGGTAGGAGATGTTGAAGATGAGTTTATCTTTACTATCATCCAGACTCGGCAGCCAATGTGAGGTGTATTTACCTTGGCCTTGTGTCCAGATTTGAGAGGGATAGGCTTTTATGCCAGACTCAAATCCTACAAAATACAATGCCTGTTGAGGTTGGCATTCGTAAGAAAATTCGGCTGTGTATTTGTTATTTTTTTTGAAATTACTCGTGATCCAGATTTTGTTATTGTCTTCTACGATTTTATAGGGGCTGTTCTCTTTGGGTTCGATTTTCATGTTCACCCCATCTAAATAGACAGAATCTATGTTTTGAAGGGTTTTAAATGTGATTTCAATATGACCCTTTACGGCATAACCCAACGTATCCATTTCAACTGAAGCATTCATTTCTAAAAAATCAACCTTTTCAGTCTGTTGTCCCCAGCAAATATGTGCAGAGATTACAATAACGAGTAAAACTTTCATCATAGCTTCAAAGTTAGTATATAAAACAAAAAAAACCTGCTAGAATGTCTAGCAGGTTGAAATCTATTTTAAAAAGATTTTCGACTAATTCACGTCCCAGAAAATTGACGTTTGTTGAGAATCTCCACCTATGGCCTGAGAAGCTGCATCATAATTAGCTTCATTCAAGTTTTGTTCATTTATAGGGTAAGTATATCTCAAAGGAACAGGATTGCCAGTATCAACAGGAATATTTAAAGTTGGTTCATCATACTTCCTCCAAGTGGACCAACCTTCAAGAGGGTTGTCATACATCGCTATCCAGAATTGAGTACCGATCAAAGCATTTGAGTCTGCAGAGTTATAAGCCACATCAGGTTTAGCTAAATAAGCATCAATGGCATTTTGATCATCGATGCCAGCATAATTCATAGAGGCTGTTACCCCATTGTTGTAGTGTGTTTCAGCATCACCAAACACATTGTACCCCAGCTCTGAAGCAGTTGCTAGATGAAATGACACCTCTGCAAAATCTAAGAAAATTCCTGAGTGAGTAGGGTCTAGAAAGCTTTCGCCCATGTGTGTGTGAGTTCTATAACTACTTGGATCTCCATATTCTCCACCTGTATAGACTCCATCTCCAAGATTATCATCAAAATAATACATACGTCTTGGGTCTTCAAGGTCGTTAAGTATATCTACAATGGTATTTGCAGCTACGTAATCCGACCGTCCACTTTGTACTAAATCTTCCCAAAGCGGATTAGTATTAGGAGGTGAGCTTTGGTAAGCTATCAAAACATTGTCTTGATTTCCTGCAAGCACTCCTTTGTTAGCCGCATCTTCAGCAGCAGTTTGGGATAAGCTAGGATTGCTATCAGATATTCTCATAGCTAATCTAAGCTGTAAGGAGTTATTGAATTTACTCCACTTGCTCATATCTCCACCAAAAATCACATCTGCACCAGAGAACCCTTGTCCTGAGTTTAATAAAGTGCTTGCGTCTTGAAGTCTTTGGATAAGGTCTTTATAAATAGCTTCATCATCCTCATAAGCTGGAAGAGTGTTTGTCTCAGCTTCCAAAGCTTCAGTATAAGGAATATCTCCAAAGGTATCAATCAGTACTTGCCAAGCATACACTTGTAGTACTTCAATTTGACCTATACGTGCCTCTTTCTGACTTTGTGAAAGGAGTGTGCTTTCATCGATATAGTCTTTAGCATCATCTAGGTCTAGAAGCACATCTCTATAGAGTCTTGAAAATTGTGATTGCGGGATGTTTCTATTGATGAGGTTATAGTTAGGCTCATCCACGTAAGTAGTAGCTGTAAGATATTGACTTATAAACCTGAATATATTGATGTTCACATTCGGGCTTGCTAGAAAATCCCCTAAACTTACCGTTGCAGAAGTAAACAAAAAATCTTCAGAAACCTCTGTTGGGTTTTTAGGGTCTTGGTTGAGTCTTTCGTACTTATCATCACTTGAGCAAGAAAATAAAAGACTAACCGTTAAAAAGGTTATTATATATTTTTTCATTTTGATTTATGTTTAAAAATTAAACTTAAGGTTAAGTCCATATTGTTTCATCGCAGGATAAGCACCAGACTGGTATCCTTGCACATTTCCGGAACTCAATCCAGCTTCAGGATCAGAATATGGCATGTTTTTATCTATAATCCATAAGTTTCTACCTATAAATGATAAGGATGCACTTGTAAACGGAAGTTTCTCAAGCGTTTTCTGTCCAAAATCATAAGTAAGGTTCAGCTCTCTTAGCTTGATAAAAGAGGCGTCATAGACATGACCTTTGTTGGCATCACGCGCATACCCATAAGGATTAGCATACGTGTTAAAAGGAATTCTTGTTGTGTTTTCTGAACCGTCTGCATTAGCACCAGGTAGTATAATACCACCACTATCAGCTCCGCCTGTAACAGGTGCTCTCATTTCGTTACCTAAATCATTGATTCCTGCAGTTCTGTCATAGATACCAGTAGCCATTCCATACCATGTATCAAGTGAGAAAATATCGCCTCCCTCTTGAATATCAATTAAGAAACTGAATCTAAAATTCTTGTAGGTAAATGTATTCGTAATACCTGCATTCCAATCTGGCTGGATATTTCCTATAATGTTGTTGTTTGATGCAGTAGTTTCATAATAGCCGCTGCTATTCACTACTTTATTTCCATTATCATCATAGACATAGTCTGACCCTCTGATGGCACCATAAGGCTCACCAGGAGCTGCATTGATAGAAACACCACCCTGAAGGCTTGCAAGTTGAAGATTATCAACTCCGTCAGTAAGGCTTATCACTTTATTTCTATTTCTAGACCAGTTCAAAGACACATTCCATTTGAAATCGTCTAAACTTACAGGAGCACCTGTAAGGAGTACTTCCACACCTTTGTTTTCGATTTCACCCGCATTCAGGAGTTTTCTTGTGTATCCAGTAGCATTAGATACTGGTACAGGTGTAATCTGGTCTTCAGTTCTGGTTCTGTAATAAGATGCATCTAGCGAAAGTCTATTGTCTATTAGGCTAGCTTCAAGTCCAACTTCAAAAGATTTTGAGGTTTCAGATTTTAATTCAAGATTATTTAACGTACTATTTAAACTAGCTACACCTTGCCCATTAAATGGAGAGGATACAATATAAGTATTAAACACATCATAAGGACTAGTAGAACTACCTACTTGTGCATAATTTGCTCTTAATTTAGCAAAATTTAACCACTCTTGGTCGAGTATATTAGAGAGTAAGACACTAGTAGAAACAGAAGGATAAAAATAGGTATTATCTGCTTTTGGTAGTGTAGAAGAACGGTCTCTTCTCATGGTGGCTTCCAAGAAATAAGTATCTAAATAGCCTAAACTTGCTCTAGCAAATAGACCATCTACCATTTGGTCTGCTTCATATTCTTGTGGCGGATTTAATGGGTCCTTACTATTGCTCAAGGCGTAAAATCCAGGGGCATTTAGCCCGCCATTGGTGGAAGCCCTTATGAAGGTTTGTTCGTTTCTTCTTAAGTTGAAACCAACGTTTCCATCAAGATTTAAGTCTTCATTCAAATCTTTGTTGAAATTTAAAATCAAATCATAATTGTATTCAGCTACTCTGTTATCAAATCTTGAATAGCTTGATACTCCCACAGTTCCAACATTTTTACGTTCTTCTTGTAATTCACTATACGTATCGAAGGTGAAACGCCCTAGAACACTAAATACATCATTGATTTGGTAATTTAAGTTGATGTTACCAAAATAACGATTTCTTGTATCGGTTTGGAAGTTTTCATATCGTGTAAAGTAAGGATTGTCAAAGTATATCGGCGTTAAGTTATCTGAACCATTAGGATTCCAAGTGATATTTCTTCCTGTTGCAAAATAGGCATCACGTTGTTCATATAAATCAACGTTCATTTGATACCACTGTCTAAAAGATTGCATTACATTTAGATCATCATAACCAGTTCCATACCTTCCTTTTCCATCTGTCTTAATGAAGTTGAAATTAGAATTCACTTTAAGCTTATCAGTCAAATCGTGAGATGCAGAAAACTTGATGTTGTTTCTTGTGATGCTACTGTTAGGAAGACCACCTTCTTGGTCTAGGTTGGTAAACCCTATTCTATACGTACTTTTATCAGTACCCCCGTCCAAAGACACAGAATTGATCATGGTATATCCAGTCTCCCAGATATCATTTGGGGTGTTTTCACCAGCTGTCCATGGTGACGCTTGCTGATAAGTGTCTAGACCTGGATAGATAGAATTCCACTGATAGATCATACGGTTAGGATCAAAGGCTGCACCAAAGGAAGCATCTTGGGTAAAAGGCGTCGTCTCATCTGGACTGCCATCACCATCTATATCAGATAAAAAAAAGTAGCCATCATCTGATGCATAATAAGGGCCATAACCAGCGCCATATTTTTGTTGATAATTTGGAAGTGTTTCTTCATCTGCATTAGAAAACATAACAGAAGATCTTACACTTACCCCGATACCTTTATTTTTCTGGCCACGTTTTGTCTGGATGATAATCACCCCATTAGCAGCACGTTCACCGTACAAGGCAGTAGCAGCTGCACCACGTAAAACGTTGATAGATTCAATATCATCTGGATTGATATCTGCAGCAGCATTACCATAATCATACCCCCCACGACCTGAACGTTGTCCAGAACTGTTTGAGTTTTGGTTGATAATTGGCGTACCATCTACAACAAATAAAGCTTGGTTGCTACCAGTTAAAGAGGCATTACCTCTTATCACCACATTGGTAGAGCCGCCCATAGTACCAGAGGATTTTACTTTTAGACCCGCTACTTTTCCTGAAAGCGCGTTAGTAAAATTCTGCGTAGCGACGTCTGAGGCTTCATCACCCCCTAGCTCTTGTGTAGCATAACCCAAAGATTTTTTATCTCTTTTGATGCCCAAGGCTGTAACCACTACTTCATCGAGCTGGCCAGTGGCTGGCATCATGGTTACCTCTAGAGAAGTTTGATTGCCTACAGTAACTTTCTGTTCCTTCATACCTAAGTAAGAAAACATCAGTACAGCATCCTGCCCAACATTGATGGTAAAGTTACCATCAAAGTCTGTTTGTGCTCCATTACTTGTTCCGTCTTCAATTACGTTTACGCCTGGTAAGGGTAAACCACTGTCGTCAACGACAGTTCCTGTCACTTCTTGATTCTGCGCTAAACTCACGTGTGAGATTAAAGCTAGCATGAATAAAAAGATCCATTTTGCATTTTGTTTCATTTGTTAGTTATTTTATTAGAATTAGCCACTGCTAAACTAGAGGGATTACATTCCCTTAACAAATGCGTAACGTTAAACTTACATTGATGAATCTTAAATGCTACAAGTTATTTTTTATTGCTCTGGCATCTAGGTTTCTATAGAGTTGAGTATTGTTGTTTTTTTTACGTAAAATTCAATATTTTACTCTTATTTCTTATTTTTATTTAACATCTACTCTGAAAAATGGCTATTTTTTAAGAATATTATTTTCTAATTGAATCTAAACGCTGGGATATTTTATTTAAAATAATTATTTAACTCTAACAGTCAAAAAATTTCAATTAGCGTTTTATTCTGTTGAGATTTTGTTGGTGGTTTTTATTGGTTTTTTAGTGTATTGGTGCTCAGCTAGGTTTTAAACAAAAAAAAGACTGCCTGTGAAGGCAGTCTTAAAAACGTTCAGATATTATAGGTTTATAACCTATAATCTAGTTTACAATAATCAATTAATTCAATATTTACTAAAGATTCTGGTCCTGAATCTATAATTGTATTACCATTGGCAGCTTTCACTTGAAAGGTAACTTCACCATTAAAACTACCAGATGCTTAAACTATTGAAATGACTTCATTGGCGCTATTTATTTTGAAATTGATTTAAATTTAATTCCACAATTTTTTCTACTTCAAGACTTAAAATAGATCTGAATAAAAAAACCTGCTAGAAATTCTAGCAGGTTGAAATTATTTTTGATTTTTAGTTGATTTAATTCACGTCCCACCATACCTTGGTTGTTAAATCACCAGGCGTTGTAGTTATTTTATTAAGGTTTTCTGAATTATTTTGAGTTTCAGACAAGGGATAAGGAAGCTTAACAGGAATAGTAGATATTACTGCTTCACTAGGTGCGCTTAAAACAGGGAAGTCTAGTCTTCTCCATTCATTCCATGCTTGAAAACCATTCATATAAAAGGCTACCCACTTTTGAACACCAATAGACTCTTTCCAATTACTTGTGTCATAAGGATTATTGTCAATGTAATTATCAATAGCTGATTGGTCAGTAATATTCCAATAATTCATAGAACTAGTTACAGCATTTTCATAGGCTTGTGATGCGTTCCCACTCAAGATGTTTCTTTGATAGGCTTCCGCTAATAAAAATTGAACCTCTGAGTAACCCATGATTAAATGACTTGTAGTAGCATCTCTTACTTGGTCATTAGGTCTTGAAGTAGTTGGTTTTAATACTGAAGCATCATTATCATTGAGTCCATAAGGCATACCTACAATAGTTCCTCCAGAGGCTGGTTTTGCAAACTCATCTAACCTAGGATCTCCTAAATCCTCAAGTGTGGTAACTAGATATTCTGAAACACAATAATCATCTCTGTTATTAATTACTTCGTTTCTGTAAAGTGGATGAGCTCTATCTGGATTAGAGTCAAATGTAAACAAAGCGTTTTCATCGTTTGAGTTTATCAAGTTTGCACTCGCCTTATTGATGTATTCAGAAGCTGTTGACTCATCTACATCAACCATTCTCATTGCATACCTTAAAATTAACGAATTTGTTAACTTTTTCCAAGATCCTACATTACCGTCAAAGATAATATCACCACTGGAAAAAGAACCACTTGATGAGTCAAATGAAGAGTATGCCTTGTCTAAAGTTTCTAAAACACCGTTATAAATATCCTCTTCTTCATCATAAGCAGGCAAAGAAATTTCGTCATTTATAGCTTCAGAGTATGGAACTGCACCAAAACCATCCGCAAGATTTATATAAGCTTGTGAAATCATAACATCTAGTATGTTTTTTTGATTTGTTTTGATTGCATCAGAAATATCTTGCTCTTCAATCAGGTTTTTAGCTTCAGTTAATTCATTAATTATACTGGCATAAAAAGTACTCCAAGATCCATTAAAGAATGTAATATCTTGGTTATATCTACTATCTTCTGCATATTCATTTTGAGACCAGTATTGAACCATCAATAAACCCCAGTCTGCATTCATAGTTGTTCCTGCCATCATATTGTATAAACTATATTGACTTGAAGTCAATAAATTTGAAGGATTCACAGTTACTGCATTATTGGGATCAATATTTAACTCTTCCAAGCCTTCATCACATCTATAAGATATGGTGACAAGTATGAGTAATAGTATTAATTTTATTTTTTTCATTTTCTTTATTTTTTAAAATTTAGCTGATAAATTTAAACCAAATGATCTTGTTGGCGGGACCTGAGCATTCTCTAAGCCTTGTGCATTTCCTGCACCAGTACTACCTTGAGGATCGATGTAAGGAATATCAGACGCTAAAATTCCTAAATTTCTTCCAAATAGGCTTAGGTTTAGCGATTGGAATGGACTTTTCTCTACAATACTATTAGGGAATGTATAGTTCAAACGTACTTCTCTAAATTTCAGGAAGCTAGCATCATAAACATTTGGTGCTGCACTCCTCCAATAAGTTTGATAATAGGCTTGAGGGTCAACTCTAGTTTCATTTGCACTACCATCAGAAGTTACACCAGGAAGTATCATGCCATTTGCTCGTGTATCATTCTCACCATTAAAGGCAACTGTTTCAGGATGCATTCCAGAATACTTCGACCATTGCAAAGAGGACGAGTGCATAATTCCACCAATCTGAAAATCAAATAAAGCAGAAAGTGTAAACGCTTTATAATCAAAGCTAGTGCTAAAACCACCTGTCCAATCCGCTATTGCTGAGCCTAAAAATACTCTTTCATCCGTAAACCTATAGTATCCATTTTCATCTACAAGTCTATTGCCATTATCATCATAAACATAGTCTTGACCAAATAAAGCCATATATGGAAGACCTTCCTGAACTCTAAGTTCTGCTGCCCATGTGCTTCCATAATTAATACTTTCAACAACTGATTCTCCATTTTCATTTTTTAAAAGCTCAACTACTTCATTATTGATTTTTGAGATGTTGAAGCCAAGATTCCATCTAAAATCTTCCGTCTGTATTGGCGTACCAGAAAGTTGAATTTCAATCCCTGAATTCTCCATGGTTCCAGCATTCAAGAATTGTGAAGTATATCCAGTAGCAGATGATACAGGAACGTTGAAAATTTGTTCTTCGGTCAATCTGCTATAGTAAGCCAAATCAATAGACAATCTATTCGAAAACAAGCGAGACGAGATACCCACTTCTGTTTCAGTTGTCAACTCATTTACCAAGTCAGGGTTGGGTTTAGCATTTGGGATAGCATACATTGGATTGCTACCAAAGTTTGGAGTCTGAGGTGTGAAAACGTTTGAAATACTGTATGGATCGGCATCGTTACCAGCTTGAGCAATACTCGCTCTGACTTTCAAGAAGTTAATAAAACTGATATCTTTTATTGCATCTAACTCTGAAGGTACAAAACTTAAAGAGGCACCAGGGTAAAAGTAACTACTATTTTGGGATGGTAGTGTGGAAGACCAGTCGTTTCTAGCTGATAAATCTAAAAACACTAAGTCATTATAGCCTAAAGAAGCAGATCCAAAAATACTGTTTATTCCTCTGTTTTGTTCAAAGGTACTAGCATTGATGGCTTCTTTAGAGTTAGCTACATTCCAAAATCTATCAACAATTATTCCTCCATTTGTTGCAAGATTAGACCTTTTTGTAAATTGTCTCATTCGGTTAGCCCCCACGAAGGCGTTGATTGAAAAGTTATCAATAGCTTTATTGTAATTCAACCTAACTTCCATGTTAGTTTCTTGAAAACCTCTATTAGTTTCATTATATTTAGAAACATCAACAGATCTCTGTGGAATACCTTCTCTAATGTTAAATTGATACCAATCAGTGCTAAACTGAGTAGAGACCTGAAGATCATCAGTAATATCATATGATAAATTGGCATTACCAAATAATCTATTTCTAAAATCTTCTTGATAATAATTTTCTCTAACCCAATGTGGATTATCAAAATAATTAGGGTCTGAATCAAATGAAACTAAATTACCATTACCATCTTTTGTAATCCCTGTTGGATTCCATGTATACTGATTTCCCTCACTTGTGTTTTGCTGATTTTTCAATCTATTAACATCAAGTTGAGATTGCCACCACTGTGTAAAGCCTTGTAGTGGGTTACCATTGTTGTATCCAGTTACGTTCCTACCTTGAACATCGGTTCTGATATAATTAACAGAGACACCAGCCTTTAGTTTTTCAGTTAAATTATAATTTGAACTAAAATTAATTGAATTTCGTTCTAATTGACCACCAGGCATTGTGCCTTCTTGGCTCAAGTTGGTATAGCCAGCTCTAAAACTCCCTTTATCGTTTCCACCTGAAAAACTCACGCTATTAGTAAGCGTAATACCTGTCTCAAAAAATGATTCATAAGAGTTTTCAGGTGCTACCCAAGGTCTAACCTCTTTGTAATTTTCAGAGCCAGGATCCCAAGAATCCCAATGTCTTACTAAAACGTTTGGATCAAACTTTGGTCCCCATGAGCCATCCTTTGCATAGTTTGGTGCTAAGAAACTTGTTCCATCTTGAACAAATTCATTAAAACCACTACTAGTAGGATACATTGAGCCACCACCATATTGAGATTGAACGGGGATAAGGTTTGTGACCTCCTCAAAACTAGCTGAACTGTCAAAAGTAACGCCTAAGCCTTGTCTTTTAGTTCCTTTTTTAGTAGTAATTAAAATCACACCATTTGCTCCTCTAGCTCCGTAAAGTGCTGTAGCGGCTGCACCTTTCAATACAGACATGTCCTCAATTGAGGAAGGGTCTATATCGGAAGCTGGGTTACCATAATCATAACTATTACCACCAAAACCGTTTTGTTGAGATCTACTTGAAAAAGTGTTGTTATTAATTGGTACCCCATCTATAACAAAAAGAGGTTGGTTATCACCAGTAAAAGAATTAGCTCCACGTATGGTAATTCTAGAAGAACCGCCTAAAGTAGATGGCGAGCCTTGGATTTGAACACCTGCAATTCTACCTTGTAGAGCATTTATAACGTTGGGTTCTTTTGCTTGGTCTAGCTTGTCTCCCTTTACTTTTTGTATGGCATAACCAATAGATTTTTCACTTCTAGAAATACCTAATGCAGTTACAACCACTTCATCTAAAGCTTCACCAGAGGCAAGCTCAACATTGATTTCAGATTTATCACCAACAGTAATAGTCTGAGTTGTAAATCCGATGTAGGAAAACTCAAGCTGTTGTGTAGCTTCTACATCAACGGAGTAATTTCCATCGAAATCAGTTTGGGTTCCGTTAGAAGTTCCTTTCACCAAGACGTTAACACCTGGTAAGGGTAAACCCGTGTCATCCGTTACAGTTCCCGTAACGGTTTTGGTTTGTGCAAAGCCTAATTGCACGACCAACGCTAAGAATAGCGTTAAAAATCCATTAATTTTTAATTTCATTGTTTTAAGTTGTTTGAATTAGCCGGTGCTAAATTAGAAAAAACTTTTATTATTTAACAAATACGTAATGATTAATTTACAAAAATTATCATAACAGCCTATAATAAGGGAGTTCTTACCTAAACACAGACCAGTCTAATGTTAAGGAAAAGATATTGGAGTAGAGGGCGAGACTTTGGTCGCCAATATCTGTAAGGGCATAATCTATTTGGATACCTTTGTACTGAAAGC